>JACLAC010003315.1_pt1 | contig 15224 bp, 3 predicted proteins | sample 8027881 | NCBI WGS metagenome assembly JACLAC01 (sample SAMN15725517, study PRJNA655200) | protist metagenome | isolation source: fluorescence activated cell sorting (FACS) single amplified genomes of... | place: Spain: Blaines Bay Microbial Observatory, Mediterranean Sea | collected 2016-01-19
CGGCGCGCTCGGCGGCCGCCTTGATCATCTTGGTCTGATCGTCGGCGCGCTGCTCCTTGATCGTCGCCATCTGCTCCTCCGTCGCCGCCGCCTCGACGTGCTGCGCCAGCGTCTGTTCGTTCGAGACGCGCAGCCGTTCCTCGGTGGCGTGAAGCTCCGAGCGCACAGAGCCGAGCTCGCCCTCGGCCTCGGCCGCTCTCTTCTCAGCGAGCTCGGCCTCCTTGGTCGCCTCGCCCCGCAGCTTCATTTGTTGGGCGAGCTCGGCTTCAAGGCTCTGCGCGCGAGACAGCTCCTTCGCGCACGCCTCCTTCTCCAGGGCCAGCCGTTGTTCCAGTTGCCCTTGGACACCCTCGAGCGCCGTCACCCGCGTGGAGAGCGCCACCACATTCTCCCTCGCGCGGACGAAGTCGGCGTCTTGTTGAAGACGCTCTTCCTTCGCGCGCGCCGCCGCGCTCTCCGCCATCGCCGCCGCCTCGCCACTCGCGTCCTTCTCGCGGGAGAGGGCCGCCTGAAGCTCGTTGGCGCGCACCGTCTCTTGCTGCAGGAGCCGCTCGGCAGCCCATCGCGCCTCCTCCTGCACCTTGAGTTCCTCCAACGTCTTGACCGCCGTCGCCTCCTCGCGGCGCCGCAGGTCGGCCTCCTGCGCCAGCTTCTGCGTGAGCGCGCGCTTCTCGTCGTCGTAGCGGTCGCGTGACGCCTCGGCGTCGCGCCGCGCAATCTCCTCGCGCTTCGCGATGCGTTCCGCGCTCGACGCCCGCTGCTGCGCGTCCGCCAGCTGCGCCTCGAGCGCGCTCGTGCGCTTGCGCGCCGCCTCGTCCCGCGCCGCGAGCTCGGCCGCCGCCGTCGCCGCCTTCGCCTCGGGCCCGAGCCCCGCGCCCTGCGCCACCGCCGCGCAGCCCTCGAGCTCGGAGACCGACGGCGGGCTGCGCGCCACCGCGTCGAGCACAGCATCCTTCGCCGCCTTCTGTTTGGAGAGGTCGCCGCCCACCTTCGCCATCGCCTTCCCGAGCTCGGCGACGTCGGCGGCGAAGATCTGCTTGTAGTACCTGTGAAGACGGAGGGCGAGGCGTGGGCCGAACATTGCGCGCCGAATTGCGCGCCGAATTGCGCGGCGCAGAATTGCGCGGCGCCGAATTGCGCGGGCGGCGCACGTCCCGGGGAAGAGCGAGTCGCGCTCGCGGGGGAGCAGGGTCTCGAGCTCGTCGACCCAGCCGGCGCACCAGCCGAAGGCGCCCTCGACGGCGTGGGCGCCGAGCAGCGTCGCCATGCTCGCGATCAGCACGCCCTCGAGCCGGCGCGCCAGCGCGGGCGAGCGCTCGCGCAGCCGCTGCATGTGCGCCGCGCCGAGCTCGCCCTGCAGCGTGCTCGCGACGTGGAGGAACTGCGCGCCGCGCGCCGCCGCGTCGCCGCCGACGAGCGGCCGGCCCGCCGAGAAGGAGAGCGAGCGGAGCATCGACGCCATCTTCTCCACCGTGCTCGGGCTCGCCGGCCGGCCGTCGAGCGCCGACGCCGAGAGCGGCGCGCGCTCCGGCGCCGCCGACGCCGGCACGAGCATCCGGAGCTCCTGCGGCAGCCCGGGCGAGTAGTGCGCGCCCGCCGGCGCCAGCGTCCCCTGGGGCCACTGCAGCTCGTCGTCGCCCGCGAGCGAGAGGTCGTCCCACCCCTTGGCGCCGCCGTCCAGCTTGCGCCGCACGCCGCCGTCGAAGCCCTGGATGCCGCGCTGCTGGAGGGCGCCGCCGGCGTGGGCGGAGGGCATATTTGGGTGTGCTGCGTGGGGTGCGACGGCTCAGAACGGCGCTCAGAGCTCGACGAGTGATGGAATTCGCAGTCCAGAGCGTCGGTTAGTTCAACGCAGAGTCCCAGATATCGCAAGTCATCGCGAAATCTCATTCTTCGTTGCAAAATCCCTGTGTGGGCGCTGTCGCCGCTCCTCTCGGCGTCGCCGCAGCAGCTCCTCGAGCCGCCGCAGCAGCTCCTCGCGCCGCCGCAGCGACTCCTAATTGCGCAGCAGGCACACTTATCCACCGCGCAATCGCCATGTCCTACCGCCAGGTCGGCAAGCTCCCGACCGGCCGCATACGCTCGTCGAAGGTCGCCGGCCAGCACAACGGGCAGCGCGCCTTCTCCTCGATCCCCTCGAAGTTCGAGACGACGCTCTTCACGGGCAACCGCGAGCGCGACGGCTTCGGCTCGTCGGCCCACCGCTTCTCCGAGGTGGAGAACGAGCTGCCGGGGCCGGGGAGCTACAACGCCGACTCGGCGGCGGCGGCGCTCGTCGACACGATGGTGTTCTCGAAGAAGGGCTACGGCTCGGGGTTTGTCAGCAAGACGAAGCGGCAGAGCGCGTTCTCCAAGGGCGCGGCGTCGACGCCGGCGCCGACGGCGTACGGCTACGGCTCGGCCGGCACCTTCGACGCCGCCGCGAGGGCGAACCGCTTCGGCGCGTCGACGTCCGCCTTCCAGCCGGAGACGAAGCGCTCGGTCACCGTGGCCGACGAGCCGGCGCCCGGCCCCGGCGCGTACTCGCACGTCCGCTCGTTCGACCGCGGCAGCGCCGAGCTCCTCGCGTCGCACGGCGGCCTGCACTCCGCCGCCGCGCTCGCCGCGAAGCTGCAGAGCGGCGCGCCCGCCGGCGCGCGCGTGAAGCAGGCGACGGGGAGCGACCCGCGCGCGCTCGGCAAGCCGCGCGTCGCCGGCAAGACGTGGGGCGAAAGCGCCGCGCCGAGCGGCGCGGCGCTCGCGTCGAAGAACCAGCCGACGCCGGCGCCCGGGGCGTACGACCCGCGGCCCGACCGCCTCGGCGCGCAGGCGGCGCACTTCGACCAGCTGCTGCCGACGAGCGCGTTCCGCGACCGGACGGCGGGGAGCGGCGGCATCTTCCACGACAACCCGGCGGCGGGCGCGCGGCGGAGCGCCGAGCAGCGGCTCGGCGTCGTCGCCGACGACGCGATGTCGAAGAGCGCGCCGGGGCCCGGCGCGTACAACAATGCCACCACGTCGTTCTATGCGAGCTACCGCCGCTCGCCGCAGTTTTGCGACTCGCTCCTCGACCGCTTCGGCCGCGCGCTCCCCGGCGCGTCTCGGAAGCCGCGCGGCGCCGACAACTACCCCGGCCCCGGCCAGTACCACTACGAGCCGCCGCGCGAGTCGGCGCCGATCTCGTCGTCGGCCTTCATGTCGGCGACGGTGCGCGACAATCTGAACGCCGCGCCCGGCCACGGCGTCCCCGGCCCGTCGTACTACAAGCCGTCCAACCCGGCGCACGAGCCGAAGAAGAGCTTCCACCTCAACGCGGTGGAGCGATTTATGCCGTGATGTAAGTAATCGATACGTACAACGTAAGGGAACTTATCGCAACTCAGACGAACTGCAGATACGCCTCGTGGTGGCCGCCGTCGCCGGCGCTCATGATCGCCGTGTACGTCGTCTCGGCGTTGCGCGTCGGCTTTGCGGAGAGCACCTGGAAAAGGCTGGCGTAGTCGATGCCGCCGCCCTTTGTTGTTTGCTCCATGCACGCGACGCCGTCGTCGCGGCGGTCGTGCGACTTGCCGTCCCACCAGTCGTAGTTCGTCTCGAGGACGTACGGCTTCCCCGCGGCGAGCTCGTCGGCGAGGGAGCGGTAGTGGAGAGATTCCTTGGCGCTGCGCGTGAAGACGGCGCCTTCGCCCGCCGCGACGCCCGCAGCGACCACGTACGCCGGGCCGAGGAGCACCGTCGCGTTGAAGCGCGCGGCGGCGGCGGTGTAGTCGGCGTCGCCTTCCATCGCGTCGCGCGTCATGAACGAGAGGAAGTGGCCGCTGCGGTCGATCCCGAGCAGCCACTCGATCAACTCGCCGGGCAGTCCGCCGGAGTAGGCCCAGATGCGCGTGTCGACGGATACCGAGAAGGCGCCGGGCTTGACGCAGGTGAGGCAGCCCACGTAGCCGAGGAAGGTTGTCGACGTGAAGACCGTCTTGCCGCCGCGCTGGAAGTCGAGGTGGCGCAGCGTCGGCCGCATCGTCGTCGTCAGCTTGCCGCCGTTGCCAAAGTCGAGGTTGCGGCCGTGGAGGATGTGGCCGCTCGCGTCCTGCGCGACGATCGACGTGCACGCGCCGCTCACCTCGTACATAATGTTGACGACGAAGAGTTCGAGCGCTGAGATGTTTGTCGCCGCCTCGATGCCGGCGATCTCGCCGGCGTACGGCTGCGGCATCGCCGCGAGGAGCTTCTTCGCGTCGCCGTCGAAGGCCTTCTCGAGCAGCGCGAAGAGCGCCTCGGTGATCGCGCCGCCCTCGGCCTTGAAGGCGTCGATCATCGCCTTAATTTGAGGCGCCGCGGGCGTGACGAGCTCCGCCCACCGCTGCTCGGGATCGAGGTCGAGGTTGACGATGGCAGGGCCCGGAATTGCGGCGGTCGAGTTCTTCGTGTACGTAGCGTACTGTGGGTCGGTCGGCGCCATGTTGCACACGCCGGCGGGCGGTGCGAACGCGGTGAGCGCGTTGACGAGGGCGAGCATGGTTGCGCGGAGCGTGCGTGTGCTGTGCGACGGAGGTGCCGGTTGCGCGGAGCGTGCGTGTGCTGTGCGACGGAGGTGCCGGTCGAGCTGCTGTGAGTGTGAACGATCGCCTCGCTCCGCGCCACCACGCTGGACGTCGTCGGCTCCTCTCGCTGGCGCGCGCCCCGCGATATTTACCGAATCAATTTTATTGTGATGTTTCCGGATTCAAGCTACTCGCACGACGCACACGCCAGCACGCCATCGAGCCTACCCGCTCGCATCTCATGGATTGTGCGGGCAGCGCACGCCCTTCGCGGCCAAATAGGCCAGAGCGTGTCCCGTGGTGTCGATCGTCATCGTCCGGGCGCGCAGGAGGCAGCGCCAATACGTAGGGAAAGGTGGGCAGGGGGGTTCGTCGGTCGGCAGGGGATCGGTGGCGTTTGTTGCGGTGGTGGGAGAGCGGGCGGGCGGCCGAGAGATCGGCGGCCGGGTGGCTTCGGCTGGCAGGCGGAGAAACGAAGGAAGTGGAGGAGAGAGGGAGGAGGCGGGGGCCGACCGACGGGCACGAGCCGTCGTCCTGCGTCGCCGACACGTCGAAGTTGGTGGCGTTCGTGTTGTTGCAGCCCGCCACCGTGCACGAGCCGTCGTCGACGGTGGCCGCGTTGTTGTAGTTGTCGGCGTCGGCGTCCATGCAGCCGTACGTGAGGTCGAGGTCAGCATCGATCGTCTGCTGGAGCTCGGTCACGTTCACCGTCACGTTCGTGCCGTTGACCAGCAGCGTCGTCGTCACGCTCGCCGTCAGCGCCGCCGCCGCGAGCGCGTCGCCCACCGCGTCGAGGCGCCGCCGCGAGCGCCGCGCCACCTCCTTCGGAGCGTCGGCGAAGAGGAGGCGGCGGCGGCCGTCCGAGGTCGTCGCGTCGATGATGTCTTTGAAGACGTCGTCGGCGATGCCAACGATCATCTTAATCTTCTCGGCGAGCGTATTGATCAACTCCACCTGGTCGAATGGCGCGCAATCGACATCAGCGCTGCTGAGGAAATCCGTCAGAAGCGTGATCATGTCGTCCAGAAAATTCGAGCCTCCATCGCCTCGAGGCTCCATATCCTCGTGGTACGTGAGGAAATTCGAGCCTCCATCGCTTCGCGACACGGCGATCTGCTTGAGAAGGCGGCGGGCGAGGGCTGCCATCTTCTTGACGCGCGTCGAGCCCGCGCCCTCGAGCTCACACTTCTCGCTGAGACGGCGGCCTTCGGCGTTGGCGGCATCCACCTCGTCCATCTTGTCGACCATCGCCTTTGCGACCTGCGACGTGATCGCATCGAGGATGACGTTCTCCCGGAGCATCTTCGTGCCCGCGGTCACCTTCCCCATGTTGACCAGGTCGATCGCGGAGCGCTTGAAGATGTAGTCAGGGTCATTCGAGATTCTCTGTGAATCCAACACGCCCGTCTCCTCGATGTCGAGGTCGGTATAATGGTTGATCACCGACTTCACCTCATCCTTGTCCTGGTCGTCGATGCCCTTGGTCCACTCGTCGTCATCAGCGGCAACGACATTCAGGCGGCGACGGCGCGACTTCCCCGCCTCCTTCAGCATCTCAACAGCGAGGCACGGCAGGATGCCGATCTGGTTGCCCTTCTCGTTGCGGGGGTCGTCCGGGTAGACCTGAGCGAGGCCGCAGACCGGCTTCGTGCTCACGTACCCGGCAAAGCCGTCGTCGTCCTCGGCGGCCGTGTTCGCCACCGCCGCGGGGTCGGTGTCCTTCCACGATTCTGTCTTCTTCCCCGAAGCTTTGGCGAGGCGGCGGCGGGCATCCTTAACTGGCACGCCGGCCGCCTCCGCCGCCGCCTTGTAGACCGGGTCCGTACACTCGAGCGACGACGGGTCGATCGAGACCACGCCCCACAGGCCGGCGGGCACGGCGAAGACGACGCAGCCATCCTCGGCGGTCTCGACGCGGACATCGGCGTACTCGGCGTCGCCCTCGAGCTTGAGCTTGCAGTTCTGCATCGCGCCGAGGTTGGTGCCGCACAGCTTGACGTACTTGTACTCGCAGTAGCCCTTCGCCCACACGCACGACGTGTTCGTCGCCGCGGTGCACAGCGGGTACGCGGCGTCCTCCGCGCCCGCGTAGTTCCACGCGTCCGGGTCGTCGACGCAGCCGCGGTGGCGGCGGTCGGCGTAGCGGCACAGGCCGTTCGGGATGCGATCGGCGGGCAGCGCCTGGCGCTGCGCATCAACGTTGTAGTTCTCCGCCGTCGGATCGGTGCAGCCCACCGCGCCGACGCACGAGAAGTCATGGTAGGTGGCCGACGGGTCGTAGTTCGCCGCGCCCTCCCACTTGCAGCCGCCGACGATGCAGCAGCCGAGGTTGAGCTGATCCATGAAGGTCAGCAGCGGCAAGTACGGCGCCGTCGCGTTGTTGAGATCGTACCCGGGCTGCCACTCGCCGCAGACCTGGGAGGTCGGGGCGAACGCCGCCATCAGTTTCATACCAACGCCGTTGTCGCCGTACGACATGAGCGCGTTGCGGTTGTCGTTGAAGTCGTCGCCGAGGCCCTTCCAGCGGAAGTTCTCGGCGTCGGGGTCGAGGCACACCGACTGCACCTTGCACATTGCCATGTTCTCGTTGAACCACGGCTCGTACAGAGGGTGGCGCTCGTCGGTGCAGCCGCGGCACGTGTTCACCGTCGCCGCCGGGTCGTATTCTGGCGCGCGCGAGTCCATGCACCCGGGTTTCTTCTCCCACTCACACGCGGAGAGATCGGGGGTCGTCGCCTCGGGGTTGTAGTTGGCGGCCTCCGGCATCGTGCAGCCGGCGATCGCCACCTTGCACACGCAGCGCTCGCGATCCTGCCACATCTCTGAGTGGCAGAACGAGTCGATCTCGTCGAAGCACTCGTTCATGTCGCAGCCGTCGGGGACGAGCTGCTCGCCCGTGAGCTGCGGCACGCCCTGGCCGGTGACCAGCCCGCAGCCGCCCGCGCGCGCAAAGTGCTTGACGCACGATTCGCACGCCACCGAGTCGGCGCCGTTCGGCGGGCGGCCGCCGTCGTTGTCCCAGATGTTGCACGGCTTCGTCGCCTCGGGGTCGAAGTTGAGCGCCGCGGACTGCATGCAGCCGCGCACCTCGTTCGAAAAGTCGCAGCTGCCGGGCTTCTGCAGCGTGGCCAACGGGTCGTAGTTCGCCGCGCCGGTGTTCATGCAGCCCGCATATTTGCACACGCACTTGCCCGGCATGTTCAACGTCTCCTGGGCGTCGCACGACGCGTCGGCGTTCGGGTCGTAGTTCACCGCGCTCGTGTCGGTGCAGCCGGTGCGGCCCTTGTTCTGCTCCCCCTGGGTGTCGACGTAGTCACGAATCCACTCCAGCGCGTCCTCGTCGTTCCCGAGGCCCTCCACCTCGCGCCACTCTTGCGACAGCACCGAGAACGGCCACACCTTCGGGAGGTGGCCGTCGGCCTCCTCGAGCAAGTCGAGGACAACCGGCGGCAGCATCTTGTTCTCGTGGACGTTCGGGCAGAGGGCGAAGCGGATGCACTCGTCGCAGTGCGGCGCGTAGTTGTTGTTGCACGCGGCCCACTCCATCTCGTACTGGTCAGACGTGGCGTCGTACAGCGACTCGTTGCCGCCAAAGTAGAAGGAGCACTCGTAGATCGTGTTGCAGCTCATGCCGTGCTTGCACTTGTCGAGGGCGTACGCGCACATCGGCGCCGGCACGTACTCGGAATCGGCGAAGATCGACTCGGCGTAGTCGGTCGGGGTACTCGGCAGGGCCACATCCGAGAAGTACGCTGCACACCCGAGCTCGTTCCACTCGCCGAGGAGCCCGCCGATGTCGTAATCATCGATCGGCATGCAGCGGCCGTTGGCGGCGCCCGCCGCGGCGCCCGCCTCGTAGTCGCGGTTCATCGTGTACGTGCAGCGACCGCACGACATCTCCATGCACATCATTGGGTCGTGGCCCTCGACCTCGTCGATCGCCGCGCAGTCGGCGTACACGTCGTTCGGGAACATGCACTGGTCGTCGGTGTAGAACTCGTCCTTGGCGGAGCCCGAGGCCGAGCCCGAGCCCGAGCCCGCCGCCGTGAGCGAATCGAGGCGGCGGCGGGCCGCCGCCCGCGACCGCGGCGGCGAGGCGACGGCGGCGGCGCGGCGCCACGCCGGCGTGAGCTGCCGCCCCTGGTTGGGGTTGTAGCTCTCCTGGAGTTGGTGGCACTCCGCGCAAGCGACGCACTCGGTCTTGGTTGCGTCCTCGGAGCCCTGGCAGACGTCCTTGACGGGGTCGCAGACCGTGAAGCACGGGTCGTTGGCGTGCTGCTCCGAGCGGCACGCCCGGCATGCGGTGCAATCGGGATCAGCCATGGTAGTGCATCCCGGCGGGGGCCCGTCGCAGTCGCACTTGCCATCCTGGGGACAGACCTGAGCGCAGCCCAGTGTCATGTAGTCCGATTGGTACGCGTCACTCGACGTGTCGACGTTCTCGAGCATGCACGACGCGCAGTCCTGGCACTCGGGCTTGCTCGCGTCCACGAAGTCGCGGCACGTGCCGTCCTGGGGGCACCTCGAAGCGCAGGGGTCGTCGTTGGCCGTCGACACCTCGGTCGCCTGCGCCGCCGTCGACCCCTCGGTCGCAGGAGCCGCCGTCGACGCCGATCCCGAGCCCGAGCTGGAGCCCGAGTGGTTGGGGTCGGTGGCGTCCACGTAGTCCTCGTAGTCCATGCAACGATCAGGCATCAGTTCGTTCCAGCAGTCCGAGCATTGCGTTTCCACGTCCTTGCACTGCTCGCGTGCATCGCCCTCAAGTTCATCGCAGCTGCCGCATGCCTGATTCTGACAGAACTCGATAAGGCTCGTGTCGCTCATGTCGCACTTCGGGATGTCAGAACCCGAGGCCGAGCCGGAGCCCGACGTCGGCTTCGTGCGACAGTTCCCGCCCTCGTTGACGATCGAGGTGCCGCCGCTCCCCGTCTTCCAGCACGTCATCGTTTGCGCCTCGCAGCGGCACTCGTCCTTCGGCGAGTCGTCCGTGCAGCAGCCCAGGTCGGGGTCATCGAGGCCCATGTCCACAGTCGGGATGTCGTCAAGGTCGGCATTCTTGCACGCCGCGCAGGCGGTGCACTCGGCCTTGTTCGCGTCCTCGGGGCCCTTGCAGATGTCCTCGGGACAGACAGCGGCGCAGGGGTCCTCAGCCCAGTCCTTGATGTCGCCAAGGCCCATATCGACCGTCGGGATGTCGTCGAGGTCAAAGTCAGAGCCCGAGCCCGAGCCGGAGCCCGAGCCGCTGCCCGGGGGCTCGTACATGAAGTCGCAGTGGAGGAAGGGCGCGCACATCTCGCGGCACTCGAACGCGGCGTCGCTCTCGCACGCGCCGGACGGGTCGTATTCCTCGTACGCGCAGTACACGAACTCGTAGCACTCGCCCTGCTTGCACGGCGCCGGCGCGTTCATGCACATCGCCTCCTCCTTCTTGTACTCGGCCTCCGCCAAGGCGTCCATGTCCTGCCGCAGCTCGTAGCAGCGGGCGAGGTCTTCGTTGAAGCCCTCGGTCTCGTCGTCGAAATCGTCGAAGTCATCGAAGTCGTCGAAGCCGCCGGCCTTACCGCCGGCCGTCTCATGGCACGCCGCACAGTCGGAGCACTCGGGCTTGTCCGCGTCCTCGGGGCCCTGGCAGACGTCCTTGACGGGGTCGCAGGCCGAGTAGCAGGGGTCGTTCGGGCTGTACGCGTGCCCGAGGCAGTGCATGTACATCGTGCACTCCTCTTCGCAGATGTCGAGATCGCCGTACATGTTCGCCTCGGCGCACACATCGTCCATCGGGTCGTCCTTGCAGTAGCGGAAGTCGGCGCAGGTGCCCTCCTTGCACGTCTCCGGCACGTCCTTGCACGCCTCTTCGAATGTCTCGACAAACGTGTCCACCATGCAGTGGAGGTAGGCGCCGCAGGTGTCGCCGCACATGTGCACCTCGGGCGTCTCGCAGGTGTCGTCGCGCGACTCCTCGAAGGCACAGTACAGGAAGCCGAAGCAGCCGGGCACGCCTGGCGGCGGGTCCGGCGTACACTCGAGCGGGATGTTGCCGCACATGTCGGCGCACGGCACCGGCGGGCGGGGCTCGTAGTCGCCATCTGCGACGCAGCGGCTCTTGCCATACTCGTCGAAGGGCACGCAGTGCGTCTGAGCAGGGCAGCAACGGTCGATCTCGCGGCCGCACTGCATGTCGTCGTGCGTGCCGTCGTTGAGCTCGCCACAGGGGACCGCGTCGGTCTGGTACGGCATGCTGGCCGCCAACGCCACGTCGTAGAGGAGGCACATGCGGCCGCCCATCATCGTGTCATAGATCATGTCGCCCGAGCCCGAGTACGAGCCGCTGCCCGAGCCGCTGCCCGAGCCCACCTGGGCGACAGCGTCGCACATGTAGCTCGGCGGGCAGCACATCCCCATCATCGGGTCGCAGAACAGCGGCATCGGCGCCGGCGAGAACGCCGGGTCGGTCGTGTCGATCGGGCCTTGGTAGCACGTCTTGTACGCGCTGATGTCATAGCCGTTCTGAGTGATGTAGGCGAAGACGTCCGTCGGGCTCACGTCGTCAGCGAGGTCTCCGAACGGCCACGGAAGGTCGCGACCGGAGCCGGAGCCGGAGCCGGAGCCCTTCGCATAGCCGGGGCCCTTCCCGCCGGAGCCCTTCGCGTTCATGAACTGCTGACGGAGGATGTGGTAGTCGTTCTGGACCTCGCACGGCAGCTCGCCCACATCCGGGCACAGCCCCCACCCGGCACACTCCGTGGCGCAGTTCAGGAGCCCAGTGTCTTGCGGGTCGCAGCTCATGCCGAGCAGATCGTTCCAGGCGCAGCCGAAGTACTTGGTGCAGTCGCCACCCACCTTGCACATTTCCGGCGTCTCCGAGCACGGCTGCGGCGTGAACGGCGGAAGCTCGGGCCAGTCGTCGTTGTCGTCGTGGTCGTCGTTGGACGGAGATGGCTCCGGCGAGTACGACGGGTGCGAGTGCGAGTCCAGGCACGCCACACAGTCGGCGCACTCGGGCTTGCTCGCGTCATCGGGGCCGTCGCACGTGCCCACGGGGCAGGGACAGTCCCAGCCAGGCACCCTCTGATCCAGGCACGCCGCACAGCTGGCGCACTCGGGCTTGTTCCGGTCCTCGGGGCCGTTGCAGATGTCGGAGACGGGGCCGCAGACCGAAGGGCAGAGGTCGTTGCACTGGACGTAGGGGCTGCAAACCGTATTGCACTCCGATGGCGCGTTGGCACAGTTGGTGTCCGGGTCGTCGACGCAGTACGCGTAGTCGCGGCATTCCCCGCTGCAAATCTCGGGCACGTTGCTGCAGTCCACCCCGGGGTGCGGCCACCACGGGTGCGGCGACGGGTACGGCGACGGGTACGGGCCCGGCGAGAACCACGGGTACGGCGACGGGCCCGGCGAGTAGTCAGGGCCCGGCGAGGGCGTCGGGATCCAGTCGGGAAGGTCGGAGAGGTCGACGTCGCACTCCTTCACGTGGTCGAGGACGTCGACGATCGAGACGCCGTCCGCCAGATTGTTGAACGGCCAGAAAGAAAACGTCTGGCGCAGCTCGTCGTTGCTCGGGATGCCGTCAGTGTTCGCGAGCAGCGCGTTGATAGCGGAGAGCAAGTCGACGAGGAACGGGGGGAGGCCGTTCTCGTGGGCAGCAGGCGCGAGCGCGAACTTGACGCAGCCGGTGCAGCCGGCGGCTTCGATCTCATCCTGAGTGCAGATATCGTTCGGATGGTCGACCACCAGCGACGTGTTGATCTGCAGGTCGCCGTCGTCCGACACCGCAAAGCTCTCGAACAACCGCATCGCGCACGCGTACATCGGAGCACACGCGGATGACTGGTCGCACTGCGTTGGGACGTTGCACTGCTCGTCGCCCTGAGGCGGCGTGTAGCGCGGGCTGCCGCTGCCGCCGCCGCCCCACTGGAGGATCGACGAGTAGTCCTGCGAGGTGCGCGTCGACGTGTGCGTGTGCGTCGAGACCACATCGCCGTCGGCGTCGTAGCACGTCGTGTTCGTTTGCGTCACGTTGCGGATCATCGTGACGCCGTCGTCGTTGGTCGTCTCCGTCACCCAGTTCGCCGTGGTCGTCTCCGACGAGTCGCACCCCTGGGACTGGTCGCCAGTGTAATCATCCGTCTGGTCGTTTCCGCCGCCGCCGAGCAGCGAGCCGCCGGTGTTGGAGGTGGGCGTCGGGGACGGCGTGATCGTCTGGCAGCTCGAGTCGTGCGAGTCGATGTTGACGCCGTTCTGTGCGAGGTAGTCGAAGAGTAGGTCCGGCGTCCAGTCGCTTGCGAGGTCGTTGAACGGCCACTGACGCTCGTTCACAGCGGGGGCGTCGAGCCAGTTACCGCCCTTGTAAGCGTGGAACACGTTCTTGACCTGGCACGGCAGCTCTTGGGCATTCGGGCACAGCGCGTACTCGTAACAGCCCCCCGCCTGGAGCTCCGCGGCGCAGGCCTGGAGCCCGGTGTCTTGCAGGTCGCAGTTGCTGCCGAGCAGATCGTTCCAGGCGCAGCCAAAGTACTGGGTGCAGGGACCGCCCGCCTTGCACATCTCCGGCGTCTCCGAGCACGGCCGCGGTGTGAACGGCGGAAGCCCGAGATCAACAGTGTCTTGAGGTCTGGACGGAGACGGCGTCGGCGTCGGCGTCCCCGCGATGTCGTCGCGGCTGACGCACGCCTGCGCCTGCCCGTCATACTTGCACTGGAAGCACGATTGAACGCGGCACTGGTAGTGCTTGTGCTGCATCCCAGTCGGGATGTCGATCCCACCGCAGTCGCCGTTGAAGGTATTCGCGTACTGGCAGTCCTGTGACGAAATGTGACCGCGAGCGATGCACATCCCAGCGTGGTCGAAGCGGCACTCGCCGCACGAGAGGCGGTGGCACCGCTGGTACGCGGAATTCGGCTGGGCGCCCTGGGTCGCCGCGTCACTGATCGGGATGTCCGAGCACGCCATCCCCTCGGGGAAGCCGCAGTCGGCCGCATAGTCGTAGTCGTCGAGGTCGTCTTCGGGCACGTTGCCCGCGCCGACGCAGAGGCCGTTGTTGAAGACACAATCGCCGCAAGAGCGCGCGCCGCACTCGCGGGGGTCCCAGTTCGTTGCGATATCGATCGCCGCGCAGTCGTCGTAGAGGCCGTAGCCGCTGCCGGAGCAGCCCACCGAGCCGGAGCCCGAGCCGGAGCCCGAGCCCGAGGACGTCGCAGGCGAGCTGGTCGAAGTGCTAGCAGCCTCGGTGGTGGCGCTGGGGCTTGGGGACTGGGGTAAAGAGAGCGCGCGGGAGGCGGAGGCTGAGCGAGAACCGCGGGACGAGGGCTGTTTCACGTCGTAGCGAGCTTGGGCCGCATGCTTCACCGGCTCGGGGGAGGCGGCCGTGTCCGTGGAGGTGCTCGGCTTCGCCGTCGTGTCCGACGCCTCTGTCACGGGAGCCGCCGTCGACGCCTCCGTCGCAGGTGCCGCCGTCGACGGCTCGGGGGAGGTCGAAGGGTCGGGGGAGGCCACCGGCGCCGCCGTCGACGCTTCGGTCGCTGGAGCCGCCGTCGACGCGTCGGTCGCCGGAGCCGCCGTTGACGGCTCGGGGGAGGTCGAAGGGTCGGGGGAGGTCGAAGGTGCAGCCGTCGACGCCTCGGTCGCCGGCGCCGCCGTCGACGCTTCGGTCGAAGGCGCCGATGTCGACGCCTCCGTTGCCGGCGCCGCTGTCGAGGCCTCCGTCGCAGGAGCCGCTGTCGACGACTCGGCGATGCAGTCGCGGCCGTTGCTCGAGGGGACGTAGCCGGAGTTGCAGGTTGCGGTCTTGCAGGTGTTCGCGTCGGTGCACACCGTGCAGGTGCCGCCGGTGATCTGGATGCCGGAGCAGTCGATGTTGTCGTTCGACGGCGGCGTCGGCGAGGCCGACGGCGGCGGCGTCGGCGGCGGCGACGGCGGCGGCCGCGGCGACGCGGCGATGCAGTAGCGGCCGTTGTTCGAGACGATGTAGCCGGAGTTGCAGGTGGCTTGCGTGCAGAAGGTCGAGGAGCTGCACTGGTCGCAGGTGCCGCCGGTGATGGCGGGGCAGGCCGAGCAGGCGCCGCCGCCGCTGGTTTCGAAGTAGCCGGAGTTGCAGGTGGCTTTCGTGCAGAGGTTGTCGTCGCTGCAGGCCGTGCAGGTGCCGCCGTAGACCACGATGGCCGCGCAGTCCGGCGGCGGGGAGGTGGTCGGCGCCGACGACGTCGACTGGTCGTCGGCGCACACGCCACCGGACTGGTCGAAGAAGAAGCCGTCGTTGCAGGTGGCAGCCGTGCAGCGCGTATCGTCGCACGTGTCGCAGGTGCCGAGGTCGCCAAGCGGGAATTTGGTCGCGCAGTTGGTGCCGCCGACGTCGGAGTTGGGGTCGTCTTGGCACTGGCGCGCAATGACGACGCAGGGTGGGTCGCACTGATCTTCCGTGAACGACGTGCAGCCCACTTGGTTAGGGTCGAGGCGGCGGGCGCCCGCGCGGTCGTACTGCGGCGGCGGCGGGTGGAGGAGGTCAGCCTCGGGCGAGCGGGAGGGCGCGCGCGCGCCGCGCGAATTGCGCGCCGCCCATTATTAGCGCCAGTCGGTTACTGCAGATCGCGCGCCGCGCGGGGCAGCTGGGGCGTTCGCTTCACCTCGCCCCGAGCCGCAGGTGTTGGCGCCGCCGCGGGAGCCGCCAGCGACGCGCTCGGCGCCGCCAGCGCGACCGCCAGCGCCAGCTTA
>JACLAC010006139.1_pt1 | contig 15224 bp, 20 predicted proteins | sample 8027881 | NCBI WGS metagenome assembly JACLAC01 (sample SAMN15725517, study PRJNA655200) | protist metagenome | isolation source: fluorescence activated cell sorting (FACS) single amplified genomes of... | place: Spain: Blaines Bay Microbial Observatory, Mediterranean Sea | collected 2016-01-19
TATCCCATTCATTATTTCGCTTCTCTAGGGTGAGTTACTCAGATATACAGCTTGGCAATTTCATAATGGCCGTTATAAACTCATTTTTCCTATCTCGATAACGCTAAAAATGAGGTTATAACGGCCATTATGAAATTGCCAACCTGTATTTTGACTAGGGTTATTCTCGATGCCGGAATTACAGCCCGACCAAAATATGATGGCACCTCAAATGAGGAATTCATATGAATTCCGCTTAGTTCAGGTGCCATCATATTTTGGTCGGGCTGTATTACCACATGACCGAAAAAGCTTCGGCTCGGAACATTTTGTTCCGAGTATGCTCATGATAAAAGTGGACATTTCCTCGTTCACTCTGAGTTTTAGCCGACAGGTCAAATGAGGTCATAAACCGGACCGTTTCTGATTTACAGTTCTTTGACCACCATTAACATGAAAATTCAGACTGATAAATCTCTTGAAAAAATGTCCAAAATCTCAATTTTCGCTCAAAAATCGAACTGGCTGGACCAGTGTCCATTATGCTGCCGAAAGTGGACAGTTTGAAACGATAAAATTCATTTTGAAGAATGGGCCCGACAAATTAGCCGATGCGAAATCATTTGAAGGCGATTATGCTTATAAAGTTGCCGAGAAAAATGAAAAATACCAATGTGCTGCTTTGATATTGGATTTTATGTCTGATGTAGATGGCATAACTTGCATAACTGATGGTTACAGCGATGTTGGTGGTGAAGATGATCTTGAAGAAGGTGGCGAAGAAGTAGAACAAACTCCTAGTGATAAAGAAAATGAATTCATTGTGAACACTCTAGATGACGGCGCTGGTGCGAAAGCTGTTAGATTCAATGACGAGGGAGGTTCATATTTAGGTTGATCATGCGCAAAATAATGCGTAGGCAAATAAATCTAGGAACCATTTGAAGCCACTTCTTCTCCAGCCACCGAAATCGGTCGACCATTGGAAGGAGTCAGTGCTTGCCGGACCCGCTGCCGAAATTCTTAAAAAGCAGCTGGAACTTATTTCTGTTCAGGAATCTAAAATTGAAAAATATTCTCAAAAAATTCAAACTCAAACCAAAAAAATATCTTCACTGTCAAATACAAACTTCAATTAAACATTCAAATGAGATTAGCATTTGCGTTCTTTTTTAGTGAAGAATGCCAAACAATTTTTGGGGACATTTTTTCCAATAAAGACACAACTGTTATTCGATAAATCGAGACGTAACTGTTCAAATAAATTTTAAGACAGTCGGACGGTAGAAAATGTTACGCTGCCAGGGTAGCTTGAAAACCATAAGATCGCTGTCTGTCTCAGCGGCAAGAAATAGACAAATCAAGGAAGGCTACTGGATTGTTCATGGAAGACACCAGCTCAAATATTGGGAAAATGATACGAAGCTAGGTTGAAAAGAGAAAAAAGTATCAAGAGCTCAAATCTACAGTGTGACATCAGCGAGCACATTCGTTTTGCGCATCTACACATTAGAGTCCATCATTCGGGCTTGACAGTAGAATTTCAACTTTCAACCAATTAAAGATCAAAAAGGTCGAATCAGATTCTGGTCATACATTGGAATTACCGGAATATACAATCAGACCATTTAAAATGAAAAATCTTGGTGGCCGTCAACCGGATACAGAACTCGCCAAAGTCAATGTTGTCGAAGGGGAAGGGGCTTATGGATCACTTGAAAATAAAGATTCACCTCGAATTCGACCGTCCATGGGCGAACGTGGCATACAAGTTGAGTCGAATTCGGCCGTAAATGACTGTAACTTACCTCGAACTGGGTATATTATCGATCTTTACAGGTTAGTAATTAGTTTTGAATTATTTATTTGGCTAATTAGTCTATTACTTCCCTACGGATCATCTCCGAATCCAAAAATGATTCCAAAAAATCTTCCGGGACAGTGAAGAAATGTTTTATTTAGGATGTCACATGAGCTCAGAAACCAGAATAAAATTTATAAAGAGAAAATTATAAAAATTGTTGAAGACCACTCTGCGTGTCGCCATCTAGCGCTTGTTGTTGGAAAAGATAGACCAATGAGATGGATACCTGCAACGGCTTCTATGCAGGTGAGATATCGACGGGTATTGGGCTTGCGTTATAAAAACTTAAGGTCGGTCAAATTATTTCAAATGATCCAACAGGCCGAGTTCTCGATCCAGATGAAGTCATTGAAGGAAATAGTTATAAAGCTGCAGCCTTACCTGTAGGAACAAAAGTTTCATTCGTAGAAAAAATTCCTGGTAAGTCATTTGACCATGCTTCATGGTCAGTGATCACACATCGGATCCGATAATAAATTAAATAGGTATGGGTGCATCACTTGCAATGTCATCTGGTCGTTATGGAATCATTACTGGTCGTATCAATCGTTCAAATGCCGATCCCTTGATTTTAGTTTCATTTCCATATGCATCACCAGACGGATACACGATGGAATATGAAAGTGCAAGCGGAGAAACGCATCATACTGCCAATTCTAAGGGAACTGTAGATGAAAAAGGTATTTGATTGAAAGAATCATCTTTTATGTCTTCGTGTTTTTACGGACCGTTTATCGTATTTTAGGTCTTCATCAGCGAATGGGTGGCGATGACCAATGGAAAAATAGTATTCTGAAGCTTGGACATAAATCGTATAGAAACAAAATGGAGAAGGCATCTCAAAGTAATCCAGAACAGAAATCGTATTTTAATCGAATGGCGACTCATCGTGAATCAAGACAAGAACAAAATCCACAATCACTTTATGACCAAGACTATGCTCTCAATGCTGAATGTGTCGTTACAGGAACGGATATACAGTCACTCTCTATGTTTTTGTCAAGAACACTGTATATCATGTAAAAGTTGGAGTTGCGAGTGATGGAGGGCTTTTCAACGCTCGTCTACTTTCTCAGATTGGAACACCGCATTTACTTTTTGGTGGAAAGGATTCACCTGGTCATCGAAATAAAATGATTAGAAAGTCTGGTAAACAGCATATAACGTCTTATTGGAGAAAATTCAAACGACCAACTGGACAAATGGTCAATATTCATGGCAATCGTTTCGGTCTGTTACAGGAATAAAAAAATTAATGAAATTGACCTTTTCGGACATAACTAAGATTTTTGAGGGTTTTCCTTGACGCTGGAACTTCTGATGATTTTTGGGTATTTTCCAAGTTAGAATTATTAACATGAGAAAATGACGAATTGACCAACAAATCAGAGTCATCTTTGGGTTTCACAGATATTCAATATCAAATATTACACCAGCGAACAAAATGTTGCGAATCAAATTCTTTGCAACCAAATATGGTCAAAAAATCAAGAGGTCCCCGAACTCTGAGTACCTTTACATTTACCCAATGACCAATTTCTAAGCTTTGATCTGACCACTTTATAAGAAAACTCATACATGTATTATATCGGATAATTGTAGATCGTATCACTTCTACGGTGCGAATTCTACCGGTAGCTAAACCGGTGGCATTATATTTTGAAAAATTTTAACACAGAAAGTCTAGTCGATAATATAATTTATTCAAGTATGCATGTTATATGGCTTATAGTACAGCTAACACTGAATTCTTGAACTGTTGAATTTTTATCTCTACACATAGCCCATCGATTTTTTGTAATTTGTTGAACAGTTGGCTCCTCTTTGTTACCATTTTGATTCCGGACGTCAAAATGGACTAAAAATAGTTAGTTAATAAGTTAGTTGGATGTTATGGATATATCAAGGGCAGTATTGATGATTATATTACCATGAAGTAAACAGTAGTATGTAACATAACTTATGTTCCATTATTAGAACATTTTTTGTTCGTTTCATGATCTCGATTATTTAGGAAGGTGTTTCCCCGAACCGGTTTTTACACCATTATAATGACGCTATTTATTTTGACTATGTGTCGCTAAGTTTAGAATTTGTGGTGTTCCCTAAGTGTTATGTTCCACGAATTGAACTTAACCGCGTTCTCCCTAACCGCCTCCAAAACCGCCCCCAACCGGCTGACCGCCTAAAATGTTCAACGCATATTTCACATCAATCTGTCAGCTGAATTTACAACTTACCAATTGAGGTTCTTCCTTGAGTTTTTTGGCGGTTACATCATGTTGAAATTAATCTGATACTAATTTTTCTTTGAATTCTATCAGATTGGAACGTTTAGAACATTTTGAACGTTTCTTTGAACGTTTTTGGGTGAGGTTTTCGGGTAATATTGAAGCATATATTGGTTATTTGAAGACATATTTCTTTAAACGTAATTAAATCGAGCTGCTGCTGGTCTTTGTTTAGATTATTCGACATCGGACGTCAGACGCTAATTTGGTTAAAGTTTAAAAAAAGTCAATTTGAAATCGAGATTTATACAATGAACATAATTCCGCTATCTAACGTTATTGAATTAAACATAGATTCATTGAATTGGATTTTATTTCGCGAAACTATTATTGATAATGACATAAAAACATCATTTTTTCCGCATGTCACATTGTCACATGCAACAATACCAATCACGTGATGTTAATACGACTTATTTTGACATAACGAGAGCCTAAAATTATATTTTTCCCAACAGGGTGAAAAACGATACATTTCCAGTTACAAGGGAGTCCCTTTTTGATCCACTAAAATGTCTGATTATAGGATCAAAAGGACCCCCCTCGTAATTTTCAGATAAGATAAATGTATAGGTGCCGCCGGGGATGGCTTACTGATGGAGTACATACTGATGGAAGTAATTTGTATTTTAAGTGATAGTGTAATAATCTATTCCTTGCACCAGGTAGCTCTTGAATACGGCCACTAAGTGTCGTCACAGTTTCATATCCTGATGGCCTTTGATGTTTCCTCAGGCTTCCTTCATGAGCAAAATTCATATTAATTGGTGTCGCATTACGGTGAATCTTTCGTTCAGATTTTGGATTACCGCGACGTTGCCAGAGAGTAATCAGGGCTGATAGGACTAGGACGGCTAAAAGGGATACACATGCAAGTGCGGCCATTAATGGGAATTCGTCCTCTTCAGAGGTTTTGGTTGGTTCAGATTCATTGACAACTGTTTCAATCTGGTCTGAACTAGCCATTAGACTATCCCAATCGCCAACAGAATGTTCAGCATCTTCTTCAATCAGCGTTGCTTGTTGAAGGGCATTCGATGCTTCCCAGAAATATGGACCAGTAGTTGAATACACAATCAATGGTTCGTTTTCGTCACTGGTACCCTGGTTAGCATCACGTGACGAACAGCCTGTTGGACAGTGTTCGCCTGCTGGACATATTTGTACTTCACAATGGAAATAAAATGGTTTTTCCAACATCCAGTTACGTCTAAGAGCCAAAATATTTGTGGCAAATTGAGCATTGTTGCCAAGCCCGTTTTGATACATTTTTGTTATTGCTTCATTTTCGGCACAGTGGTCATTAATGACCTCTTCCATTCGCTCTGGATTTTGATTTCGCGGACTTCGCGAACTTGAAAAGTAACATTTTTTCAAACTGATTTGCGTGTCACGTGCCTGTGCCTCGCCAGTCAGTTGAGTTTGAAAACTGATCCATTTTTTATTATGCGATAGAACGTGAAATACTTCTGTTGATCCCTTTGTGACGTATGAATTGATTAAATCTTTTGCTTTGAAAGATGGCTTCAAATATGCTTGAGTTGATAGGTTAAAATCGCCGACAATTCCTTTTGCCTTGACTTTGTCATCGCGCTTGTAAAAACCATCAATTGGTGCTGACGATACAGTATATTCATCCTCGTATTCACATGTCCATTGAACTAATGCGGCCACAGCCATTTGAACACCCGCATTTTGAACATTGAAAAATACTTTATTGGTATATACATAATCACCATTATCACCACGTGACACACTTGTTCCACATTGACGGAAATTTTTGTCTAATGTCACGTGGATTTTTCCCGGATCATCCTCGGATAAAGAAGCACGACAGGCCTCATTTTGGGATTGACCATTACCCATGTAAATGTAATTGTGGTTGTCCGATTGAACTTTTTCGATTAACCAGGATCGATCAATTTCAACTTGAATACGGGAAGCTTCACAGCTAACACCAGGTGGCGCTAAAATTCAATTTTTATTCATTGTTCATTTTTAAACAGTTTTAACCGGTATCAGCTCGGTATAAAACTAGGATAAACGGAATATTAAATATTTACAAAGAAAAATGATAATAAATAGAGGAGTGGGGGATGAGATAAGAATAATGACGAGGGGCGCTCAAGAGTCAAACCCAGTTTTTTTACGATATCCAACCCTTACTACAACAATGCACCCTAATTACGCAATATAAAAATCCCACTTGGTTAGACCCTAATGGCTCTTAATTACATATTTTCAAAATTGGTCAAAGCGATAAAACAAAGCGTTGAAAACAAATTCGACTCCAAATTTTTCGAAATCTATTGACTTTGCAAAATCAACCGGGATTACCGCCAATTTCACGCTTACGTCATGTTACCACAATAATTGGCTGATTTGTTAAAAAGTTTATTTAACTCGAAAAACAATTCTCAGCAACTCGGGTTCATTAAAGGTTAAAACAACGTTTTTTTACTCCCGAGAAAACTTTTTTGAAGAAAATCTGTCATAAAAATATGATATGGTCCATATGTTTTACGCGTAAATGATCGGCGTCGCTACCCTTCATGACATTGATACAGCTTACAAATTGTCAAAAAGTTAAAATTGCTAACGGAGTCATGATAAAAATTTTTGAAAGCTGGGAAAATTTCATAGAGGCGACACTGATCATTTGTGGGAACTTCCAACCCCCTTGAAATACGAAAATTTTACTTACGTATCTGGCAATGCTTCCCGGCAAACTCTTCACAGATGCATTCATAGTCGTCTTCACCAATGTCATAACAACTTTTTCCATTTTGACATGGATTATTTGCGCAACCACGTGCGATTACTGTTGAGAGTTGTGTCGATAATAACGCCAGTAAAAAAGTTTTTGTGTTCAACATATTTATCTCTTTTTTGTATTATTCAATAATTTTTTTGGTAAAATCTGAATCAACTTTTTTGTTTTGTTGATCTTGATTATTCTTGAATATCTCTTATTAGAATATTATATCTGATGGGTTTAGTAGTAGTAGACTTCGAAACTATGACCTAGAACACGCTTCGTTCAGCGCTCTTAAATTCGGCCTTTTTCGAGTTTTTAGTGATTTAAAATGAAGTGAACGTCTCGGGGGAGGTCTTGGTGTAATCTTGGTGGAGCAGGAGATTGTGTGGGCGGCGCTCGAGGCTCTAAATTCGTGGAATATTGAATCACCAAATGGGATAACTTAAATACAACCGTCAGCCACGTGATATAATCATTCATAGGGTCCCCATTCACCCTTCAAATAAGTTTTAGGACCATAAATATGAAATTCATGATAATATGGGATAAAATGGGGTATGAATCACCGTATGATGATAGCAGGAAAACTGGTACAGTATCATTACAGTACCCATTTAAAACATATTATTGAAGATTACTCGGCGGAAACAATTAAAGGATCAAATTCGAGTGGTATGATGGACAGGAATTAATTCCAAGTACTTGACAAAATTTATTGGTCCAAAAATTAAATCATTTTTGAATATTTTTTTATTAGAAATCAACTAATTGCAACTAAAATAGGATTTTTATAAATAAAAGATTGAAATTTTTTGAAAGCAAAAAAAAGTTCCATTTAAGAACATGTGACCTTACCGTGCTAAATAATCCTAATGGGATTTTCTTCAGGATTTGAGCATTATGAAATTGTGAATTGATTCCGGACTAATACCGTCTTACATCGTTCTTATAAAATATCGCTGTAGCAGAAATGAGTCCGGAAAAATAGTGGCGAGATTTGACACAATTTTGTAACATACAGGTAAAAATCATGTCAAATCTAGCCACTGATTTCCGGAGTTATTTCTGGTTTTGACTTGACGATCTGAACGTTCCATGTGATATCGAGTTTATGTTATTGTTTGTACGGTATATAATATATACTGTATATTACGTATGAGGTGAACACATTCAATGATACTTTGAATTTCAACGAGATTCTTGAAACGTCCATTTTCGTTTCGACTGTGTGTCGGATAGAATTTCAAATTGGTTTCGAATGAAATCGAATCCGTTCCATCAAGAGTTTTCTTAACAGACATTCATATCAAAATCTAATCGCTGGTGATATGTGGACATATAGACTATATAATATTAGTCTATATATTAGTCTATATACAGCCTAGGCTAGCCTGTAGTACTGTTTTATTGGGTCACTTTGCGGGAATTTATTGACTTGTTGGAACATTTTGGCCAATTTGAACGAGTTGTTGGTTATCATCAAAAATGGGTGTTTTGGGGTCACTCGAGTATAGTTTTCTTAGCACTGATGGCCTACTGTAATAGTTTCAAGAATTCTCATTTGAAGACCCTAATTATGTGGTTAACCGATCCCCTCTTAGTTTTGCGATTTTGATGCATCTTATTATTGTTCGCTTTTTTCTGATTATCAATTTTCGATTTACGATTCCTAACCAGTTCTGATAGATTATTAATAAAAAAATCCATAATTTTTACGTTTAGAATGGTTTGTCGGTTATTCAATGGGAAATTGGTGGCGTCCACTTTACTCGACCGTGTCAGACACGTAAGTTTACTCGTTTCAACTCTCTTTTTGATTCGTTCGTTTTATCTCCAGCCGGATAATAACCAAGAAAACCAAATTATCTCAAAGCTCGATCAAAAATAAACATACAAATAACTCTTTTCAATAATATTATATAGTCAATATTATATATATTATGATGTCATATTTTGAGATATAAATATATTTTACTAAATAAATTAGTTAATCAAGTTACAGCTGGGATCATTATCTAGTCTATTATTAGAATGGAGCGACTCGGTGTGACATCAAGATTAGATTTTCATCAGACGGAGTCATGCCGAGGCCTCACAAAAATCCAGTTTTTTTGACCGAACCAAAATATTGATTTAAGTTTTTTCGCTTAACTTTTTTAAGTTATAAATTATTTTTATCGACATTTTTAATGACATAATTTAAAAGGTTGATTATTTTGCCGAAAACGAACCCAGAAATATTTTGTAAATAACTTTTTTCTTGAACGACTTCCTTCAGGTAACTCGATTTACCTGAAGTAATTCGTACTCACCCCTTCCCCCACTTTTTAATGAAATTTCAATAATTTTGTATCTTTTCGCGCCTAAATTATATGATACTAAATCCCAAACTATCACTTTCAAACAAGATTATAGAGTGTCCCAAATAAATCGAACGTTATAACCACGTGTAATTCGTCCAATAGGATTAGTATTTTTTCCCATGACAACTTATAAGAGAAAACTTACACTGAGAGCGTTCAAAAACCCTTGAAAGTGGAATTTTTCACGTGATCATCATTATTGATAAAAAATGTACGTGGTCACGTGAAAATACCTCCTTCAAGGCTTTTCGAGCTCTCTCATTGCCCCATTAGTATGTTTCTAACTTATTATTTAGCATATCAACATTACTGGAGTCTCTCCCCGATTAGCTTGTATATTAGTTGGAAATAATCCTGCTAGTCATGTGTATGTTGGTCACAAACAACGTGCTTGTAAAGAAGTCGGAATCGCTTCAGAACTCATTCGATTACCTGAAGATGTGTCCAATCACACTGTCGAAAATTGCCTAGAAGGAACGGTTTCTATTTTAAGAATTCCATTTTTTTCTTCGTCTTATTTCCGGTGCACTTCCGGTCTCTGGGATTTCCAAATTCATAGCTTGGCGGGACTGTTGAATCGACAGATTATAAAAAAACTATCAATTTAAAATTGAAAGTTATTTTAATGATGAAATAGTGACCAGAAATTAAAAGATTTGAGTAGTCGTGAGGACGTTGATGGAATTCTTGTTCAAATGCCACTCCCCCATCATCTTGATGAGCGACAAATCTGCAATTTAGTTCCATTTGAAAAAGATATTGATGGATTATCTTCTGGATCAATTGGCAGTCTGGTTTATGGTTAGGGTGTTCGAACTTTCTTTTTTATTATCTCGTGGCTGTAGACTACCCTTCTTGGTCCGTTGATCTCGGATGTACCCTAAGGACAGACAAGCTCGATTTATTCCACCAACAGTTCAAGCAGTTTGTCATGCTTTAGTTTCAGAAGGGATTGAGACCAAAGGAAAACAAGGAAAGCAGTTCTAGAGATGACAAGATAATAACATGTTAACCACTTTATGAATAATCGTGAATGATGTTGATTTTTCGTGAATTTTCCCGAATGTTTTTGCTTATCGTAATAATGGATAGGCCGTCAACAACAAAACGGAAACCAACGGACAGTTCCATAAATAAATAGTTGGTCCTATGAAGTTCGTATGAACTATGGTCCCAGGAATTCAAATTCGATCATTTTTTCAATGGCGTGGGTTGAAGAACCATCCACCCCCGCATTTTCTAGAACATGATTTCAAGTCTTGATAGCTGGAAGATCTCGTCATGTTGGTCTTCCATTGGCACTTTTATTACAAGGATATCAAACCAACCCAGATTTGCCCGAAATTGGGGAGGCAACAATATTGTTAGCTCATCGTCATACGAGTGGGCACAATTTAAGGGACATGGCCAGTCGAGCAGATATAATTATATCAGCAACAGGGGTTGTCGGTCTTATTCAACCTGATATGATCAAAGACGGCGCTGTTTTAATGGATGTCGGTATTACTAGAAAAATTACCCCTGGTGGTAAAATAAGATTGATGGGCGATATTGATCCAAAGTGTAAAGGATTCGATTTTAAGGCCACATCTGCTCAGGATGAAATCTGCGTAGGTTGCAGTTCCCGGACTCATTATTTCATTCACTCAAATTTTATTTTTATAAAAATCGAAATTAAGAATTTGCTTCTTTAATGACACCAGTTCCAGGTGGAATTGGGCCCTTGACAATTAGCCACTTATGTCGAAATACGCTCAATTCAAATCTTATAAGAAATGGATTTCCAGTTTTAAGCCTTTTGGAAACATATCCAGATGATCATATTTAGGATGACGCCTACGGTATTTACGACTAGGAGTTATCAGTGATAATAACGGCCAACGATGTTGGCCAACGAGCGCTGTAACGCAAATGGTTTGACTCATTCGAGTCGTTCAAAACATGTACACCCTAGACTTTTTATACCAAGGTATTCATCCTAATATTTGAACAATTTCGCCTAATATCGATATTCCTGTACAAACATGATTCCTTCACTGCCAGTTCGGCGTTCATATGACGTCATCACTAACTTATGACGTCATTTAGATTGACTATTTTTCTGGGAATTGAGTTTGCGTTGGTGTGAATGGCTTCTAGAGCCTCGTACCCGGATGTGGACCGTTCGCTCAATCAAATTTCATTTCAAGTCGCCCCTGCCTATCAACCAAAATCAAAAAAACAAAATCTCATCCATCATCAGCGATTGAACCTATCACAGCTTGAGGTAATTTTTAATTTTCGTTCATTAAAAATTACGTAAACCCAAACCCTTAATATTTAAATGTCGAAAGGGTTCGAAAATTAGTCGAAAATTAAGCAAAATTTCCTAGTACGATTTTTCACTTGAAACAGAGGTGAAAGAAGTATTCCAACGAGTTGAAGAAGAGAATGATCGATTACAAAAACTAGAAATTGAATCTGAAAAAGAAACAAATGCAGAAACAGAATTGAAAGGGGAAGGTCCACCACCTGTACCCAAACGAGATTTCGAAAAAGATCCAAATGGTAAAAATTGGTCTCAAACCCTGGCCATTAATTCACCCTAACTTAAATCCATAACTCAGCCTTAACTTACCCTCACTCTTAACCTGACCTTACCCTAAATGATAAAAATTCAGCCGAAAATGACTCCGGTGTTTCATCTGGTGGTGAAAATCACAATGAAAATTCCATTTCTACTCCGTTACAGGTGCATTCAATTGAAATTTTATGAAAATTTTTTTAAGAAAAATTGTTGAACTATTTTAACCTTTTTTCCAAGCCTACCTTGACAAGTTCAATTCCGATAAGGACTAATCAAAACCGAGAATCTTCATCCGTCTTGGATATATTTGATGTGTCACGTGACGATCCCTTTGAAAAAGCTCAATTAAATTCCATTGATGAAAAAGAGCTCCTTGCACAAGTATTCCCACCAAGCCATAATAACAATAATAAAGAAAGTAAGTTTTTTGAACTTTTAATTCTTGAAATATTAATCAGTCAGTTGAATTAAGGCTTGGTTCCATAGATAACGAAAATTTTGATAATAATTATGGTGCTTAAGTTCAACTTAAGATCAACTTAAAAGTTCGAACTTTAAATAAATGATAAAATCTAGGAAGCGAAATCTCTCCGCCGAAGCCCAAACCAAGAAAAGCAAATGTTGTATCGGGATTAAGGTCAATGCTTGACGCCAGAGAGGAAAGAAACCATAAACAAAAAACTCAAAACTTCAGCAAGGTTTACTAAATTTCCATCTCCACCCATTCTGTCAGTTACATCGCTAATTCATGGTTTTTCAGTCTGCAATGGCTGCGTTGAATTCACTGCCGGTAATAACCCCAAATGCTGGCTCAAAACCATCAGTATCTTCGAGACCGTCCACACCGATAATGACTGGAAATAATTCTGGAAATTCACATTTGGATCCAAATTTTCACAAATCTTTATTTCCAAGTGGAACAGAAGAATTTGGGGCATCTTTAACTCAAATGGGATATGACAAAATTATCGTCGCTAAAACAATTCACCTTTTTGGAAAAGACGAACACAAATGCATCGGAACGGATTTTTTAATTTTGACGTCATCATTCCGTGTAATCCTTACTGGATTGTCATTTGTGGTGAGATTGGTTGGATCTAAAAATCTGATAAGACTTTCTTTCTGCGTATTCTGATTTATTATCGTCGAACTCTGGGGCATCACCTGGTGAAATATTAAAAGCATTACAAGTATGCGAGTATTCAAAAGATGAAACCCTTTTATTTCTTCAAAAGTCAAAAAGATATCTCGAAATGGGTTTTGAGCATTTAGGAATTGGTCTTATCATCGTGAAATGAAGTCATCGTTATGTTTTAATGACGTCATCGTTACGTAATTGAAATGATCGACCAAACAAAGCCGTTCGCAATGCAATTATAAAATATCCGAATGAACCCGCTTTTGTTCTTGAATCATTGATGACACATCATTCTAAATAAGCTTCTGTAATATTGCAATGACTCATATTGTCATGACTCACTAATATGACGCATTGAGACAGATACACGTACTCACAATAAAAAACTTTCTAAATTCAATTCTGTTTTATTTCACGCCTAGTCAAACTTTTAGAGAAAATTCCGAAAATTTTCTGCTTATGACCCTACCCTTAAAATTAAATCTTCTAGAATGCCAGACCACATGGGATATGATCCGAACTTTCCGACGTTTAAACACTCGGACAAGTTTGAGTCACGTGCCATGGTTAAAATGATGCAAAAGGAAGCAACATTGGCGGAACGAGCATGGGAAGAACGAACTTCACAACGGGATAACAACAAAGTTTATTTCAATCATTTGACTCGAGATGAAGCTGAAATTGAAATGAAAATTAGAATGGATAAATATCAACCAGACAAAGAAGATGATTTTTCATACTCAGGAAATTCGCTAAATTTTTTGCCACACCCTATCTATAAGTTATGGTAGGGACTGATGCGATGATATTTAGCATTGTGAATGAAATTTTAGCGGAAATAAAGCCAAGGGTGAAAAAATTGGAACTGCATTACTTTCAAATTATCATTCTGATTTGGCTGGATCAAATCTTGGAATGAAAGAACTTCGAAAAGCCGAAAGACTAAAAAAGAAAACTGAAAAAATGATTTCAAAAGCTGTTGAAAAGAAAACTGGCGGCAAGCAAGATATTGTTGCATGGCCACCACCACAGATGCCAGATGCTGAATCAATCTTAACAAGTAACGACCAATCAGGAGACGTGAAACCTGCCGTAGAATTAACTGTAAAATCTGAAGAAACTGAAAAGCCAGTAGAAAATAAAGTAGAATTTAAAAAGCGAAAAGCACTGCCACCAGGATTAGCAAAACGTTTAGCAGCAAAAGTGAGTACCTCCGATTAAGAGTAGCTTGACTAGCGAATATTCGACATCAGCTTTATAGTTTGGTGAAATAATATGTTTCTTAAATGAAGTTTTAGCGTAAAGCAGCTGGTTTACCAGAATTAAAAGATGTCGAAATTGCCAAACCAGAAAATAAAGTTGATCAAGAACAAGCTAAAAAAGCAGCTCAAGCAGCAATGGCAGATATCATGGGAAATATTTCCATTCCCGGTTTCGATGCAAATAAGCTCAAAGCCCTAATGGAAGGAAAAACGGAATCTTCAGCGCCACCTGGTTTGAAACCGGGAGAGAAACCAAAGCCTGCTAATACTGGTGTCAGGAAATTTTATCAAAGAAATATTGAAAAAGAAAACTAACGTTACTTTGGACCGAAGTTTGGTCCTTCTATGCATAATCTGTTTGATAAAATCGCGATAAAGTTACGTTAATATGCCGTCCGAGGTACCACTAAGTATACCTGGTCTGCCAGCAGGATGGAAATTTGGCGATGAAATGCCGACTGGTTTCGTTCCTGAACCCGAAAAACCAAATGTTGCTCTAGAAATTGCACAATCAAGTCAAAAGAAAAGACGCCGACCTGATCAACCCGTCATATTTCAGGTTCGTAATTCAGAATCAGATTTTTTTTCAACCTATATTTTTGATAGAAAGATGCAATGGGAGCATTGGTTGACCCATCGAGATTCAATACATCTATTGAACAAGAGAATTTAACTCCAAAACAACCTGGTTACTACATTCAAAAACGAAAAGAAGAAGAAGAAATGAAACGACAACAAGAAGCGCGAATGCGATCAGAACCAAAAACAATTTCATCCGCACCAAAATTATCTACTGCCGATCAATATTCACAGGTAACGAATTCCGTTCTGCAATCATGAATTTTGTTAAACCCACTTTTTAGAATGATTTCCAATCTTCGTATTCTGGTGGAGCAACATATAATAATGGTTATCACAATGGAAGAAGCACATATGGAACTTATGACGCTGCTGCATTAGGATTGTTTCAAAATCACAATTTGATTTTGGTGACAGTGATTTT
>JACLAC010018734.1_pt1 | contig 15224 bp, 10 predicted proteins | sample 8027881 | NCBI WGS metagenome assembly JACLAC01 (sample SAMN15725517, study PRJNA655200) | protist metagenome | isolation source: fluorescence activated cell sorting (FACS) single amplified genomes of... | place: Spain: Blaines Bay Microbial Observatory, Mediterranean Sea | collected 2016-01-19
GCTGGAGGAGCGGTACGAGGAAAAGCGAAGAGGGCCAAGGTTTATAGCAGCTCGTTTCCGCTGTCTGATCGCAGCACGTACTGTGTTAAATATGCATATGCATCCCTCTTGCGCTCTCATTGCCCCGTTTATTTTCATGCTTTTCGGCATCGGCAGGTCGGCAGGCCGGCTCTTACTCACCCACTTTCTCCACCGTGCGGGAAGGGGAGCTTGGCCCGAATGAAAGAAAGCCCACACTTCAACTACTTCACTTGTCTTTTTTTGCTTCGCCGGACAAGTCACGCCCTCCTACCGCCGGCACGCGCACGCGGGCGCCGTGCTGCTCGAAGAAGGGTTTGATGATGTTACTGTAGACGAACTCCGACCCGCGTGTGCCGGGCATGAAGCAGAATATGAGAAAGCCCATTTTGAACGCATAGTAGAAGGGGAACCAGTGCAACAGCAACTCCAAGAAAGCCTCGATCATGTTGAAGAAGCCAAACACGACCCAGTACGTTAGCCACTGCACGTCGTCTCCGAAGGTGTTGTCCGACTCTATTGCCTGGTACGATTTGTACGCCGGGTAGACGAAGCCGACGACATTACAGAGCATAGCAGCGCCCAGGCCGAAAAACAGGAAGCAGCTCATGATGATGCCGACGGCGAGCGCGGCATACATTTTGGGAATACCTGCTGCATCCTCCACCAGGCGGAAGACGGCATACTTGGACAGCTCCTCGTTTAAGCTGTCGACCTGCTTGTGCACACGCTGCTTGAAAGAGTCCATATTTGGCGTGCGGCCACTAGTAGCTAGCAGCAGGTGAGGGAAGTAAGTAAGTCGGGTTGGAGAAAGGGCTCGAACGGGAGTACTGAGTACTAGCTACTAGCTATTATTACCACTGGTACTACTAGTACTAGTAGTAGCTAGGCTGTAATATTTATTATTATGATATTAATATTAGCTAGAGTATTATTTAAAGTCGGTTTGGGTGGTTTGTTTGGTTGTTTGTGTTTGGGGGGTCGTACCATGGTAGTATTATACTAGTGGTACTAGTAGCTACGAAGTAGATCGAGCCCATGCATGTACGTACTGGCATTAGTACTACGGTGGCAGCCAACAATTATAAAGTGATGCTTCGCTTTCAGCGCACCTTCGGCACTGCTGCGCGCACCCTCTCCCTATCACGCCCAGACTACACCAACATCCACGAACCGGTCTCTTCGCTCTTTACGCAGCCAACCACGGCCGCCGAGTGGGAACAGTACGCTCTCTCCGCCTCCCAGGTGGAGGAGTTCAACAAGACCGGCTTCCTGGCTTCAGGCGTACGCGTCATGTCGGACGAGCAGGTCGAAATCCTCCGCGAGGAGCTCGAGCAGCTCTACGACCGGAACCATCCCTCAGCTGACTTGTGGTACGCTTTCGACTGTGATGTGCCGACCGACGACCCGCGTGACAACTTGTTTCACTCCCTTGGCGCGTGGCGCCTCAGCCCCGGCTTTCACGACCTCTGCTGGTCGCCCGCGCTTCGCATGGCAAGCTACCAGCTGCTCGGCGGGCCCATGTCGCTCCTTCATGACCAGCTTTTTTGTAAGCCTGCCAACGATGGTGGCGTTGTGGCGTGGCATCAGGACTTCTCCTACTGGACGTGGACGATGCCGCGCGCGCACTTGACCTGCTGGATCGGTCTGGATGACGTCACCACCGAGAGCGGCTGCCTGTGGTACGTCCCTGGATCACACGAGTGGGGTCTGCTCCCGATGACTGGCCTGGCGGGGGACATGAACTCTATCAATGATGTGCTCGATTCTGCCCAGGCTGAGGCGCTCGATGTGACGAAAGTTCCCGCCGAGCTGCCCAAGGGCTGTTGTGCATTCCACCACCCGCTGATGCTGCACGGCAGCTACGGCAACTCGTCGCCGAACCAGCGACGCGCCACGGTCGTCAACATGATGAGGGAGGGGGTGGTGAGTAATTGCGACGGAAAAGACATGGGCAAATTCCCAACAGTTCCCACTGGGCTGCCCATGGCAGAGCACAGCCCCTGCTACCCGCCGCTCCTGCATGGAGGCAGCGAGGAAGAGGCGCTGATGGCGGAGGCGGCAGGCGCAGCTCGCAACGTCGCAGCACCACTCGACCTCCGCGAGTTCGAGAAAGATATGGCGGAGCTGCGTGAGCGAGAAGCAGCCACCTCGTACAAGCACACGCATTAACACCACATTGGGAAAAGATAAGTACTTACTACAATAAAGTGAGCAAACATGCAGCAACAAAATTGTACGCTTTCTCAACCAAAGACTCGGCCCTCCCTATTTTCTTTCCATCGCTCCGATCCCTTCCTTGTGCGCTGGTCTGTTTGAAAATGTGGGAAGCAAATGCTTGCGCTCATCTCACTTCACCTCGTGAAAAATCGGCCGATTTTCAACAGTTCTTCAGGGGTAGTTGAAAAACTCCTCGCGCTGTTGAAGCAGGCGTGGGTGCGGGAAATGATTCGCACACGACTCGATCAGAACCAGCGAGTCGATGCTCTTATCAGTAATATGGGCGGCGATGGCAACCCGGCGGCCGGCGAAAGCGTGTCTGCGGTTGTGATTGGGGCGGGGACTCCTGGGCTCGGATGGGGCGGCGACAAGACAACCCAGGCGTCCCAAGTGACATCCGGTCGTGGCGGCGGCAGCGGGCAGCACCGCACAAACCTCTGCGTCATTGCCAGCTCAAACTACATGCACAAACTTTGTATTGGCGACCGGTCGGTTGCAACGTTCACTTCTCTCATCGAAGGGCAGGCGAATTATGCGGCAAGCATGGGCAAGCTCGCTGGGGAGGATGGAGACTATAATCCCATCAATGCGAACGGCTCGGGCAGCTACGGAGTGTACGGCATCCGAGCGGGCAACAGCTTCGAGGATGTGATGAAACGGCAGTTTGGGTATGGTGTCAAAAACGTGCGGCCGTTCGACCCGCAGTTGGCCCGGGCTGAGATCGACGCTGGTCGGCCGTTTGCGCTGCAGATCTACACCACCGTGCCCTGGAAGCCGTGGCGTGGCCTTGCCGAGGCGGCGAAGAGCATGAGCCACGTCGTTGTCTGTGACAGCTATTACGATGCCAACACGGAGGGAGGGGAGCGATACTTTCGCATCGTGGACAGCAACGGGTCGGCGACGGGGCAAGACGAGAACCAGACCTTTTTAGAGGGCCTCCCCGTGTGGGTGACTGCAGAGAGCTTGGAGAATGCAACGGCACATGGATACAAGACACAGACGAGGGCGGATGGGAAGGTCGTCGATAAGCGCATTCCCATAGCCGAGCTTGAACGTGAAGCGACCGATCGGCGCGTCCGCGCGAGAGAGGCAACCGAAGCAGGTTTGCCGGTAGAGCCTCCGTCAGAGTACGCTCTCTGGTACTTGGGCCGGCGGCTGGAACTCGTGATGATGAGAATCATCATTACTTCCGATGGCAGCACTACGACGTGCCCGGCGAGCGAAGAAGTCCGTGCCAAGAATGCCGCCCAAGCAGTTGCCAACGTAGTGCCGGCGGGTGCTGTTGGTGGGGCTCACTTTTGTGCCGAGCAGGCGCTCATCGACCAGCCTGGCTTTCTCGACGAAGACGGGTACACGTGCAGCCAGTGGGCTGGGGAGTGCGATGGCGTCGAGACACCAGCGAATGTTCTCGCGAACTGCAAGTGTTCCTGTGCTTTAGCTTCCCCAAGCTAGTAGAATTAAGTGACGATTAAGGTTTGGATTAGGGTGAGGATTAGGATCACGTTCAGGTTCAGGATTAGTAAATGTGGAGGTTGACAGTGAGGGTGGCGTACGCCCGGCACCGTGACCACGCTACATCACTCCTCCATCCGGCTTGGTTAAAAGTACGTTTACCAACGTGTGTATGATGAATTGGTTGGACTGAAAAATATACAGCTGTGACAATTTGCTCGCAATGTTTTTGTTGTTTTCTGCGTTGTTCCAATTCATTTAATATCTTCGCATCTTTTCTTTTCTGTGCACTCGCCCGACGTGTCTCTAACGACGTGTCTCTCACGATTTGATGCATGCTTTCTTGAGTCGTTCCAGTACTGCAACGGCAGTTATCTTCTCACCTTTTTTGTACAGAACCCCATTTCATAAATGGAGAAGAGCTGTAAGCAAAAAGAGGTAAAATCTCTTCGAGTGGTGGCAACAAGGCCGGCGGTGATCTCGTCTTTCCGCCTCTTCCATCGTATAAGTCTTTTACTTGCATCCTGCACTATTTATTGGCGCACTTGTTTTTTGGGGGGGGGGCAAGTCCCGTGTGGAAGACGCGAAGCTTGTGGAAGACGCTAAGCTTGTGGAAGACGCGAAGCTTGTGGAAGACGCGAAGCTTGTGGAGGACACAACACGAAGCTTGTGGAAGACGCTAAGCTTGTGGAAGACGCGAAGCTTGTGGAAGACGCGGAGCGTGTGGATGTTGAAGAAAATGTCACGGACACCACTTCAGATACGGATGATGAAACAAATGTAGATTTTGTTTGTTTTTTTAGTCGTACTAAATGCAATGCATAGTACCAGGTACCATTGTACAGGAGGAGAAAAAAAAGTACTGGCGGAAGAAAATATATTTATGCATACCACTGCCCTCTCACAGAACCTCGGAACCTGTATTCTTTGCTGCCGCAGCTGCGTGTGCCTGCGCGATCAGCCTCTGGCGAGCTCTTGCCGGCAGCCTCTCTCTCTTGGCGACACAGCGAGCGACTTCTTCAGCAGCCGCCAACGACGAGATGCGCGGCAGGAAGAGGAGGAGGCGGAGGTCTGCGAGGTATTCGATCGACTCGCCTTCCTGGCGCAGCAGCTTCAGCAGGTACTCAAACGCCTCCTGTTGACTGGCGACGGGGAAGCTGCTGTGCACAAAGAGCGCATCGTCGCCATTCTCGTTATCTTCACCATCTTTGCCACCCTTCGCCTCCGCTTCGACCACACGTAGAGGAACGTCGAAAATCCTCGCATCAAAAATACCCTGCCGTCTATCCGGCCCAAGGTATTCAGCTGGCGCAATTAATGCCGGTGCATTGTTCTTTCTCCATTTCGCGTCATTGTCGTCATTGTCGTCTTCCTCCTGTCCATCCAATATTCGTCGGCGACTGCAAAATCGCTGATCACCCGGGGCGTCACACACGCAGTGCGCATGTTCCAACCGAACGCACTGGTCGCTGGCCTGAGACGCCACCACATTTGTCACCGACGCACGCGCATTGTGTGACACAAGCACGGTGACGAAATGATTGGCGTTGCCACGTCCGTCATCTCGATCATGTCTCTCGCTGCTGATGTAACTTTGCTGGAACCGTGCAGCTGTGCGGACTTCCGCGGCAGAGATGCGGAAATTCCTTGGGAGGTGTGTGAGAATCCAGCCAATTCGCCGCAGGCCAGCCGCAGCCGTGATCCGCTCAACCTCGGCCTCTCGCGGGTCCAACTCGAGCGCCACTCCGAACAAGTCAGACGCCTGCGGCGGTTCGTAAATGGCCTCGACGGCGGCGACGAGCCGCGAGTCGGTGCCGTCGCGGGAGCTTTGCCGTAAGAAGCGGCCGAGGAGGAGGCCAGCACGTTGGACTGAGCCCCCGCTACGCTCCCAAGGCTGGATGAACCGCTCGTATTCGCGGCAGTTGCAAAATCGAACTTCGTCGACGTGGCGAAAGCGCTGGCGCCTGAGTATGACAGTGCTGCCCTTCCCCAGCAGCGAATAGTCCAAATCCGTCCCGGCAGCGAAACCGTTGCTGTCGTTGGCCGGAAAGTCGCAGCAAAAAAGGCACCGGCCGACGCCTGGGGGATGGCTGCACCGGCGCTGCTGGCGCTCAACGAACAAAGCGGTGCACACCACGCTTTCTGGACCGCCGTCGTCCGCAGGGGAGTCGAGGCAGCTCAGGCAGCGTTGATTAGGTCGAGTGCAGGTGCACGGCATGTCCTCTAGCTATGGGTCGTTCACTTCACTAGCATGCTAGCTTATTTACGATGCTTTAGTACAGCTGCAGAGCAGAGTGCCTAGCTAGCTAGCTAGAGACTACTAGCTAGTACTTACTCCTAGTAGTGGTACTATGTTTTATTATTGCACTTGGTACTAAAAATTTTACTATGCATACTACTTAGTACTGCTTAGAGTAGTAGGTAGGACTCCCCTCCCTCCTCCTCCCCCACCCCCCACCGCCCAAACACCCCTTTCCCATCTCCTTTGCAAAGTGAAAAACCCCGATGGCGACGATCGGGCTCAAGCACAACAAGAATAAGGACAACGCGGCTAACCTCCGAGCGCTGCAACGAGTGGACAAGGGAATCATCCAGATCTTGGCGCACACCTCTCACGTGGCGGCGTACGCGTTTGACCTCGACCGCATGCGATGGCGGTCAATGGATGTCGAGGGGACCATGTACATCGTGAAGCGCAGCGACAAGGACCCCGAGTACATGCTGGTGATCCTTAATCGGAACAACCCCGACGACATGGGTAAGGATATTACGGCCAATCTGGAGTTCGAGGTCAACGAAGGGTATCTGATGGTTCGTCCCAACGGAGACAACGCGGCGATCGATGCCTTCTGGTTCCACGACACCCACGAGCGGGAAGTCATCACGGCGCTGCTGCAGATGCTGGTGGAGTCCTTGAAGCGAGGCGTGCCGATGACGGCGAAACAGTTCAAGGCGGTGGAGCGGGACATGAATCGCCGCCACGACGCCGCCACGAAGGCGGCTAACTCCCCAGCGCTGAAGCCGGCCGACGGTGGAAATAATAAGAAAAATAAGAAGAAGAACAGTAGTGCCAATCCAAAGAACAATGGGGTGAAGAACAGCCCAAATAATAAGAACCATGGAGTGAAAAGTAAGGCGTCGCCGTTGCCGGCGCAGAGCGTGGCGGCTGCGGCTTTCGTGAGCGCAATAGACAGCAAACAGCTGAATGGCAGCAGCAAGCAACAGAACAATCAGAAGAAGTTGATGAACGTCTCCGAGCTGAAAGCAGTGCTCTTAGATTTGGTCCACGATGACACCTTTGTCTTAGCGTTGCACGCTGCATACGCCGCGAAGCAGCAGCACGGCGGCCGCCGTTGATAATCACGACGAGGACAGTGTCCGCTAAAGAGATGAACTGGATTGAACTCACGGCACGTTCCATCATTCTTTTATTCTGTACAAGGAGTAGGCATACATAATAATAATTATATAATTATGCCTCGCCTGTTGACTACAGCTGCCCAGTCACTCAGGCCGCACGCCTCCAGCCCTCTTGGCCCAAGACTGTCGCCGCCACCCTTGCCTGCACTCCGGTCTTGAACGTGGCGTACCACTGCATCACTTCCCGCTGCTTCCTATCCAGCGCTCGCGGGTCCCTTGCCCACTCATCTAGCATCGCACCCAGAGGGCCAGTCTCTCCCGGCTCTCCCCGTCTGCCTCTCCCTTTCCAGTCGCGGCGGCGCACCGTCGGCAGTGGGTGGCCGTCTCCCAAAACTGCTTGCAATGTCCCGTCCTCCACGCTGATCACGGGGATGCCTCCCGTCTCGAGAGTTTCCCACACGCGGTACTGCTCCATTCGCTGCCCGCCGGGGCACAGCGTCACTGCCGAGTCAAGGAGCGCGAGGCGATACGCCGCCCCAGGATCAAACGCTCTGGTGGTGGTGGTGGTGCTGCTGCTGCTGCTGCTACTAGCCACAACGTCACACATGCGCTGTACAACCGGGTTGCCCGCCATCGCAGCGCGGTCAGGCCGGAATTCGATCGACCCGTAGAAAGAGCAGAACACTGGCCGCAAACTAGCGGGCCGCCGGGCCGCCGCCCGGCTGATCGCCCCGCCCCCGAAGCGCCACTGCGGGCCTACGGGCAGGGGCAGCAGTGGCACGGAGGGACGCTTCCGAAGCTGAGCGAGTCGAGCAGTGTATTCGGGAGTAGCATAGTTGTAGAGGACGTAGTCTGCGAACGGGACGGCGGCAGTGTCGCGCGGCCCGACGTCAGAGAGCATGAAGATGCCGAAGCGGCGCACGGGCGAGGGCCGAGGGGAGGAGAATGACGATGTTGAGGATGAGGAAGAATCGGACAAGGAGGAAAGCGGCGGTCTGAACCAGAGCTGCGCTGGTGACGACGACGGAGGCCCGCTTCGACGAAGTAGCTGCCCGTTTCCTTCGCCTCCAGCTGGCTGCTGCTGCAGTGCCTCCAAGAACTTCGCCCAGTCGTGGGCCTTCCCGTTCGACACGACGAGCATGTTTGTACACGCACTGCCCTGATGTGCGCCGACGTCAGTGATGACGCGAAGGTGCACATTCAAATGAGAATCGAGACGAGCCAGAAGGGAGTCCATGATCCAGTACACCTCCTCCACCGCACTCGGATCTTCGTGGAAAATGAGGCAGACTTCCTTCCCCTCTTCCGCCCCCCCTGTTCCTGCCCCTGCCCCTCCTCCAGCCCCTGCTCGTGCCACTGCTCCCATCCATCCTTCTGTAGAGAGCCGGCCAGAATTCTCACCGACACCTTGGCCTCCCATGCCGGACTGTGCTGCTGCTGCCGCTTCTGCTGGTTCTGCTGCGCCGAGATTGTAGGTGCTGCGTACGCGAGCGCCGACCCACTTGGCTTCCAAGACGGATAACCGAGCGTGACATTCGTGCAGGAGAAAGGAATTTCTCCCACCACACGCAGATCTATAGCCGAGAAAAAACCAGGACGCGAAGGAAACACCCACGAGCACACATGTGCCCCAGAGGAAGTGCGTCAGAGTGCGTCTGCCTTCATGGCGCGCCATTTTGTTGAAAATTTCGTATGATATGCATATATTACATATTACTACTATGCATACTACTAAAGCACTAGCTAGTACTACTTTAGTAGCTAGCTAATCTACTAAGTAGCTCCACCACCCACCACCTGGCCACTGCATTTACCTAAAACTCGTCTCTCCTTCCCTTTCCTCGTACTAGGATCCCCTTCCTCTGAGCAGTCTCCTCAGTGGGGGTTCGCCGAGTCTTGCTGACAGCCTCATGAGCACCTCCACAAATTCATCCTCCAACTCTCGCCCGCGGTCTGAGACCTTCACCGAGTCGCCCCCTCAATCGCTCGAGAGCACGCCTCATCGCAGCGCATCGAAATCCGTTTCTTTCTCGAAATCTTCCACCTCCTCGTCCGCGGCCCTCGGCCTGCCCCCTCCGCCACTCACCCCGATCGAGCGCGCTGCGTATAACCAGTCAGAGTTCACAACACTGGATCTTGATAATACCGGCCTCGGGCTGCCTGAACATGCCGACGATCTTGCGGCCCTCTGCAAGGGCCTCATCACCAACATCCACATCACCTCGCTGCGGCTCACGCGCAACTCGCTGGATCACATGGGCGCTAAGGCGCTCTGCCACGCGCTGAGCGGCGGCATGCCTCTCAAAACCTTGACCCTCGGCTGGAACAACATCGGCCCTGGCGAGCACGAAGTCGACGCGGAGTCCATCAAGCCGTCGGGCTGCCGTGCCCTCGCCTACTGCTTCGAGAAGCACGAGACGCTCACGCACCTTTGCGTGCGCGATAACAATTGCGCAGACGGAGTCGTCGAGCTGGCAGAGGCACTACAGTCGCCCATGTCCGTGTTGGAGGCCCTGGATCTTCGCGGAAACTCGCTGGACGACGTCGGCGCCAAGGCCATCGGCATGATGCTGGGCAAGAACCGCACACTGACGACTCTCTACCTGGGCGAGAACGATTTCGGCCCCGCCGGTGCCATCAACATTGCCAAGGGCCTCGCGCGCAAATTGGAGATTCCGCCCCCGCCGGTACGCACGGAAGACCTCAAAGTGGTCGACGGGAAAGTTGTCCATCTGGAGCCGACATTCAGTCTCAGCACAATTCGTACGCTGGACCTCGGGGGAAACCAGATTGGCGATGACGGCGTGCGAGCGCTGGCGAAGAGCATGGATTTGGTGAAAACCCTCAACCTGAGCTGGTGCGGCATTGGCAGCGCGGGCGCAAAGTTCCTCGCGGCGGGGTTGAAACGCAAGTCGAACGGCATGACCAACCTGCAGGTGCAGGGAAATGAGCTTGGCGACGTCGGCGCGCGGGCGCTGGCCAAGGCTCTGCGCAACTCGAGCTCTCGCAAAGCGACGATAGAGCGAATCGACCTCGGCTCCAACGGCGTCGGCGACAAAGGCGCGACGGGGCTGGCGGAGGCCCTCGCCCCCAACCCAACCCGCGGCGCTTCCCCGCTCACGACTCTCCTCCTCGATTGGAATGAAATCGGTGACGCGGGCGCCACTAGTCTAGCGGAGAGCCTCGGCAGTCTGGGCGTGGCGCCGGGCATGAGGCTGCGGATGCACGACAGCAAAGTCACGACGGTCGGGAGAAAGATTTTGGCACAGCTGAAGTTGAGCGGAGTGGACTTGCAGGTGTCGAACTATTCCGACGCAGAGCAGCGGCACTACCCCGGTGGGTTCCCGACGGCAGCACCGAGTCTGCTGCAGTGTGAGTTGTGCAATCGATGAACATGAAGATATGCATGAAAGTGATGATGATGCATGTGAAGATATAAACAGTAATGTACAACCATGATGAATGCCATTGTGACAATAGAAAAGTGCACTTGTCGTCAGAGCAGAACTCGGTGCGCGCTACCACTCGTACTTTTCGTTGTCGCTGCTTTCTCCGCCGCCACCGCTGCCGCCGCCTCCACGGCCACCTCGTTCACGATCGTCGCCGAGTCTGCCACTCTCCACTCTGCCTCTCCATTCACATGCCACTCCCAAAGTGCGTGAGTCGAATTTAGAAGAACGATCCTTCCATGCCCGTAGTCAGTCCCGTTGCGCTCTGCAGACCAAGGCGGCTTCGCGTACATTCCGAACGCGTCGTGGCCTTCCCTGTTACCCCCGTCGCCAATGTTGATGTACGTTATTCCGCGCGCAACGTCGGTCACATTGTGCGCCACCGGCTTAGACCGCTCGTAGGCGTGTACGTGGCCATTGAGGACGAAGTTCACGCGCGCCGCGAGGAGAAGACCTTCCATCGACTCCCGCATAGCGACCGTGTTGGCCTCGTCGTGGTGCCCGTCGTTGCTGTTGTACCACGGGCTGTGCCATACCGCAAGCAGCCACGGCGTTTTTTCTCGATCCACACGCGTCTTGAGCTCCTCCTCCAACCATGCCCGCTGGTTGCTCCCCACTCCGGTGTCCGTGAAGCTGTTTAGGAAGAGCATATGCGCCGCTCCTGCTTTGAGGGAATAGAAGCTGTTGCCAAAATCAAAGCTGCCTGTGAAGACAGATGGGGTGCAGTCGCTGCCGTGGTTGTTTGGGTCCTGGTGATAGCTTGTCGTGTCGACACCGGGCTTAACCGCGGGGAAATGAAAGCGTGCTTTAAACGGGTCCATTATATGCCCCGTTAAATTGTTTGGCTCAATCTCGTGGTTGCCCGGCGTCGCCATCCAAGGTATCCGTCGGGCGAGCGGTTCAATCATCCGAAAGTAGCTGTCCCACCGGCCCTCCTGGCAGTCAGCGTATGACAAATCGCCAGCATGGAGAATGAGCCGCGCGTCTTTGTCCGCCATCGCGTGCTGGACTGTCTCGGCACTGTCCTTCGTCTGCCCGAGGTCCCCCATCGCGATGAAAGTGAAGGGGAAGCGGCTGCCGCCGCCGCCGCCGCCGCCGCTGCTAGTACTAATTCCTGCAACGGGGGGCATTGTCTCAAAGCTCGGAATTCCGTCGGACTCGATGTCCTCGGGACGCATGCCGGCGACAAGATAGTAATATACTGTTGATGGCTGCAGGCTCGTGAGCTCGACGTGGTGGATAAGATTGGAAGTGTACGTCACGAAACCGCCGGCGTGGTCGCGTGGAATAGCTTGAAGTGTGTAGGTGGAGGAGCTGCCGAAGGCGGTCGAGGTGAGCTCAGTGGCGGAGGTGCCAAATGTGACTATGGAGGGCCACGCTGCGTCTTCGGCAGCGCTGCCGCTTCTAGCATTGGGAGGGCTGACCCACGAGACAGTGACGACATCGGGCGTCGGCCCGAGCTGTAGATGCAGCTGCTCGGGACCGGAAATGATGGCGCTCTCGACTCCAGCAGTGAGGATAGAGATGATGACAATGCCGGCGAGTCCGAAAATGGCCGCGGCGAGAGTGGCGCGAGTGCGCCATGAACGGACGGTGACAGGTGATGTAGCCCCAACAGTGAGGAGTGCCGACTGGTCCGCACTGTTCGGCAGCACTGGCATCATTGCTTGCGTTCGAAATCAAATTATCATTAAGGATCTACCATTGGTACCATTGCTACTACTAGGTAGGATGTGCTCCTAGCTTGCTAGTGCATACTATGCATACTTTTAGTACTAGTATGCATAGTACCAGGTACTTACGTGAAACAATTGGGATCGCAATATTACGTGGCACCCCACATCTATCATCATCTGCAGCAGCACTCACGCAATGAAGCTCCTCTCCCTTGTCTTTGTCTTTGCTCTCGCATTGACTGCCGCGGCGGCCAAGACGAAGAAGAAGCCCAAATGTTCTTCAAAGGTGTTCTTTGACATTGAGGTTGACGGCGCGCCGATCATGGACGGTGACAAGGATGCAAGCCGAATCACTATGTGCCTCTACGGGAACGACGTGCCCAAGACGGCCGAGAACTTCCGCGCGCTGTGCACTGGCGAGAAGGGTGAGGGCACGAAGGGCAAGCCACTGCACTACAAGGGGTCCGTCTTCCATCGCGTTATCCCGCAATTCATGCTTCAAGGCGGTGACTTCACTAACGGCAATGGCACAGGCGGCGAATCGATCTACGGCGCGAAGTTCAACGACGAAAACTTCATCTACAAGCACTCGAAGAAGTACCTGCTGTCCATGGCCAACAGCGGGCCCAACACCAATGGCTCCCAGTTTTTCATCACCACGGCCAAGACGCCGCACCTGGATGGGAAGCATGTCGTCTTTGGCCGCGTGCTGTTTGGGAAGAAGGTCGTGGATGCCATTGAGAAGCTTGGTAGCGGCAGCGGCGCCACGTCCAAGAAGATCACGATAGCCGACTCCGGCGAACTGACCAAAGACCTTTAGGCGAGATAGGGAAGTCGAAATCGTGCTGCGATGAGGTATTCTGAGTGTTAACGCAGGTACACCTTGCTGCAGTGCCGTCCATGGGATATAAGATAAATCTCTCCAGGCAAGTATTATACTAAGCATACGATTAGTACCGAATGTACCTTCTGGTCTAACTAGAGTATCGGTAGAGACTCCCTAGCTAGTAGTTTTTAGTTTTTTCCCTTCATTTCCGCACTTCACTTCACGCTTTGCTTACGTGCTGCACCGCATCTTCAATGAATCAATTGTCCCCCATCCTTCACATCACTTCGTTCATTCTTCACCCCCAACAAATCAATATATAAATAATCTCCTGGCATTCCTCATTTAACTCTGCAACTTTCCATCCAGCCTCTCACGATTCCTACGGCTACTACTGGTAGTATATACACTTCCGTCAAATAACTCATTCAATTCGCCGCGGGGTTGTGATCAAAGCACATGGTCTGGAGCCTTGCCTTCTCGTACCCCCAGGCCTTGCTGCCCCACACATACCCAAACAATGGGCTCTCCCGGCACCCTGGATGCGAGCAATGCACCTTATCGCCCTTAAGCCGGCGTTGCCGCAGCTGCGACCGGATGTATTCGCGCGACTTCTGATCGGTCGCGAGCAGCGCATGCATGTCCATGTTCCCAAACCTGACCTTCACCATCTTCACGACACCTTTCAACGCCTTCTGCTTCTTGAACTTTGTGGAGCTTCCTTTGGCTTTGTCGAGACTTCGACGCTGCGGGTGGGCCGTGCCGCACCCGCCCGAAGGGGGGAAGCAGAAGGGGCAGTTGTGCTGGCCGCCCATCATTTCGTGGCAGCGCATGATCGCCTGGAAGTGGTCCTGCACGCCCGCTCGCATCTTCTTCTTGCTCCCTTCTTCCTTCGCCACTGACACGCCCCCCTTGCCCTTACCTTTCCCCTTGCTTCGCTGGGCGATCGCAATTGTCGAGTTCCCGAGCCCGGAGTGGACCCCCGCGGCGCTGTGCAGACGCCACGGCACCTGTATGCGATGGATGTCGTTCCGTCCCTGGTTTTTGCGATTCTCGAAGGTGACGTAAGGGTGCCGTGGGTTGCAGTTGGTTGAGTCACACGGACAGGCAAATTGCGGCGCAAGCGGCACGATGGCCTTCTTAAGCTGCGCGGCGGCGAATTCCTTGCGGGCGTGCTGGCTGGCGGCAGTCCCTATGGCCGGCGGACATATGTTTTTTCCACCGGACGAAGTCGACGACAAGGGCGTAGACGACGACGACGACGACGACGACGACGACGACGACAACTCGGGCAGAGCGATCACGGTCGCTGACGCCTTCTTCCCCTTGCCACCCGGATGCACGGGCTCGACCATCGACGGCACGACCATGGTTCCCTTGCCCTTGATTTTCGTCTTCACTGTGGCGTCGACGTCGATAGCGGTGCCTGACTGGCCATTTTCGTTGACGCCGCTGTACATCTGGTTGAAGGTGATGCACAGCGAGAACGGGGACTGTCTGGCCTGCTCCTCCTGCGTGCACGCTAGGTTGACAAGTGCCTGGAGCGGGTGAACATTGCTGCCCGTGAAATCACCCTTAATGTTCTTCGCGCCGATCTGAGTCGGATCGTTTGGATAGCCCCTGATGGTTCCGACGAACCGCCCGCAGCCACTCTTGCCTTTGACAGAGGCCTTCCCGCTGTTCGCTTTAGACTTCTTCGTGGGGATCACCACGGCAGAAGCCTTACGCTTCCCCCCGTCAGCCACTGCCGCAACGATACCCTTCGCAGCGGAGAGGTTGACAGCACCATTCCCTCCATGCGCCCTCCCCGGCCGCTTCAGCTCCTTGCCGAGCACCTCGACGCGCTCACGGCGTGCCTCGAGGACCTGCGACTCGAGGAAGACCTGACTGAAGTTGGTCTTGGCGCCGAGCTTGTGAAGCTGCTGGGTGCGGAAGGTTGGAACGCCCGCCTTGCGCAGCAGCGACTCGCTCATGCCGTGCTCCTGCTGCGCCCTGCCCTTGGTAATGATCTTGTTCCGCTTGTCTTCGGCCTCCATCAGCCCCCCGCGGATGTTCGTGCACTCGCAGCACTGGGGGGCACACTTGAGCAGGTGGAACCACAGGGTCCCGTTACCGCACGAGACGCACGGCTGCGGCTGCTTGGCGGCAATCTTCTTCAGCGTCTTCAGCACACCCAATGCCTTGTTCGCCGGGATGCGCCAGTGCAGGCTCCATTTGCGCTTG
>JACLAC010000985.1_pt1 | contig 15222 bp, 14 predicted proteins | sample 8027881 | NCBI WGS metagenome assembly JACLAC01 (sample SAMN15725517, study PRJNA655200) | protist metagenome | isolation source: fluorescence activated cell sorting (FACS) single amplified genomes of... | place: Spain: Blaines Bay Microbial Observatory, Mediterranean Sea | collected 2016-01-19
GCGGTGCAGATATCTGGAATTTACAACTTAAGCAATGGACCTGTTAAGATTTACTACCGCCGGTTCGGTTGACGATGGAAAGTCGACCCTGATCGGACGTCTGCTCTACGACTCAAAGTCGATCTTTGAGGATCAACTGGAAGCAATTGAGGAAAGCTCGCGCAAGCGGGGTGATGAACATGTCAACCTGGCTCTGCTGACTGACGGATTGCGGGCGGAGCGCGAGCAGGGAATCACCATTGATGTAGCCTATCGGTATTTTGCTACCCCGAAGCGCAAGTTCATCATCGCTGATACCCCGGGACACATTCAGTATACCCGGAACATGGTGACCGGGGCGTCTACCGCCAACCTGGCCATCATTCTCATTGATGCGAGGAAGGGGGTGATTGAGCAGACCAAGCGTCATTCCTTCATCGCCAACCTGCTTCGTATCCAGCACGTCGTGGTGGCGGTCAACAAGATGGATCTGGTGGACTACTCACAGGAGGTCTATGAGAATATCGTGCGGGATTACGAATCCTTTGCTTCCCGCCTGGACAGCATCATTGGAATCCAGACCATTCCGATTTCCGCATTGGAGGGAGCCAATGTGGTTGACCGCTCGGAGAAGACCCCATGGTATGAGGGGCCGTCTCTGCTCTACCATCTTGAGAATGTCTATATCGGGGGAGAGGAAAACCACATCGATCCTCGTTTCCCGATCCAATGGGTGATTCGACCGCAGAGCGACCAGTGGCACGATTTCCGGGGTTATGCGGGCCGGGTAGCCGGTGGGGTATTCAAGCCCGGTGATGAAGTCGCGGTCCTGCCCTCGGGGTTCACCACCCGCATCAGGGGGATACATTCCGAGGACGGGGACAAGAGCGAGGCCTTTGCGCCGCAGTCGGTGTGTCTCACCCTGGAGGATGAAATCGATCTTTCGCGCGGGGACATGATTGCCAAGCCGAATAATCAGCCAAAGATCGGGCAGGACATCGATGCCATGCTCTGCTGGTTTTCCAAGACCCCGCTGCGTTCCCGGGGGAAATATATTCTGCGGCATACGACCCGGGAAACCAAGGCGATCGTGCAGGAGATCCGTTACCAGGTGGATATCGATACCCTGCACAAGATTGAAGGGGTGGATGCCTTTCAGTTGAACGAGATCGGTCGGATTAGACTTCGCACGGCTGTTCCCCTCCTGCACGATGCGTATCGCCGCAATCGGCATACGGGATCCTTTATCCTGATCGATCCCGGCAGCAACGAAACGGTAGGAGCGGGCATGATCCTCTAGGAAAGGGCAGATGAGTCAGGTAGAAGAGACACTGGAGAAGATCGAAAAGGGCTCGGCTGTGGTCGGGGTGGTAGGCCTTGGTTATGTGGGCCTTCCTCTTGTCCTTGGTTTTGCAGAGCGGGGCTTTCACGTGATCGGGATGGACATCGACCGGGAAAAGGTCGGGGCCGTCAGGGCAGGGCAGAGCTATATCGAGCACATCCCGGAGGAAAGTATCGAAGCGGCGATAAGCAGTGGCAAGCTTGAGGCAACAACTGACTTTGCTGAGGCTGGACGCGTGGATGCGCTCATAATCTGCGTCCCTACACCTCTTGACGAACACAATGAGCCGGATCTCAGTTACGTAATCGGAACCATGGAGAGCCTCGTGCCGTATCTGCGACCAGGCCAGGTCGTGAGCCTGGAAAGCACGACCTACCCGGGGACCACGGAGGAGGAATTGCGCCCACGGATCGAAAGCAGGGGCTTGACCGTAGGAGAGGATCTCTTCCTGGTCTATTCCCCGGAGCGTGAGGATCCTGGAAATCCGGATTTCTCGGCTACCGGGATCCCCAAGGTGGTCGGGGGAACGACGGAACATTGCGCGCAGGTGGGGAGGGCTCTCTACCAATCCGTGATTTCGGAGGTGGTTCTTGTGCGTTCGACCCAGGTGGCTGAATTCGCGAAATTGCTGGAGAACATTTACCGGGCCGTAAACATCGGTCTGGTCAATGAGCTCAAAGTGGCTGCGGAGCAGATGGGGATCGATATCTGGGAGGTCATTGAGGCGGCGGCGACCAAGCCTTTCGGTTTCAAGGCGTTCTATCCCGGGCCGGGGCTTGGAGGGCACTGCATCCCCATTGACCCCTTTTACCTGACATGGAAGGCACGGGAGTATGGGGTGCATACCCGCTTCATCGAACTGGCGGGAGAGATCAACAACAGCATGCCCCGCTGGGTGGTGCAGCGCACGATGGAAGCTCTCAACGAGCGGGCCAAACCAGTGAAAGGCAGCCGCGTGCTCCTGATGGGGTTGGCCTACAAGGAGAATGTTGATGACATGCGGGAATCACCGACCTTCGACCTGATGGATGAATTGGCTGACCTGGGGGCGGAGGTAAGCTATCATGACCCTCACATTCCAGAAATCATTCCGACACGTGAACATGCGCGCTGGACAGGGGCCAGATCGGTGGAATGGGCCCCGGAAACCATTGCGGCTTTTGATTGTGTCCTGATCGCGACCAATCATCAGGTCTTCAACCTCCCTGAACTACTTGAAGCGGCCGATCTCGTGGTGGATACCCGGAACGCCATCGCCAAGGCCGGATTGGTGCCGCGGGAGGGACAGGTAGTGAAGGCCTAGCGAGGATACGAAAACTGTCGAGATAAAGACCCAGGAGAAGATTGATCCAATGAAGATTGAGCCATTTCACAAGCTGATCAATGCCGTTGAGGAATCCCTGGAACGTTTTCGTGCCGCAGCAGAGGACAGCATTCGAGAGGCCGCCGAACTGATCCTTGAAAGTGAGGGAAAGGTTGTTGTCACCGGGGTAGGGAAATCGGGAATCATCGGTCATAAGACCGCGGCGACTCTTGCTTCTACCGGGACCCCGGCGGTCTTTCTCAATGCGGCCGAGGCCCTGCATGGGGATATGGGAGTGGTGTGTCCGGGAGATGTCGTTCTCCTTGTTTCCAACAGCGGGGAAACCGAAGAGCTTTTGCGGATGTTGCCGAGCCTCAGGACCATCGGGGTCCGCACGATTGGGTTGCTGGGTCGGCCAGGGAGCTCCCTCGCGAGCCATCTGGATCTTGTTGTTCCGATTGAAATCGGAGAAGAGGGGGATGCTCTCAACATGGCGCCCATGTGCAGCACGGCTCTTGCCCTGGTAGCGGGAGACGCCCTGGCCGCGACCCTGCAGGCGGAGCGGAGCTTTGGAGAGCAGGACTTTGCGGTGTTGCATCCAGGGGGAGTTCTTGGGCGTCGCCTCCTCCTGAATGCAGCTGATGTCATGCATCCGCGGGCCAAGGTCGCCATCCTGGAGAAAAGTGCGACCCTTGATGAAATTGTCACGGCCCTGACGAGGTTTCCTCTGGGACTGGTCTGTGTTCTTGACGACGAGGACAGGATCCTGGGTGTGATTACGGATGGTGATGTCCGAAGGGCGGTGATGGAAAAGAGCTACGAAGCCAGTGCCGATTCCCTGATGACCACGACCCCGATCACAGTTGTGGGAGATGAGCGGCTCTCCCGGGTGCTGGAAGTCATGGAAGACCCCCAGCGGAAGGTCTATGCTGTTCCGGTGGTCGACAAAGAGGGCCGGTTACAGGGAGCAGTGCGCATGCATGACGTTCTGGGGTCCTGATCGGATGCTACGCGGAGGAACATGAAAGTAGGAGTGATTGGCGCAGGGCACTGGGGAGCAAACCTGGTGCGCAATTTTGCTGACCTTGGGGTCCTCGCAGGGGTGGCGGATCCCCGGGAGGAGAATCGGGACAGGGCGCTTTCAGAAGTTCCGGGAATAGAGACCTTCGAGGACGAAAGGGCCCTCCTGGACGCAGGTTATGGAGCGGTAGCGATCGCTACCCCTGCTTCCACGCATTTTGAAATCGCTCGTCAGGCTCTGGAATCTGGAGCAGATGTTTTTGTCGAGAAACCGATGACTCTCGACCTGCGGGAGGCTCGAGACCTGAACGGCCTGGCCCTGGAAGCAGACCGGATCCTCATGGTGGGGCACCTTCTGCTCTATCAGCCAGCAATTGCCTTTATGGCTGAATATCTTCGCGCGGGAAAACTTGGTCAGATTCATACCATGCACCAGCGACGCTCGAAGCTTGGACGGGTGCGCGCTGAGGAGAATGTGATGTGGAGTTTCGGAGCGCACGATGTAGCTGTCCTGCTGAGCCTTGCAGGAGAGCCCCCCACCGAAATCCAGGCCTCCGGTCATGCGGCGATTACCCCGGGAGTTGAGGATGACACCTACCTGCACCTCGGGTTTGCGAGCGGGCTCAAAGCACACCTTCACAATTCGTGGCTCTGGCCCCGGGTTGAGCGCGAGCTGATCGTGGTAGGAGAACAGGGAATACTTGTATTTGATGAGCTCGGAAGCAGGGTTGTACTGCATCATAAGACAGTGGGAGGCGACCTTGTTCACGCGGATGAGGGAGAAGAGATCCTATTTGAGGGGAGCGGCGAACCTCTGCGTCTCGAGTTGGAACATTTTCTGGAATGTTGCCGGAAGCGTACGAGCCCGGTCTCTGATGGGCGGAATGGCTTTGAGGTCGTGCGGGTGCTCAAGACCGCCGAGGAACAACTTCGATCATGAGTTATCAAGCCCACGAAACCGCGGTCATCGATGAGGGTGCACAAATCGGAGCGGGAAGCCGCATCTGGCACTTTGCCCATATTTGTGGCGGGGCCCGTATTGGGGAGGGCTGTTCATTCGGTCAGAATACGATGGTCGCGGATGGGGTCATGATTGGGTCCAACGTGAAGGTTCAGAACGGGGTCTCGATTTATTCGGGGACGGAAGTTGAGGACGATGTTTTTCTTGGGCCCTCATGCGTGCTGACCAACGTGACCAATCCGCGATCTCAGGTCAGAAGGCACGCCCTTTACGAGCACACCCTTATTAAACGTGGGGCTACCATTGGCGCAAATGCGACCATCGTATGTGGCGTGACGATCGGTCGCTATGCCTTCGTGGCAGCCGGAGCAGTTGTGTCCCGTGATATTCCGGATTACGGATTAGTAGTGGGAGTCCCAGGGCGGCTTGAGGGCTGGATGTCGCGGCACGGTCATCGGTTGACGGATCCCGATGATGACGGGATCATGGTCTGTCCTGAGAGCAGCTATCGCTACCGGGAAGAGAATGGGGTCCTCTTCTGCCTTGATCTTGAAGAAGAAGAGCCTCTTCCCCCTGAGCTGTCGGAGGGGCGGCAGAACTACCATCACTTTAAGAAAGAGTTTCTTCCTTGAAAGATAAAGCTTCAGGATCTCAGAGAATTTCCCAATCGAATATCATGAAAGTTCCCCTTCTCGACGTCAACGCGCAGAACCTGCCGCTGGAAGAAGAATTGACGGCGACCTTCACCCGTGTGCTCCACTCGGGCCGGTTCATCATGGGCCCCGAGGTGGAGGCACTGGAACAGGAAGTAGCGGAGTTCGTGGGGGCGAAGCACGGGATTGGGGTGACTTCCGGAACGGATGCCATCCTGGTGGCGCTCATGGCCCTCGACATCGGGCCGGGCGACGAGGTGTTATGCCCCACCTTCACCTTCTTCGCTACGGCAGGGTGCATTGCGCGAACTGGAGCGACCCCAGTGTTCGTGGACGCCTGCCCGGTATGTTTTAATATCGATGTGGAAGATGCGGCCCGCAAGGTTACGGCCCGGACCAAGGCGATTGTCCCGGTGCATCTCTTTGGGCAGGCCGCGGAAATGGATGAAGTGATGGCGCTTGCCGGAGAGCATGACCTCCGGGTGATTGAGGATGCTGCGCAGGCCATTGGGGCGCGTTACAAGGGGCGTGGGTGTGGCTCGATGGGGGATTTTGGGACCTATAGCTTTTTCCCGTCCAAGAACCTGGGGGGATTTGGTGATGGAGGGATGGTGGTCTGCAATGATGACACCCTCGCGGAGCGAACCCGGATACTGCGAATGCATGGGTCAAAGCCGAAATACTTTCATCGTGAGGTCGGAGGGAATTTTCGGCTCGACCCTCTCCAGGCCGCCCTGCTGCGGGTGAAACTGCGTTATTATGATGCCTATAGAAGGGCCCGCCAGGAGAACGCCGCTTATTATGTCGAGAAGTTGTCCGTGCTTGAAGGGGTTGCTCCTTCCTCTCCTGAGCACTGCTGCTGTGCCAGAGCCCAGGAAAAAGCACTTGGAGAGACAAGGGTGGTGCTGCCTGTCTGCTACGAGCATAACCAGCATATCTGGAACCAGTTTACCCTGCGAGTCCGGGAGAAGGGGCGTCGCGATGCGCTCAGGGACCATCTGATGGACCGGGGGATAGGATGTGAAATCTACTACCCTCTCACGATGGACCAGCAGGAATGCTTCGCCAACCTTCCGGAGAGTAGCCGCACCGGTAACGAGGTAGCCCACCGGTTGGCTGATGAAGTGCTGAGCATTCCTGTTTATCCCGAGCTTACGCGCGAGATGCAGGATGTCGTGGTGGTGGCACTTGGAGAATTCCTGGGTGCCGCTTAAGGGAGATAAGGATGATGGTTATTCTCTATGACGGGGAATGTAGCTTCTGCTCGGCTGTGGTTCAGTTTGTCCTGACGAGGGATTGCAGGGAGCTCTTTCATTTTGCGTCGATTCAGTCGGAGGCAGGACGGGGATTGTTACGTGACCACGGAGTGGATGAGCCCAAACTCGACACGATGTATCTTCTGGAGCATGAGCAACTCCATGAGCGGAGCACGGCGGCTCTTCGTGTCGCGAGAAGATTGCCCTGGTACAGTATTCCTGCGGTCCTTGCCCTTTGCGTGCCTCGAATCCTCCGGGACTGGTGCTATGACCTGACAGCCCGTCATCGGCACCGTTTGTTGCAGAAAGGCAGCTGCCTGATTCCTATCGAGAAGCAGAGGATGAGGTTTCTTGACAGAGAAGAGAAGGGCGCCTAGTGCATTTACTTGATCTATGTGCCCTTGAGGTGGAATATTAATTCCCGGGAATTTATGGTTATGAAAACTGTGATCCGCTTCCTCGTCTGCCTGGCGTGCATTCTGAGTATCCCGTCGTTTCTGCATGCGGAGACAACTGAGACGGTGGCCAAGTATCGGGCATCTTTCGAGAGACGGATGAATCAGCAACTCGATGATGAGGGCGCAGCTGCCCGGAAGCTCCGCTTGAACTACATTGATGCTCTCAAGAAGTTGAACGTGGAACTGAGGCGTGCGGAGAATCTCAAAGGGGTGGTTCAGGTAATGGCTGAGATTGAGGCTCTCGAGGATGGGGAAGAGGCAGAAGGGCTTCCTTCCGGGGCGGACTACCGTATCAAGAATCTGCGAAGTCAATGGGACCGGGGGATGTCCGAGATCCGGGCAGGTAGTAACCGGAAACTGAATGAAACCGTTAAGATTTATCTGAAGGCACTCGATACGGAAAAACGTCGCCTGACGCGATCGGGGAAAATCAAGGAGGCCCTTCTTATTGAAGAGGAGGAGAAACGAGTGAGGGAACTCCCTGAAGTGGCTGCGGTCTTGAAGGCGAACGCTCCAGAGGGTGCCCCGGCGGCCAAGTTGGGCGGGGATCTGGCGCTCGCCTCGAAAGGCGCACGGGCGGTCGCGCCGAATTTCCCGAACAACATGATCGACGGGAAGACGGAGCATAGCGAAAAGGGAGGATTTTCCTTTGGTGCGATTCCGGCCCGCCTCGAAGTGGACCTGGGACAGGCTCGTGAGCTTTACCAGGTTCGAGTCCTTCTCTACGAGGGCGACAAGCGGAAGTACGGCTACAAGCTTTCTGTTTCCGCTGATGGCCGGAAGTGGGACCAGATCGCTTCCGAACGGCGCGCACAGGGCTGGCAGAAGGTGAATCTAGACAAGGTCATGGTGCGTTACATCCGCATTAATGGCCTCTCCAACTCTGCGAATCAACTCTTCCACGTCGTCGAAGTGGAAGCATACGGGGCTCGTTAATTCGAGTTCGTGCATCGCGTGGTGACACGCAATGGGGTCGGTGGCCGTTGGCTTCCTTCAACAAGTGAATGGCGGAACAATCACGCACGTTCAAGACGCTCATCATTGCGGCAAGCAATGCGGCCACAGCGTTGGTCAGCCTGTTGATAGCGGCGATTCTCTCGCGGCACTTCGACTATGTCGACTACGCTACCTACCGCCAGACTTTACTGGCCTACCACTTCGTCGGCCCCTTGCTGGCCCTGGGTCTGCCGGCGGCTCTTTACTTCTTTCTGCCGGGAGAGCAGAAGCGTGGACGGGCGGTGTTGCTGGAGAATCTCTCGCTGCTCACCCTTTCCGGCTGCGTCTTCGCGCTCTTTCTCGTTTGCGGCGGAAACCTGTTGATCGCGGACCGGTTCTCCAATCCGGACCTGAAGGTTACGCTCCTGGTCTTTGCTCTCTATCCGGTCCTTTTTCTTCCTACCACTTCCACCGGATCGACACTGGTGGCACAGAACCGCGTTGCATGGCTGACCTTCCACACGATCGGAACCCGTCTGGCCCGTCTGGCACTCGTTGGACTGGCGATCCTGATTTTTCCGCACAATCCAATTGCGGTGGTGGGAGCGACGGCGATTTCGGGCGGCGTGGTGCTGTTATCGGGTTTGGTTCTGATGTTGCGAGCCGTGCCGCGTGGAGAAGAGAATCGGCCAACGAGGGGCGGGATGACTTCCCAGCTCAAGTATGCGGTGCCGATCGGGCTCGCTCTCATGATGGAAGGCATTGCTCTTTCGATCGACCAGGTTCTCGTTTCCGCGTTGTGTCGTCCCGAGGAGTATGCGGTCTTCGTCAATGGGGCCATGGAGATTCCCTTTCTCAAGGTGCTTACCGCGGCGGCTACCGCGGTGATTCTGCCCGAGTTGGTGGCCTTCTACAAAGACGGGAGGAAGACCGAGGCCCTCGGGTTGTGGTTAAAGGGAGCGAGGAAGCTTTCTCTCCTGATTCTCCCTGTGGGGGGACTGCTGTTTGTGGTCGCTCCCGACCTGATGACGGTTCTCTATTCAGCGGAATACGCCGAGAGCTCGCGGCCCTTCCGGATCTATCTTCTCCTGCTTCCGGCGCGAATGGTTTTTTTCACGGCAATCTTCCAGGCGGCGGGAAGGTCAGATCTCATTTTACGAAGAGCCGTGGGGACTTTGATCCTGAATGCGGTGATCAGTTTTCCCCTGGTCTACTACTTTGGAATGGAGGGTGCAGCATGGGGAACGGTGATAGTTTTCTGGGGATACGTCATTCCGTATTGCATGCGCGTGTGCAGCCGTCTTCTCGAGATTCGCTGGTTCAACCTGATGCCGCTGAAGCATATTGGGTTGAACATGCTGGCAATCACCTTGGCAGGGGTAGCGGCGATCCAGTTGGGGTCGTTCGTTTCACTTGAAGGAGGTTTGCCTTCAGGGACGATTCTAGGCCTCTTCTACCTGGGAATCCTCACGCTTCTTTTCCTGATCTTCTTTCCTGCTGAGATGAAGGTCGCGTTTCAATCAGTCTTGCACAGGCTTCAGAAGTCCAGGAAGCGCGGCTAGGTAATTATAATCCATCATGCACGAGCGAAAAAAAGACGAAGAAGAAAGCTTGTCGAAGGATCTCTACCTTGGATCAGGGTATTTTGCATGGCCGCAACTCGTATCCCTGGTGCATCAGATTATTGATGTGCATGCCACTGGTGCTCGCAAAGTCCTTGAGATCGGAAAGGGCACAGGGTTTGTTTCCGACTATCTCAGCAAGGCGGGGATTGAAGTGACGACCGTGGATGTAAACCCGAACCTGGAACCCGATGTTCTGGGTAGCGTTCTTGAACTCGACAATTACTTCGAAGAGGCAAGCTTTGACTGTGTCCTCTGTGCCGAAGTTCTCGAGCATCTCCCGTTCTCCGATTTCTCCGCTGCGATTGATCAGATTGCCCGGGTGAGCCGGGATTCCTGCGTGCTCACTTTGCCTCGCCTTCAGAGGATTCTTCTTTGTTTTCAAATGCGGCTGAAGATTCCGATGCTCCGCTGGCGAATGCCTGGCCTCTTTTGCTCACTTCCCGGAAAGCCGGGAAAGATTTACCCGGGTCACCACTGGGAAATCGGCAGCTGCAAGGAAACGAAGCTCTCCCGGGTTCGGAGTTTATTGCAAGAGTCGTTCAAGGTGAGCCGGGACTTCACGTTAAAGTGGAACCCCTATCACCACTTTTTTCACCTGAACAAGCACTAGGATTCTCAGTTGCCCGGGATAGACAATGAATTGCACCACTATCATTGGGGCTCGTCCGCAGTTCATCAAGGCGGCGGCGGTGAGCCGGGCCTTTGCGGAGGCTGGGGTCGACGAGGTCCTCGTGCATACCGGTCAGCATTACGATGCGGCCATGTCCGAGATCTTCTTCGAGGAACTCGGCATTCCTGCCCCTGCCCATTTTCTCGGCCTGGGAGGTGGAACCCACGGGGAAATGACGGGGCGCATGCTCGAAGGCATCGAGAAGATCCTGCTCAAGGACCGGCCGGATTGGCTGCTCGTCTATGGGGATACCAACTCGACGTTGGCGGGGGCCCTGGCGGCAAGCAAACTCCATATTCCGGTGTGTCACATCGAGGCGGGACTTCGTTCCTGGAATCGGCGTATGCCTGAAGAGTTGAACCGCGTGCTCACCGATCACGTAGCAACCCGGCTCTTTTGTTCGAGCGAACCAGGGGTCGAGAATTTACGCCGGGAAGGGATTACTGAAGGGGTAGAAATGGCGGGAGATGTCATGGCGGATGCGAGCCGCCTTGCGCGCAAAGTGGTAGCGGGGAGGGCACAGGAGTTTCTCAAGACCGTGGATCCTGGAGTGCTGGAAAAGGGATTTGCGCTGCTCACGCTTCATCGGGCGGAGAATACGGATGATCGCGAGCGCTTTGCCGCGCTCGTTGCCACGCTCAATGCCCTTTCGGAGACGGTCGTTTTTCCTGTCCATCCGCGTACGCGGCAGGCATTGGATCGTGACGGACTGGAGCTGGGAGAGAGTATTCTGGCCATCGACCCGGTGGGCTACCTGGAGATGGCGGTGCTGTTGGATGCCGCGGACGTGGTCCTTACCGATTCGGGGGGCCTACAGAAAGAGGCTTACTGGAGTGAAACGCCGTGCGTGACCCTGCGCACCGAGACCGAGTGGGTGGAGACAGTGGAGGCGGGGTGGAACGTAATTCTAGGAAACGAGATTGATCGCCTGAGTGAATACGCCGCGGTCCGCCCAATGACTGAGTGGACGCCGCTTTATGGTGACGGAAAGGCCGCCGGACGGATCGTGAAATCGCTGACGACCTGATGGTTATCTATCACCACGCCAAGCCGATCATCCAGGAAGCCGCGGTGGGTGCGGCCCTGCGTCCCCTGCGCTTGCTGGACGCCATGCGCGAGGTTGGGGAAGAGGTCATTGAGATCACGGGACCGGGTCCCGCGCGGGTGAGGAAAGCAGCCGGCATTCCGGCGGTGCTTCCTGAAGACACCGTTTTCTATTCGGAATCCGTCGTTGTTCCGCCAGCCCTGACCTGGGTGCGGCGGCAGCCCTGGCGGATGAACTTCGACTACAATCTGATCCGGAATCTTCACCGGAGGGGTGTGCCGACCGGGCTTTTCTATCGAGACATCTATTGGGTGCTCGAAGAGACGAATGCTGTGAGCTTGCGCTCGTTCATCCGGCACCGTCTCACGCCTGCCTTTGCGCGTCGCGAGTTGAAGCATTACGAGAAATCCCTCGATGTCCTCTTTCTGCCGCACAAGAACATGATGAACTATGTTCCCTGTTCATTTCCGCACACGGAAATACGGACACTGCCTCCAGGCGGTGAATTGCGCGAATTGCCCTGCGCGGAGAATCGCGAAAAAGGGCGTCTTAACCTGCTTTATGTCGGCAACATCGCGCCTCCTCACTATGACCTGCGTCCCTACATCAAGGCAATGGATGAGATCAGCTGTGCGACCATGGATGTCATCACGCGCGAGAATGCGCTTGCCCATCACGGGGAGCTCTACAAGTTCGATGAGCGCACTAACGTGACTGTCAGTCATGCGCACGGGGAGGGGCTCCATCCTTTTTACGGGCGAGCGGATCTCGCTTTGGCAGTGCGCGACGATAACGAGTACCTCGCCTTTGCAATGCCGGTGAAGATCTTCGAGGCGATCTCCTTTGGCGTTCCACTGGTTGTCTCAGCCGGGCTCAAGGTAGTGGCTGAGCTCGTCAAGCGGGAGAATCTTGGCTGGGTGGTGGAAAGCCCCCAGGAGTTTCATGAATTGCTGCATCGCCTGGTAGACAGCCCAGCCGAACTCGAAGCAGCGCGCGCGCGGGTGGTCGGCGCTCGCGAGCGCCATAGCTGGAAGGCGCGGGCACGTAAGATCCTGGAGGTCCTGCGGAATGCACGGGGATAGCGAGAGAACCGATCAAGTAAACGGAAGATATGATTCGAAAATTGAAACGGGCAATTGGCAGTCGCTTTAACTTCCTGCTGAACAAGACGATAAACGGGAAGAACTTCCGTATTCCCATCGCAGGAGGGCTCGGTGGTGCGATGCGAGCCGAATACGAGCCGTGGATGCTGAAGACGCTGCGGGAAATAGAGCTTGGCTGCGAAGGCGCGTTTCTCGATGTAGGAGTAAACCTCGGGCAGACCTTGCTTGCGGCGAAATCGATCCGCCCGGATTGGGATTACATAGGATTTGAACCCAATCCGTTCTGTGTTTTTTACGTGATGAAATTGATCGAGGCGAATGATCTTGAACCCTGTATGGTGTTTCCGTTTGGGATTTCGAACTCTACGGGGGCAATGGATCTTCGGCTCAATAACATTACCGGTGGAGAAGGAAGTATTGTGGCAGGGTTTCGAGGAGAAGACGAATACAAGAGGCAGATCAAGGTTCCGATCCTGGGAGCGGACGCTCTACCGGAAGAACTTGAGACACGGCGGTTTGGACTTGTGAAGGTCGATGTCGAGGGTGGTGAACTGGAGGTTTTCCAATCTCTCCAGCCCCTTCTGGAGAGAGATCGCCCGGTAATAATCACCGAGCTTCTGCCTGTTTATGATCTGGAGACGGAACGGGGCCGCTTTCGTCAATCTCGACAGGCTCAACTACTGGGTATTGTCGAGGAATTAGGCTACAGAATCGTTCGGCTGCATCTGGACGGAAGCCGGGAATTACTGGATGGTATTGCACCCCACGGGGAGATCCGGCTCTCAAACTATCTTTTTGCTCAGGCTGACCAGGCTGAGCAGTTGGCCTCCTGATTGGTAGTCGTATTTCATTTAGCGTTTTTTTGATGAGTCTTTACAGCAGGTTACGGGCGGTTTCGCTGGAGGTGCGTTACCAGATCAGTTGCCGGGAAGCGCTGTGGCCGTTGATGAAGCCATACAGCATGACCCGCACTCGCCGTTTCATGCGTAGTGATGAGGCCAGGCCGGAGGAGGCCCGGGTGCATCGAGGTTTATCCATCGTGGTTGATGGATTTCCAGGATCGGCTAACTCTTTTGCGATGAGGGCGTTTCGTGCGATGCAGGGGGAGTCTTCGACCTGCCTGATCGGAAACCATTATCATAGCCCGGCAGAGACCATCCGGGCAACAGCGCTGGATATCCCGGTTCTGCTGACCTTGCGACGTCCTGTGGACTCGGTAAATTCGATGGTTCGGAGATGGCCGTTTGTCCCCTTTAATGCGGCACTCCGGTGGTATGCTATGTTTTATGAGGCGGTTGAGCCTCATCTGGGGAAGATGGTAGTAAGCGATTTTGAAACGACAACAGGCCGTTTCCCATCCGTGGTGGGTGCGGTGAATGATCAGTTTGGCACAGATTTTCGGAGGGTAATGCCTGAAGATCGAATGGAGCAGTTTGAACCACGCCTGCGCCAGGATGAGCACGAACAGGTCAGGAGAAGGGAACAGGCTGCCTCCATGCGGGAACGCTTCATGGAAGCGACCAGCCAGGATCGCAGGGAAATTGCGGACAGGGTCTATGAGAGAGTATGCATGCGTGCCTTTGACAGTTGAACCTCCAAGTATGTCGACGACCAGTTATATGAGAAGTGATTCCTGCGGTGGAGGCCAGCATGCAACAGTAATAATATCGATCTGATGGGGACTGTTAGACTAGGGCCAATTGTTACGGTTATCGGGATGATGCTCCTGGGACTCGTGTTTGTGGTCACGATCCTGACCGGGCCGGGGAATGTCCTGGGCGCGACCTACAGATTCCTATGGATCCCAGCCCTTCTCATGGGGTGCATGACCCCAAGGCTGGCAATGTATGTTCTCGTCGTCATGGCCATCTACCTGGATGTCCCAAAGAAATTCCTCGTCGTCGGAGATGTCATGGATTTTCGAGACGTCTATTTCATCCTGGCTCTTCCTCCTGTCATGCTTGCGGGGATTGTTCTGCAGTATGTAGCCAGTTTTTCCCTTCGTATCCGCGTCTTTTCCCGGCGCGCGGCAGTATTGCTTTCAATTGCGGTTGCCCTCGTCGCAGCCACTGCGCTCATCTCTCTTGCGAAGTATGGGGTCAACCCCGTTGTCCTGAAGGCACTGGCAAATACCTCGGCATACTATGGGCTGATCTTCGTTGTCCCGTTAGTCCTGCCCAGACTGGTCGATATCCAGAACTACCAGCGCTTTATTGTCGTGATGATGGTTCCGGCAGCGGTTCATGCGATTCTGCACTTTTTTTATGGCTTGGCTGACTTTGAAACCGACTACATGCGTAGCGGGTTCTCCCAGAACTATTCTTATGTTCTTTGGGGGGAGGGGATCTTCGGCCCTTTCTCAGCCCAGGGCCCGCTCTCTACCTCCATGGCGATGTGTGCGGCATTGTGCCTTACCCCTTTTCTTTTTCGCTCCCGGATGTCGAAGGATGTCCGATTGATGCACCCGGCTATTTCGATTGTACTCTTCGTGCTGTTTGCCGCTACCGCAGTGCTCTCCCTGAAGCGGGGGCCGCTTCTGTTGATTCCGGGAGCATTTGTGGGGTTTTTCATTCTCCGGAGCAGGATTCTGACCCTGGGAACTTATGCCGGAGCTGGAGCGTTGGTTTTCATCCTCATCTTTCTGGGAGAGGAGTTGGCAGGCAAACTGGAAGCATGGCAGACAGCGATCTACGAGTTATTCGGGGCAGGGGGGACAAAATTCCACGTGTTCCAGATCAGGACCTTTTATTCCCGGCTCAATGATTTCAGTCTGCTTGCGGACCTCAGTAACTGGGCGCCCTTTGGGGCTGAAATCGCACAAGGTGATGGGGGTTACCGGGCACACTCCTATGTTTCGCGGTTTGTCCTGGA
>JACLAC010008065.1_pt1 | contig 15220 bp, 9 predicted proteins | sample 8027881 | NCBI WGS metagenome assembly JACLAC01 (sample SAMN15725517, study PRJNA655200) | protist metagenome | isolation source: fluorescence activated cell sorting (FACS) single amplified genomes of... | place: Spain: Blaines Bay Microbial Observatory, Mediterranean Sea | collected 2016-01-19
ACTGAGTGGGAATACGCTGCACGAGGTGGCTTGAATTCTAAGCGTTATCCTTGGGGCGACCAGTTGCCAAGTGGAAAACTTTGCAACTTTGCTGATAAAAAAGCTAAGTCTATTTTGCAAGAGGCAGCTAACCAAACCAATTGGGCAGATACCAAGGTAAATGATGGACATGCGTTAACAGCACCTGTTGCGAGTTACATACCGAATGGATACGGACTCTTTGACATGGCAGGAAACGTTTGGGAGTGGTGTCAGGACTGGTATGATAGGCAAGAAGAAGCACGTGTACTAAAAGGTGGCAGTTGGTACAGTAAGAAGTCTGATCTTGCAATAGCCAAACGTAACGGAAACTTCCCCATCAATATTAGTGGAGACTATGGATTCCGTTGTGTCGTTGACACTCAACGCTGAAGACATTCTCAACCTATTTAAACCATAAAAAATTTAGGAAGGAAAATTTAATGTGCATCCTTTACATTGAAATTGATTCAATGTAATCAGGCCATCTTTCTTTTTATGGATATCACCGGCAAACATCGCCTAATATTGATCAACTTGCGACCGCAGGTGTGATCTTCCGAAACTTCTATGCAACTGATACGCCATGTTTTCCTAGCCGAATCGTTTTTTTGGTGGTTGATTTGGCATCAATGCTGGTGTTGTCAATCACGGTGGCGTCTATGCTGACATGCCAAATCAAGGTCAAAATCGCCAATTTCGCTCACGAAACGCTTGTCAGTATTCTTCGTCAAGTCGGTTACCATACCGTAAGCATCAGTCCTTTTCCCAATAGGAATACAGCTTACCAGATTTAGCAGAGTTTTACAGAAACTTATTATACTGGTAACGGTGGATTAGAAAACGCAGATGAGATATATCCTCCGGCAAATCAATAGCTACAGACCAATGGGAAAAAGGATAACTGTTTCTTCACCTCAATTTTTGGGATCCCCACACACCTTATGATCGCCTAACCTCATACGGAAACTCTTTTGAAAATGAACTTATTAATAGCTGGATTACAACTGATCTAGTTAGGCAGCAAAACCAAAGTTTAGAGCAAACGAAGTTCCCGACTATAATTCATAATTACTATCACGTTGGACTATGGGTGTTGGTCATATTCAGACAGCAGATGAAGTAAAATCTCATTTGGACGTTTATGATACTGGCATTCATTATGCCGATTACTTCGTGGGCAAATTAATTCAAGATTTAAAGGATTTAGATATTTATGATCAAACTGCCATCATTATTTACGCTGACCATGGAGGGAATCAGGGTGAGCTGAATGTTTGGGGGGATCACCAAACTGCTGATTATATCACCAACTGAATCCCTTTAATTGTTCGTTTGCCTGGTCTTTCTAACTCCACAGATGGTAGTAAACGAGATAGTTTACACGAGAATCTCGACGTGACAGCAACATTAGCCGAGTTATTGGGGGCTGAGCAACCGAGTACTTGGGATGGTCAAAGCTTTGCTGGCGAATTGTCCGAAAAAACTAATCACGGTAGAGATTTTGTCATTTTGAGCCAGGGTGCTTGGAGTTGCCAGCGTAGTATCAGATAGGATCATTGGATTATGATTCGTACCTACCATACTGGTCTAAAGGAGTTTCCCGAGTACATGCAATTCAATATTGAAAATAATCCACACGAAACCATTAACCTTGCAGGAAAAAAGATCGAAATCCTAGGCCATGGACTTCGACTGATGGATCAGTGGATGTCTCAACAAATGAACCGTTCATTGAGAGGAGACCCATTCGGGGGAGTCATTCAAGAGGGAGGAGCACTACACGTTAACGAAAAAACTGAGGTCTGGCAAAATACATAGAGATGTTATGTACTACTAGTCATCGCCATGCTGACAATTTGGATGGATTTGGCGGTAGACCCTTTAGAACTGGTCTAGAAATATAGACATTTCAGGTTTGCCAAACTGTCTGCTCCGAAGTTTCATCGTGTTGATTATAAGCATCTAGATAATCTTCACGAGGTGGGCCAAAAATATCCAGTACTTTCACCGGACCCTCAATTACTTGGCCTGAATGTACCAGATTTTTAGGAATCAGAAATGCATCTCCTACTCCAACAATACGTTCCTCATTCCCGATACGAAACCTCAATTTACCTGATAAAACCAGACCTGCCTGTTCATGTGGATGACCATGTTCTGGAATGATACAATCCATTTCCATTTCTAAGAAAGAAAGCATAATTTGCTCACCTGTGACGATACGACTTAGCGCTTGTGGGAACAATTCAATTTGTTTCAGTTGGTCAGTCAAAATAAAAGGCATGTATTACTCCAATCAGCTTATCTTGGTCTAATTCGAAATTGGAATGTGACATCCGAGTCTTTATCTGGGGTTGCCCCGTTTGTCGAATAGTAAGTACGTTCCATCAGCAACGTACTACCGTCTCGTTTAACTAAAATTAGAGTAGTCGAACGAGTACCATAATCGCTATTGGCTACAAATATGGACGACTCGGTATCATCATCTAGTTGCTTCATAATATCCAGTAGTTGCTTTTCTTCTATGTGCTCTTTTTTCAGCATGGATTTTAGTTGGCACTTGCCCTTAATTACCCTAGACTCATTAGTACCTAGGGTATGATTACTAAGTCCGTAAATGCCTGGTGGTAAATTGACTGCCTGAGATTTAGCATTAGTTAAATAAACTACTTCTGGCCGAGACAAATCGATTTGTCCCAATAGCAGATTGTATCCATTGTATTGATAGCCATTGTTTCGTTGCTGCGTAACAAAACTACCAACCGGAGACATAGTCGTTAAAAAATCTTTTACTAGGTGCCCACGGGATTTTTGATCAGTTATGTGGGATGTAAAACAACGAAGGTTAGATACTGCTGCCCAGCGACCAGTTTTATTTATTCCTAGCCAAGTTCCGTTAGCTACTAAATCTCGCCCAGCTAGCACTTCTTTTTCGTCAGGCCAAAAATGAGCCGGTGCTGTTGGTCGAGCGTGATCTTCATCTCGATTTGCTAGTAAAATTAGAGGGAAGTTTGGGCTTACGCTATGAGCTAGCAGAATTAGACACATGTCTTGTGCTCACAGTATAGATTTGGTAACCGATGCCAAAAATCGTGCCCAGGAGTACGTTGGAATAAGACACAACGTAAAAAGTAAGTCATCAGTTTTGCTATTTATTCCCACGTTGATTCCAAGACACGATACCAATTGCCATACATGATAGATGTAATGTCTGCGGAAGAATAACCCCGATGTTCTAAAATAGCCGTTAATTTTGGCAAATCGGCAATACTATCGACATCGGATGGGCTTTGCTCTCTGCCAAAGCCACCATCTAGATCAGTCCCAATTGCAGCATGATAGGGATTACCTGCCAGTTGACAGACGTGGTCAATATGGTTCGCAACTGTTTCTAACGTAATCGTTGAGTTATCTGGCTTTTTTTTGTCCCACTCAGGATCAAGCATCCATACATCAAAAGCTGTACCGATTACTCCATCTCTCTCAAAAATAGCTGTCAGTTGTTGATCGCTGAACTGCCTTTGGCTGGGAACGAGAGTTCGGCAATTACTGTGGCTGGCAATCACTAAACCCGAATAATGTTCTAACGCTTGCCAAAAAGAAGTATCTGATGTATGAGTCAAATCTAGAATAACTCCTAGTCGAGACATTTCTGTTAGAAAAGGTAATGCCAAGGGGGATAACCCCTCCTCAGTTCCAGTGCCACCACCATAACGACCGATACCGTAGTGAGATAAGCCGATTAGCTTCAATCCTTTCTTTACCCAATCTTCCAGCTGATCGGCTCCTGAAATAGGATCAGCCCCTTCCATACTAATAATCAGACCCAATGGAGGTGACAAACCTATCTGCGTTTCTTCCCATTTTTTCCACTGTTGGAGATGTGTTTGTAAGAGCTCAATTCCCTCGATGATGATCACATGCCCTTCACGTTCTAAAGCTCGGTAGTAGCCCAATTGTCCTTCTACAATGCCATTGGCTTGAGCAACCGATCCATAATCTACATTAGGCGATGGTATTCCTGTGGATCTGGCAAATAAAGTCGCAAAAGCAATTGTTATATTGGCTTTTCTCATCTCTGGTAAGGCAACAGTTGTCGTATGTTTACTTTCTCCTTCTGCTTTTCTGGTTTTTTCGACCGACTGTAGTAAGTTACGATTTCCCTGCAGTGCATTCCAAGATAAGTCCAAGTGGCCATCGATAATAATCATTTTTGGTTACCTTTTCTATGTTGGCTCTCAATAGGCATATTGCATTTGAATACCTTGCTCTTTTGAACGGCGAAGTTTTTCGAATTTTTGGATGTTCGATTGCTGAATGGATTTTTGGCTGCGATTTAGATTCATTCGATAGTTAGTTGTTTGAGGCTTACCCACTTGTCTTTTATTCGAGTCTCTCTTTTGAACAGAGCCAATTCTTTCTTTCCCTCGATAAAAAGCATAAGCTACTACCTTCGAATTATCTACATTTAATTTGGCGATCACTGTTGGTTGCCCAATTAGACCATCAATTAAAAATACGCCCCGCATGTCCGTTTGACCACTAATAAATTTTCGGCTGTCGGACCCAATAGCTTTTAGGTGGACTCGGGGTTGGTATTGACCGGTGACGGTATCCTTCAAGTAGACTCTAAGTCGATCGTCGACTGTTTGTACAGCTATTTCCAAAGGAGTAACGAGAAGTAAACCACTAGTAAATTGAGAAGATGAAGAGCTAGCTTGGTCCCCTCGACAAATAATCAAATAAGCTCCAATTTGAGGCAAATCAAGATCGAACTGTTGTTTATGATCAATATATGGCTTTGAATGATCCAACTGAATTTCTATTTTTAGTTGCGGTTCAACTCCAGCTAATCGAATCTGGTTCATTTGGCCGAGGCTATTCTGCCGTAAAAACAGCTTCATTAAATCAACTTGGTAAATTTCGATTTGTACTCTGTCAATATTTCGGTAGGTTATGTCTAGTATCTTAGGTGCCTGTGGTTGCTTAATAGTAACTTCGGGAATAGATAATTTTTTCTGCTGAAAATATTCTATTGATTCCTGCGCATCAGAATAAACTGACTCGATTTTTTGATACCACTGAATCGCCTTCTCTGGCTGATTGCGGGCATGGAAAATTTGACCTAAAATATACTGGGCGAGATTCTTATTATCACTATTTCCATCAGCAATTAGGGTCGCGGATTCGATGGCCTGCTGGAAGTTATTCTGGTAAAAAGCAGCCAAAGACTTCATATACTGAAAACTACTTAAAAACTGACTACCAGTAAAGATCTTAGTACTCTGTTGTGCTACTAGGCTAACATTATCGTAGTCCTCTAAGTCTAGTAAGAGGTTAACCTGTGATAATGCGGCATCATCGGCGAGTGGATCCATAGGATAAAGAGTGCGAAAAGTTTCGAGTCGATTAAGAGCTTGCAACCGTAGAGAAACTGACTCAGTTGGTGAACTACTGGCCTGATCGGCGAGCATCTGAGTAATACCAAAGTAGGTGTTCGTAGTAACAGGTGTATCTGGATATGCCAACCACAAATCTGAGGCAAAACGAATTGAGCCTTCGAACTGCTGACGATCGGCAATGTCCCCGGAAACTTTTATATCTCGCTTAAAACTAGCATTAATAGTAGCCTGATGCACTAGCATAGATCGCTCAAACTCCCCAATCTGTCGATATGCATTAGCAATAATTTGAACTCGTTCTAGTGGTACAAAAAGGCTTGGCTGACTCTCCCGCAACGCTTCAAATACTTCAACTAATTGTTGGTTATTAGTTAAATCATCAGTAGTCAAATTTTGTTGTTCTCGGTAAGTGATATCGGTATAGATCCACATTAGCATGCGAGCGATTTCAGCAGTATTATAGTGGGGATACTGATCACGCAGTTGAGATAATAATGGAAAGGCTAGCGAATACTTACTGTCGTTGAAGTAGCGTTTACCCAAAACAAATTTTTCTCGCTTGTTCAATAGTTCTAATTCACGAGCTACTGAGTCAGTAGAGTCTATACTAGCTAGGGACGTACTACTGTCCAGAATTACTAATTCGTCCTCAGCTATAATGGGTTGATTAGTAAAAGTTCTAGTAGGACTGAAGTTCTGATAGCCAAGAGGGTGAATTATCGTGGGCAATATTTTGTAAGAACCTGGAAGATAGCCTGCTAACTGATAATGAATACTGAACATGCCAGTACGTTTTTGAGACTTTTGCCTGGAGGGAAAGTAAAAGCGGACATAACCTGCCAAGACTTCAGAATGAATGAAATCACCTTTCAACGAATTATCAACCATAACCGCACCAGCGGGTAAGAAGTCATCGATTATAAAACCGTTTATGTCTCTACCGAGCGAGGTCATCAAATCGACTGGTATTTGAATTCGTACCTCCGTGTGTTGGCCCACATGTAAATTCTTTAGATTAGCAGTACTTTTAACTCCTATCGGCTTGCCGTGATAAGTCAGTTCAGGATAATAATAATTCTTTTTAATTGATGATAAATCTTTGGTAGGTTTTGCTAACTGGTTTAAAAACTGATCAGAAAACCCACTAAGTGTTACTAGGTATGCGTATGAACCATAACCTTGTAACTGGAATTCGACTTGGCAGGATAATTCTTGATGAACTGAGCTTTTTATCCATTTTTCATTTGGTACTTCTATTTCAAATAGTGAAGTTTCTTGTTCTAAGTCATCGGTAAGTACTTCCCCATTGACTAAGATTCTTAAGCTATAGTCTTCATTGGTAAACTGGCTTCGACCAAAATAGTTTGCTAGAGCCGTTACTATGATATCTTGGTTGATCCAAAAACTGGGTGAGCTCTGATGGGAAAGTAATAAGCGAATTTGTTCTTCAATTGCTTGTTTCTGATGGGTCCTATTGATTCCCTGTTTAGCTAGACTACTGATGGCCACCGTTTCCAAATCAAATCGATCTTGAAGAGAAGGTAACAATGACAAAACCTGGTCCGCCATATCTAACCGTTTCATATTAACTAGCGCTAACGCAGTATATGATTTGGCCTTATCACTTAGTCTATTTCGGTTTCGGTAAAGACGATTGGCTATGGAGAAATCAGTTTGGTTGATAACTTGGCTTTGCATCGTTTTGGGAATCGTTAAAGCATGTAGTAAAATTGCAGCTTGTTCATCTGACTTCTGCGTTGAACTACTTAAAGTTCTTTGCAATGCATTTCTCAAGTAGTGAACAGCCTGGTCAATAACTTGATTATTGAAAGAAATACCCGCTTGGCGTGCTTGGATTAAAGCCCATAAGTAACGGGCTGATAGTTGTGGGTCGCTAGAAGAACTTTCCCGTCGATCTGGCAAAAACACCCAATTCCACCCACCATCTTCCCTTTGATTAGAAATTAATCGAGATAACAATTTCCATAGACTTTGACTTAATTGAACATTATCAGTCGGTAAACCTCCAACTTGTTGTAAATATACCAATGCAGAGGCTACAGATAACAAACCAGAACGGCGGCTAGGTTGAATGATTTGCAATTGCCGAGATCGAAGAAAAACCGGCTGATTAGCAATCGCCAAGTCATAAATTAGCCGATTAACATGTTTACCTAATTGAATAATCAGTTTTGGATTGGTATATGTTTTATCTTTAGGTAATTTAAGAAAGAGAGTTTGATTCTCTTTGGTCCAACCCGATTGACTGACGGCATGGGGTATCCCCCAGGGACGGATCGGAATCTGGGTCCGAATTTCGTCTGACCATTTTTCACAATTAACCGTAATTCTGATTTCCAAGATTTCATCAGCTATCTCAGACGGGATGTTTACCTCGATTGCTGGTAGCGTAAAATCGGTTACACAATTGGCTTCTAAATCAACTGATTTCGAAAAGGTCTGCAGGTCAGTTCCTTTTAGTCCCTTAATTTCACCTTGATCTATTAGTACTTGAAGATTAGCAGTACCGGAAAAATCGGTTAGATTATGAACACTGACTTCGGGTTTAATTTGATCACCTTCGACTAAAAATGGTGGGAGTTTAACTTGAACGAAAAAGTCCTTTTGAGTTTTCAGGCTTGACTTACTTTCTCCAACTAATACACCCTTAGTACAACCAACTGCTCGCATATCCCACTGCGTACTTTTGTTAGGCAGATTAATAGAAAAAGTTGCCCTACCATTTCTATCGGTTTGAATGGATGGTATCCAAATAACTTGAGCCAAAAAGTGTTCCCTAACATCTGGTATCGCCAGATTTTGAGCACGCAATAGTGAGTTCATCTTCAGAGCATCGGTTCCTGATTTATTTGCTCGGGTTTTTCTGTTTCTTGCGGCCATTAGAGGTGCAGGCTGTCTATCCATCCGGCTTTTGCCAGGTGTTGGAAAAGCTGATTTGGAGTCGGCTATCTCGTCATCATTAGTATGACCGAATAATAATTTTCCTAGTTCTTTCCGACCTTCATTTTGGTCCTGAGCAAGTTTTTCCTCTACTTTTAGTCGATTAGCTTCTTGCCGAACTGCTAAGGCAATTTTTTGGGTTCTGGGCTGATAAGAAAATCCACAACTAGAAACAGTCCGAATGGAGTGTGTACGACGACGATCAGCGTGGAAGAAATGATCTATTTCTAAAAGTGGATTTGGAAATATCTCCCATAATAAGGATTCGGATAGTGACAGCGACAATTCAGCAGATACAGGTCTTCCTAGCTGGTCTGTAGTCAAAATTTCGAATTTGCTTGATTGCCTTGGCTGATAAACCCCGAAATCGTTTTCTTGGTCGTCTATATTCTTTTTGTGCTCATGTTTGGGCTTAATTCGGATATGCAGTTTTTTTTGGACAGAAAATTCTTTTTTTGTTGTTCTCAGCTGAGAACCTTCAATAGCAGAAACGGTAAGAAAAAAGTTGGGAAAGTAATCAGAATTAGAATGGAATGTAATTGGATTCTCGCCCGACTGTAATTGAATGATTTGGTAATTAATAATTTTATCCGACTCAAAAGTTAGTAAGGCTGGTGTTAATTTTGTGTTGTTTACTTTTAACCGTGAATGAAGAGTAACAGTTTTTGGCTCTCCCAATTTAGTTTGTGTAGAGTCAGTAAAAACGCGCAGCCGAACACTATCGTCTTGATCGGAAATGCTGAACTTACCTGCAGCCACCACAGGTTGATTAAATTGATCGCTACCAGTTGCCCGTAGGCGGTAATTGCCACCCTTCTTTATTTTAAAGCGAAATATACTTTTACCTGTTTGAGCTGACGTAGTTTGATTCATAGTAAGAATTCGAACCTCAGCTGGTTGAATTGGTGGTTGCAGGTCCAACCAGCTAAGTTCTTTGAATAAGTCATCCTTAACCGGTTTTGTCAAACGAAATAGGTCAAGTGTTATAGATTGATTGGTAGGTTTACCATCTAGGGTATGGCAGGTTACTTCTATTTCAACTGTTTCTCCGGCTAATACCACTTGTGCCAAAGGTCGTGCAGTAAGTACAAAACCAACTGGTGCCAGTAGGACAGTAGCTGTATTAGAAGAATTTTCACTAGCTATATTGGCTGAGAAAACCAAGGTATGTGGTTTAAGGTTGTCGCTATAATAACGGGATTTCTTTTCAGTTAACGATTTTGTATCAAATAAAATTTTTATTTGACCAGTTTCATCAGCAATACTTGTAGCCGTTTTTCCATCAGGTAAGGAGTAGGTGATTTTAGCTCGAGACACAGGCTGGCCATAGGTATACTTGGCATTAATCGTAGCCTCAATGGTCTCGCCCCGAAAGTAGATGTTTCGATCAAAATTGAATTCCAGTCGGATGTTTGGTAGTTGATAGTGTTGGACCAAAAACTGGCCATTAAAAGTTGAACTAGAATTTCCAAATTTGAGTTGATTACCTTCTTCTTTTTTGGTAACTGTAATACGATATTGTCCAACTACTACCGTTGCGTCTAAAGAAATCGATGATGAGAAAGTCCCAAAAGGCGTCAGAACAACCGGATGGTTATAGATTTCTCGCCCTTGAGAGTCGATAACTCGAACATCGTACTTGGTATTTGGACTGATCACATATTTCCCGTCTGCCTCACGAATAATTCCGCGAATGGAAACTGTCTGGCCAGGTTGATAGACCGGTCGGTCAGTGTAAATATAGCCTTTGGCTGTTAATTCTCTTGGCCAATTCAAATCACCTATTTGCAACTGGTTAGTTGCGATATGGTCTTCTTGGATTATCAGGATACTACTCACATTAACTGATATATCATTATTGGTGTCAAGACGGTACACACCATCTTTACCAGTTAAACCTTGCTCAATTGATATATTCCCCACTATCTGTGACGAGGCACTTCGTTTACTTGAATCATTAGTTTGGTACTGTACCAAAACTTTAGCCCCTACTACTGGTTGTTTCTGTATTTGATTCTGTACAAATACTAAGATTTCTTTTCGGGTCGTTTTAGCAATTAGTTCCAAATCCGAGCGAACAACTAATGTCGTTGACTCCAGCTCTCCATCTGAGATATGGACAGCGGAAACTCCAGCTTGATCCATTGGGATTCGTATTTTCTGGTCAATCAAGGCATATTGTCGATACAAATCAATTTGGTGGAACCACGATTTGTCAGGTTGAATCAATGCCAAATCTAGTTCTTCTATTCCTTTTAAGGCACCCATTTTCCGCCAGTATACTTCAGGGTTCAGTTTATATACGCTCACTTGTACTTGTTCGATATTTCGGGTTTTGAGTCGAACCGTTACTATATCACTCGATCGAAAAATTTTCTCAGTTGAGAATATCAACTGTTTTTCTTTCATCTGTTGAAGCTTTTTTTCAGCTTTTGTTTTCCAACTTCCCCAAATGACACGACCATAGGTTTCCATGGCCTTTGGCAACTGCTTAAGCTCGTTTTCGTAAATCTGGCCAGTCTGGAATAAGGCATAGGAACTAGCTTCTGTTTTTGGGTATTTACTAACCAACTGTTCCCAAATAGAAATAGCGGACTGAAAATCTTTCTGGTTCAAAAAGATTTGACCTTTCAGTACTAAAATTTTGGCCACGCGATCATCCAATGGATATCGTTTTTGGAACTGATCTAGAAACTGTAAGCCTTTTTGATAAGATTTGATTTCAATAGTTTTAGCCTCTGTTTCAGTCTGTGATCTTGATATTAAAGAAATCAAATGAATACCATTCTGGAATTCTGCGTCAATAATACGTCTTTGAACCTGCGTCCACATAGGACCATTTGGGTAATCCACTAGGTAGCGATTCCAGTTATCAATAGCTGAAGAGAAATTTCTTTGATCAAAATAGAGTTGGCCAAGCTGAAATCTAGCTTGCATACACAGGTCATCTAATTTGATACTCACCTTATTTATCGGTAAAACAACTACTGAACCATTCGTGTCTAAGAGATTAAAATCATCTAAAAAGCTTTGATAAGCTGAAATCGCATTCTCAGTTTGTCCAATCGAATGATAAGCTTGACCAATCTCAAATGCTAGTTGGCCTGAACGCAGTTGTTTTCGATATTGGTTGATAAACTGTTTAGCAACATCAATACCTAATGCTACTTCTTGTTGATCTTTGGCTGACGGATCATTTTTCGTTTTTGGTAAATAGTAAGTACGAACAGTTAAAAATTTTGCGGTCTGGATTAGTTCACTTTTGTTGTTCTCAGACTCGTCAAACGAATATCTCAATAAATTTGTCAAATTTTTACGGGCTATTAGCCGTTTGCCCTGATGAATTTGGCACACAGCTAAGTTAACAGTAGCTGTGAAAAATCGTTCATTGACTGGCAGAGATGGGTTAGCGGGAAAAGTAATCAAGAAATTTTGGTAGTCGCGTTCGGCAGCAATGTAATCACTAGCCAGTTGCATCATTCGTCCCATTTGAAATAGCACTTCACTCTTGAGCTTACCATCAATTTCTACCTCTAAAGCCTGCTTATAAAAAGTATATGCTTGGAGGAAATCTTCCTTTTCTGGTTGATCTGAGCTGATACCTTCAGACACTTCAATGGATTTTTTAGCAAAATCGACGTAGACTTGCGCAATCCGATTTTTTCTTTGTTTGGAAAGTAATCGTTCTAGTTCAGACCGGTAAACTTGTTCTGCAGCGTCGAAATCGCCTAAACGAATATAGGCCTTGGCTTTCAAGAAAGCTGTTTTATGTTGCCAAGTCGAGTCAGGATAATTATCAAGTAATTGATCACAAGTTTGCAGAGAAGACTTATATTTTTTTTGGTAGAAATAAGCCAAGGCTTTCAAGTACTGATGATGTACTGTGATTGAACCAAGAGTCTCAATCTGTTGGATAGCTAGTTGGAATTGTTCCGATTGAAAGGAAGAACGTATTTGAGCCAATGAGTGATCAAGAAAACCACTAGAAGTAACTTTCGCTTCAGTGCTAAATGATAGTAAAAATAAACACAGTAATAGAGCCAATTTACCTTTGTTCATATCAATCAGATAAAGAAAGCGAAGATTGCTACCAGTAGGCAGTAGTATGAAAATATAAAAAATTTAGCCTTAGTGATTAAGTTCAGTAGCAAACGAAGGGAGATAAGGCCAATAAAAAACGATGTACCTATACCTACAGAAACGGTAGTCAGAGAACTGACTGTGGAGATATCACCTAATTTAAGTACAACAGCCCCGAGAATAGCTGGAATTGAAAGCAAGAAAGAAAATTCTGCGGCCATGACTGGGCGAACGCCTAGCAACAAGGCTGTCGAAATAGTAGCTCCAGAACGAGAAATGCCTGGCACAACAGCCAAACCCTGTACTATCCCAATCAACAAGGCATGCCAAATTTTTAGCTCCGGCTCACTTTGTAATTTTGACTGATTAGTCTTTCGAGATCGAAATCTCGGTAATTGTAACAAGGAGGCAGTTACCAACAGCATTAAGGATACAGACTTCGGTTGACTAAAGAAATAATTTATCTGATCATTTAGTAAAAGACCGATAATCCCGGTTGGGATCGTTGCTATGAATAACAGACCGACCATTCGTTGTGCCGAGGAGACTTGTCTCGTAACGAAATATTTTAAGGTCCCTGAAGTAAACTCTTTTACTAAGTGAAAGATCGATTTCCGATAAACAGTTAGGATTGCCCCCAGTGTACCGACGTGTAACATAACATCAAAAAAGATGTCAGCTTGACTGAAGCCCAACATATGGTGGAAAAGTACCAAATGTCCTGAGCTACTTACTGGTAGGAATTCTGTTAAGCCTTGTAGGGCTCCTAATAGAGCCGCCTTGACAACTTCGTCTAATCGTTCACTCACGAAATAGTGAAAGTGGCGATTTTCTCACCACTCTCTTTATAACCAATACGGATGGCTTTTGTGCGAATAGTAGTCGTACCTGAAGTCAACCGTATTGGTTCGGTATAAAGATTCCAATGATTATTATCCTCAATTTGATAAGCTATCGATGCTCCTTGTGTGGAACAATTTAGCTGAACTAGAATCGGAAAGTCATAGGTCCCTCCAATATCAGTTGCTGATTGGCCTGGATGATAATCGCTGTGAGGTGCAATTGGGATCATGACTGGCTTAGCCGTCTGTTTTTGTTTACCTTCTGGGTACCATTGCCGAACCATGATTTCCTCAGGAATCTGACCCATCTCATCATACTTAGCTTGCCATTTTTCCATCTCTTGTCGCATTTTAGAAAGTTGATCTATGAAATCTGGATTCTGAGCTAAATTATTCAGTTCGTGAGGATCGGTAGCTGTATCGTAAAGTTCTTCTGGTAGCCTTTTTTCGAACATTATTTTTTGATAGCCTTCAAGTTTGTCTTCAGCCTTAAGCCTCCACAACTCTTGCATAATTGGGTGCCGATTTCTATAAGGCATCCAAACTAGCCTTTCTTTATTGGGATAATAATTGCGAATATACTTGAATCGCCGGTCTCTTACAGCTCTCACCATATCATATGATTCATCATATCTATCCCTGGTTGCATAGGCGTACTGCCTTTCAACTTTATGAGATCCTAAAAAAGGTTGACCGTGCATATGCGTTGGTAACGGAATTCCAGCCAAAGAGAGCACCGTCGGCCCCAAGTCGATTAAGCTGACAAGTTGCTCGTTGATACTACCTGGCTCAAGACTTCCTGGATACCGGACAATCAATGGAATTCGAATTCCGGCATCATAAGGCCAGCGTTTGGCACGAGGCAAACCTTCCCCATGATCACTCCAAATCATAACGATCGTGTTATCAGTTAGTCCATCTTCATCTAATTGCTGAAGTAAGTTACCTACAATTTGGTCGCTAACTTCGAGATTATCGTAATGTCTAGCTAAAGCACGCCTAGATTTAGGTGTATCAGGTAAGTAAGGTGGAAGTTTAATTGCTGTAGGGTCAGTTTTAACTGATTGGCTATCTTCTTGTTCCCACATACCACTTTCATGTGTACCTGTAGGATTAAAAACAGAAAAAAAAGGCTGATCCTTTCTTATTCTGTTTCGCCAGTGCGCTTCAGAGTGGCATTCATCCCAGGCAGTGATAGGTGCAGGAAATTGATAATCGGTTTTTGCGTTATTGGTACAGAAATAACCTGCTGCCCTCAGGTATTCTGTAAATGTTTTGACGTATGGCGGTGGTACAGCCGCGTAAGGTGTTGGTAAACTAGGTGCGTTTTCATTGGTATGCGTCGTTCGCATGTGATGTGTACCAATGGCAGTTGGATACATCCCAGTGATAATAGCAGACCGACTAGGAGCACAGACCCCTGCAACTGAAAAAGCGTTAGGAAATCGACAGCTCTGAGTCGCAAGTTTATCCAAATTCGGTGTCCGAGCTATTTCATCGCCATAACAACCAAAACGTGGACTTGTGTCCTCTAAAGAAATCCATAGTATGTTAGGTTGACTTACCATAGTTAATTATTCTAGCTTAGTCGATGGCCACTTCTATCTCACGTTTTTCTTCCCATGATCGTACAATAGCATCAATGACTCGCATGGCTTGCAATCCATCGCGCCCACTCGGTTGAGGTTCTCGACCTGCCACTAAATCTTTGGCCCAGGCATCCATCCGAAGCGCAAATGTTCCATCGAAGGCCAATTGTTCCATGCGGAATATGGAAGGCCGATATTCTTGTACAACCTGATCACCTCTCCGAAGTAAAGTTGCTTTGCTGAGAACATTATCGACAACGATTTCGCCTTTATCACCACAAATCTCTAATCGTTCGATAGGATGTATGAAGTCGCTATCCCAACT
>JACLAC010005751.1_pt1 | contig 15218 bp, 8 predicted proteins | sample 8027881 | NCBI WGS metagenome assembly JACLAC01 (sample SAMN15725517, study PRJNA655200) | protist metagenome | isolation source: fluorescence activated cell sorting (FACS) single amplified genomes of... | place: Spain: Blaines Bay Microbial Observatory, Mediterranean Sea | collected 2016-01-19
GGAGATATCTTTTACATTGCCCTCAGCCTGGCGAATAGTAATCAGTGCTGGTTCATTGGCATCAATAGTTTCTGCACTCAGTGGGGCAGAAGGCATAGCTCGCCGCCCGGTCTGACGATCCGACCACATCTGTACTTTAAAATCATTGCCCAAGACATAATCAAATTCGACATCGACAATAGAAGTCGGATCAGGACCAATATAAGCGGGATCATTAAAATCGTAGTTTAGTACAATACGCTCGTTACCATCTGCCGCCAAAAAGCCGCGACGACTGAATCCACCAAAAATGACCGGCCATTCAGCTCCAGCCCGCACCACATCCTGGAGCTTAAATTCAACTTCTTTTCCTGTTTCAAAATTACGACTCACGATGCGAATATCATGGCGAAAGAGTGCAGCTCCCCCCTCACCATCCTCTGGAGTGTCATCACTAAGGATAATTGCAATCGCATTCAATGGCGTACTGCTTTGTCCTGAGCTTAAACTCCCAGCAATCAGATCTCCACTAAATAGATCCAAGGTGGTATTGGTGTTGCGTGCATCTACTAAAGTAGCGCCTACTTCAATAAAATCACCGACTTGGACAACACCTCGCCCACCAAACATAGTGGTGGTATTTGTCCGTTTCTCGGATTCTTGCGTTGCACCTAAGATCGGATCACTAACACGTGAGGCCAAAATAGTTCCAGCATATTTATCAGCCATAAAATCAATTTGCACGCCATTATATTTCGGTCGTGAAAATGTCATAGGTGTTAGAGTCGTACGGAGCAAATTACCAACCGTGATGGCATAATAATATTGGCCTTTTGAATCGCCACCAATGGTCACCCCATTAAACCATGAATCGAATCGCCCATTCTGAAAAATACTGCTTCCCAACTGCTCGGGCTGATTCTGACTCCAATCATAAATTAGCCAACCGCGACCAATTAGATTGCCATAGAAATCATAGAAATAATCACCTTCACGTGTTGTACCAACATAGCGTTGATATTCGTTTTTTGCATAATTAGAATATTCCCATTGACGCCAGCCATAGTCATTAAATAATTCCTGAGGGATATACCATTTTTTCATAGCCGGATCTAAAGCACCAAACAATACTCCTGGCCCACGCGGTTCAAAGCTCACCTCTCCACCACGCTGGTGCCCTAAACGGCTACCGTAATTAGCTTGGCCAAAGGCTATGTCATTACCCCAAATAAAGCCGAGTAAAAAGATGAGTATAGAAATTCTAGACGCGTGCAAATCCTTACCCTCCCTAAATTGAAACTCCAGTCGGATACCACTGAGGTTACTTCACAATATCTATTATAAATAGGTGAAAATACTATTTACATGAATTCATCACATAACTTTTAATATGCCACCCGAACCAAACCAATTTCCTCTACTGAACCCGTACCAGCCTGTAAAAAAACATTGAATAGATAATGTCCCGGCGGCACAACATTATTGCTTTCGTCCCGGCCATCCCATGCTGGAGCAAACCGACCACTACTAGCGGTAGCGTTAACTAGGCGTCGTATCAGACGTCCCGATAAATCAAAAATAAAGACTTCTAAAGGTGCGGGCCGAGCAATATTCGTTATATCATATTGAATAAGTGTCTGGTCGTTTATACCATCACCATTAGGAGTAAAAACTGACGGTGATGCCGATATATTAGCAAGTAGATTTTTACTGATGGGGACAGCCACTGACAAATTCCTCTCCAAAGGGGTTCCCACCGGCTGAACATCGGTATCCTCAAAACCTAATTCACTTAAATCTGCAGCATTACCCGGAATTGCTTCCTGTCCCAATTTTGTTTCTAAGGCTTGATTAAAGGCACTGCCAGCAAACGTGGTTCCAAAGCGCAAAACCCCATTATCAAACTCTACTTCCAGTACTGTACCACCTTCTTGAATAAGAGGAAATGAGATAACAAATCGCGTATCGTATATTTCGTCTATGCTCAGTTCATTGCGTCGTAAAGGTAATTCATCTAAAGGCAAACCTGAAAAATCCGCTTCTTGAATTGTTCCATCAGGGTGGCGTATGCGAATATTGCCAAATTCTTCTACACGCAATGGCGTCTCTATCGCAAAGCGATCAAAACCTTGTTGCTTTCCAGTTTGAGCTTTATTGCGCACGGCATACAAAAAACGTGTTCTCTTGCCAACCTCCGCTGTCCGCGGCGAAATTTCAGCTATAAGCTCTTCTGCAAAGGGCGGCGTTATCACATCGAAAGCCAGCCCTCCTAAGGAAGTAGCCGACTCAAAGTCTTCGCTAAAGAAATCAACCGAAAATTGAAAATAACGCCGTGGACCAGGTGATGAGATCGGCACCCCTGCCCCATCAATCTGTAAATCGGTAGCATCAACTTTTCCAGCTGCTGGATAAGGGGGCGACCAACCGCTCCAATTCGTGACATCGTCACGAATCCCCCCTTTATCCTCACCCTTTAAATCACCGTAGCTATCCTCATCTAGAATAATCAATTTTTGTTCATCTAAAGAAAGGTCTTTAAATATCCCAACTGCCTCACGTACATCCACTTCTTCATTATCCAATACCGTTTCAATCAAACTCTTCAACTCGCTGTCATCTACATCTTCCGCCCATTTCCATGGTACCTCAGTAAGGGCCGTTGAGGTTCCCGAAACATTCCTGCTTTGGGCCCCTCCCCCCGACCGAAAGATGCGTTCGCCAGGACGGACCTTATTAAATTCAATGGGTTGTTGGTCATTACCCGTACGAGTTCGAATTTTAACATTTGATAAATTAGCATCCCCTTCATTATCCTGTACCCAGCGTAAATTGCCCAGTAATGCTAGATCCTCAAAGTCGAAAATATTGGATACATAACTTGCTTCAGGTACAAAACCTATGCCAAATACTTGAAATTCGGCAAGATCAAAGCCAGAAGCAGATAAAACCTTTAAACGCACAAAACGTACATATTGTGGGGGGATCTGCAAATCAACAACCGGTTCTTCGTTTTGAGTCTCAACCAATACAGTCTGTAAAATTGGTATCCCTTCAAACTGATTTTCTTCGGTACCATCATTTATGAAAATCTCAAAGCCACGTAAAAATTCATTTTGAAAAGGAAATTTTTCCGAAGGAAACTCAGGATCTGCATTGCGTGGGAAAAACTTAAAGCGATTCAGTCCAAAACGTGCACCCAAATCAAAATCAATAATCAACCCCAAGACCTGAGCACTTTGTGTACCCGCTGCAGCACGCTTATCAAGTGCCGTATTCCCATCATCATCGATTATATTAGGTAGTTCGGAACGCACAGAAATGCTATTGGGTGATTTGATACTACCACCGCGCAAGGGTGAAGTAATGCCAACAGCAATATTAACAGTAGTGTCGGCCCGTTGAGGAATAATCCAATTAGGCAAATCCAGAGGACTGAAATTGATAACCCCACCCGGCGCATTCGTCTTCTCTATAGCCGAAGCACTGCGAATCACAGTTGCAGGTATTTTACCACCACCACTTACCCAAGTTAATCCTTGAGTCCCTCCTATAATCACAACTTCGGCGGTAAGCGCCGCACTGTTTAGCAATGCGGTCAGTAAAAGGAAGTTTGTAATCCAAGAATTCCATATGGTTTTTTTCATAAGAGCTTATAATCTATATAAATGAAATATTTAAACAAGTGTTAGTATTGCCCGAGAATTTGTTACCCTTTAGATTTATAACTCAGTAAATAAATTAATCCGTTCTATTTCAGCAAGACTTAATTACTATTCTCTTTTGCTTTATAGCAATCACCAAGGAAAATATTTTACCACTATGTATAGTTTTACTAAAGTAATTTATATGGGATATATCAAAAAAAATCATTGGGTTTTCTTGCTTATTTTATTTTCCATTCTTGGATGCAACAACACCCCCTCAACGAATACAACATTGACCTCAAATAACAGCAATACGGTCATTGCTCAAGTAGGCCCTCACGCCATTACTCTGAATGAATTTCAAGATTTCAGTTTTTTAATTCCCGATGGTATGAAAAAAGGCGATACCCAATTGGCAAAGGAACGCCAAGTCTTGAATAGCCTAATTGATAAGCATCTAATGCTATTAGAAACCAGCAGTTTAGCTATTGACCAAGACACTAAGCTACTAGAAGAATTAACACTTTATAGCAGAACCCGCCTGCTGGAACTATATACTAAACAGGCGATTGCCGACCAAGTCAGTATATCAGATGAAGAGATGGAAGCGCATTATCGAGCAACACATAGAGACCGTGCGCTGCGTTTCAGTGGCATTATGCTTAAGACTCTTGAGGAAGCCCAAGAAATTCTTCTTCAAGTTCGGTCCGGAGCTAATTTCATGGAACTTGCTAAAGGCCATTCTCTACATAGCGAAAGTGCTGATCAAGGGGGTGATATAGGCGGCTATAAGCTCAAGGACAAAGTTGTTCCAACCATTGCAAACGCTATTTTTCCTTTGCAAATAGGTGAAATGTCTGAACCTATTCTGCTCGCCTTTGAAGGTTCGCCTCATTATGCAATCTTCCAAGTTACAGACGAAATGCCTGCTCCTATAGCAGTTTCTGAGCGTAAAATCCGTGAAGAAGTTTTTGGCAAAAAACGTGCGGACCGCTACATAGCGCTACTCGATTCGCTTACCGCAGTTTATCAACCAGAATTGCAAACTGAACAAATCAGTTGGCTTGCCCAGTACAGTCAACAAGCGACAAAAGACGCCCTCTTTGATGTACCTGAAGGCCAAAGAGACAACGCTATGTGCACCTACCGTGATGGGCAAATCACCCTAGCTACCTTTCTCCAGAATGCGCGTGCAATCCATTCCGGATTCCCTGAATTAGCCGATAGTTCGCGCATTGCACATCTATTAAATACAGTAATTATTCCTGGTTATCTTTTTGAAGCCGAGGCTCGGGCCGATAGCCTCCACAATCATCAAGGTCTATTGCAACGTATCCAAACCAAAAAAGAAGATTTATTAATTAGCGCTTTACGAGACCGCTATGTAGACCAGTACGTAGAAGCGACAGCAGCAGAAGCGCGTGCTTTTTACGATAACAATCCCAAGAAATTCATTTCCCCTTTAACAACAGAAATAGTAGAAATACTTGTCGATTCAGAAACTCGTGCACAAGAGTTCAAAGATCAGTTGGTCGCCGGTGCTGACCCCTTTCCACTAGCACGTGAACACACTACCCGTTATGGCGCCGATCACCATGATGGTAAACTGACTATTAATATTTATACCAAAGCCTATTATCAGAAGATTTATGATCTGGCCCAAGAACTTGAAATTGGCGCAATTGGAGGTCCAATAAAAGCAGAAAATGGTTTTTCGGTCTTTAAAGTATTGGAGCGTAAACAGCCAATACGTGAATATAATGCGGATTCGCAACGCCGCTCTTTTGCTTATGTGAAAATCGATAAATCTAAGCGTAGTTATGTTAAATATGTCCGCTCATTACGGGAAAAATTTCAAGTTGAAATTTTTGAAAAAAAACTCGAAGACCTCTTTGCCGCAGATATGCAATAACTTAAACACTTTATTCCTCTCATCTTGCAGCTCGGTATTAAAAATGCTTGGATCCACAATTCTAGCGTCCTTAATCCTTTTAGGATGGGGATGTGGATCTGCATCTCCTCCGAAAACCAACGATCTCCTTTTACAAACTGGTCAACAACAGCTTGTAAAAGGAGATTACACCGCTGCCATTCAAAGCCTTCAGAACGTCTTAGCACAGCCTAATCCAAGTGTTGAAGTCTATCGTTATTTAGGTCGTGCATATCTCAGTATAGGGGCATATAACAAGGCCGAAGAAAGCCTCAAGCTAGGCTTAGAACGAACCCCAGAAGATCCCGAGTTTTACGATTTATTGGGTGCAGTACATATGAGTCGGGCCTTTTCCCAAGCTCAGTACGATAATACCGATGCAGCTCTGGTGGCATTCCGTACAGCTCTTGAATTAGATCCTCAACGCGCGACAACCCTATACAATATGGGTTTAGTATACAGTTATAGAGACAGTCTTCAACAAGCTGAAAACTATTATCTAGCCGCCTTAAAAGTCGATTCAACACTAGCAACGTCCTATAAAAAGTTAGGCCTTTACTACCGTCAAAAAGGCAAGATTGAACAAGCACTAAATTATCTTCAACAAGCTGTCCACTATGCTCCAAAAGATGGTGAGGTACATTTCTATTTAGGTCTTTTATACCGTACACAAGGAGATAATAAACAAGCCTTAGCAGCCTTAGAACAAGCGGCAAAGTTCCACCCTCATTCGCCTCAAGTACAGGTAAACCTAGCTCAGCTCTACCTGCGCATGGGCCAACGTAAAAAGGGTCAAATAGCCCTGCAACGTTCCGAGATATTGCGACGTCATGAACGCGGCATTGGTTCCGAAAAATCGCTTCCTTCTACCAACGCAGTGACTATTGGGCCAGCTACTGCACGCTATAATTTAGCATTGAATTTAGCTCTACAGGGAAAACATGAGCAAGCTATTTTAGAGTATCGCAATGCGCTGGCAATTAATCCGGAATTGAAAGATGCCTATAGTGGTTTGGGGATATTACTAACCTGGAAAGGTAATTTGGATGCTGCTGCTGCAAACTTTAGTCAAGCTATTAAATTGGATGAAGCAGATCCGATAAGCCATGCACGTCTGGGAATGATTTATCTCAAGCAACAGCGTTATTCGGAGGCTCAATCAACCTTCTACACGGCGGTTACTCTAGATTCAAGTTTGTATGAAGCCACTTACGGTTTAGGACTAACTGCTGCCCGTATAGGTAACTTTCATAAAGCCATAGAGCATTTTACCAAAGCGATTGAACAACGTCCCTCAAGCCTAGAAAGCCATACCAATTTAGGCGTTGCGTATGTAAAATTGGGAGAACTCAACCTGGCCGCTCAAGCCTATAGCCGTGTGGTGGAATTAGATCCAGATAATGGCCGTGCCCATTTGTATTTAAGCCAGGTCTATGGTAAACTCGGCCAACAAGAAAACAGTAGTAAACACCGAAAAATGGCTCAAAACCTCACTAAATAAAAATAGCTCACTAATAATTTCAATCCTAATTAATTATTTAGCTTCATGTACTAGCAAGGTCTGATCAGCAGCAATATTCTCCAAAACCTGAACAATACCACTGGGCCAGTATAACTCAAGACGTTCAACAAGCTGAATTTGTCCCAAACCAAAATGTACCCTCAGGTCGTTATGTGATAGATAGCTGCCCCCACTCTTAACTTCAGCGTGTTGAGTTTGACCACCAGCATGTAATATTAAACGGGTGCCAATTCCATCGCGGTTACTAGAATCACCTATAGTGCGTACTTTTAAAAAATGATTTACTGGCTTTGTGTCGTTACGCAATAAGGTGGGCATATCGTTTAAATTTAAAATGAAAATATCGATATCGCCGTCGTCATCATAATCGGCAAAGCTTGCCCCTCGGCTTACTGCTTCTAATGCAAATCCAGTTCCAGCTTTAGCAGATACATCTTCAAATCGTCCATCTCCTTGATTCTCAAATAATGAATTCCGCTCTTTATAACTGGAATTAACCCGGGACAAATCAGCCTGAGGATAGGTATGGCCATTCGCTATAAAGATATCCCGGTCACCATCGTTATCACTATCAAAAATCCCTGTCCCCCATGCTACTAAACGAGATTCAGCACGGCCGATACCTACACTGAAAGACACATCATTGAAAAATCCTCCCCCTTCATTTTTGTACAGGGTATTATGTTCATCGGCAAAATTAGTAACGAGAATATCAAATTGACCGTCATTATCATAATCATCTATACTTGCTCCCATACATCCTTGGGTAGTTCCCTCTCCACTATACGCTACACCTGCTAATAAAGCCTGTTCCTTAAACCTCCCATCTCCTTGATTATGAAACAATTTATTGGGGGTAGAATCATCTGCGATAAATAGATCGGGCCAACCATCTGCATCATAATCACTAAAAAGGGCACTCATACCATAATATGGCGTTCCACCTAAACCAATTACTTGGCTTACTTCACTAAAGCTACCATTGCCATTATTACGAAAAAAAACATCAGCGGCAGGTAACAAGCCCAGCGGCCCACAGTACACCGTAACATTCTTCCATAAGCAGGGAATGGGAGATTTGTAATCCACTGAAAAATCTACATAATTAGCCACGTAAAGATCTACATCACCATCGCGATCATAATCCCCAAAAGTACAACCTGTCCCCCAACTTTCATCTCCAACACCAGCAGCTACCGTGGCATCAATAAAGCTGCCATTACCACGATTTCGATACAAGGTATTCCGTCCGTAGTTGGTCACGTAAAGATCTTGATTGCCATCATTGTCATAATCCGCCACGGCACAGCCCATAGACCAATTTGTATCTCCCACAGCAGCCTCTAATGTCATATCACTAAACTTTCCTCCAGTATTACGATAGAGACGATTACTAGCTTTTTTCCCAGACTTTGAGCCAGTAAATGTTGAGCCATTGGTGATATACAGATCAACATCCCCATCCCCATCATAATCAAAAAAAGCGCCCCCCCCCCATCATACCTTCAACGATATAACGCTGTTCAGTGCCTGAAATATTAGGTATTGTCAGACCGGCAGCAGCTGCCTGATCCGTAAACAATGCTATCGGACCTGCTTGACTATGCCTGACAGTAATAACCACTAGTAAGAGTATTATTATTTTGCTCCATTGTACCCCATAAAAACTCCACTCGGCTTCCCCCCTCAGTACTACCATTCTATAACTCCTGCTCTATTAGCATAAACTGATTCACCTTCAAATTAGTATACTGCTGGCGACTACCATCGGGCCAAAATACCTCTAACCGTTCTACTAGCCCACACGTTCCTAAACCAAAATGGATCCGCTTATCACTAGCGGACAAATAGCTTCCTCCGCCTAATTTATGTTGTACCTGAAGCCGCTCATTACACCACAGCCTAACCAGTGCTCCCACCCCATCACGATTCACCTGTGTACCAACTAATTGTATAGATAACCACTGTCCATTAGCATTCCATTCATTACGGTAAAGTCCAACTGCACCATTAACATTGCTAACTAATATATCCTGATCACCATCATTGTCATAGTCACCATATGCCGCTCCTCGAGATACTAGCAAACGTTCAAATGCACTACCAGCCGTTAGGGAAATATCACTAAATCTCCCCTGACCATCATTAGCAAAAAGCTGATTAGCTTGCTTATAACTCAACTCTTGATCTTGCCAAACCACCCGATCCAGAACATGACCATTAGCGACAAATAAATCTTGATCAGCATCATTATCATAATCAAAAAAGAAGGTACCAAATCCTAAGGGCAACAAAGTGGACTGCTGCAAACCCGCAGCGTCACTATGATCAACAAAACGATTATCACCTTGGTTACTATATAAGGTATTACTCTCACGTGAGAAATTAGTTACCAAAAGATCGAGATCAGTATCTCCATCCACATCGGCAGCCGCCAATCCCATGCCGGCTTCGGGCTGGCCATCATTATTGTAGGCAGCTCCTGCACCAATAGCTATGTTTTTGAAGGTCGCATCGCCTTGGTTGGCATAAAGAAAATTTCGGGTACCATCATTAGCAACATAAAGATCCTGCAGGCCATCATTATTAAAATCTGCAGCAACAACCCCGAGCCCTTTGCCAAATGGGCTAAAGATACCCGCCGATTGTGAAACATCACTAAAGCTACCATCCTCTTCATTACGATACAAAATATCTGGTGCCCCATTATAACGCCTGGGACTGCAGTAGGTTCGTTTTTCTAGAGGCACTCGGAGTGCCTTACCCAACGCACTTTTAGCACTAGAAACAGCAACACCGCAAATGCGGTTATTAGCCAGGCTCAAATCTAGATAATTGCTAACGTATAGATCTAAATCACCATCATTGTCGTAATCAAAAAAAGCCGCACTCGAACTCCAATGCGCATCGTCAACACCAGTTGTAACTCCCACATCGGTAAAATGTCCAGTAGCGGCATCATTTTTATAGAGTGCGTTAGTACCAAAGTTTGTTACATATAGATCAGGATCACCATCATTATCGTAATCGCCCACACTACACCCCATACCATAGCCAGTATTACCAGTACCTGTTTTTAACGTATAATCGCTAAAGCTAGCATCGCCGCTATTTCGATAAAGTCGATTACTTATCGCTTTATTTGTTAGATCCTGGTGTAACAAAAACACAGTGCTATCTACCTGACCAGTAAAGCGTAAAGGCGGTTTATATTCTTCCGCAACCCAATACCCACTACTATCCTCTTTGACTAAATTAACTGGTCTAAACACACCATGCCAAGGAGTCAAATCAAAACCATTCACCAGATAAATATCTAACCAACCATCGCCATCATAATCCATAAAAGCCCCACCCGCTCCCATCGTTTCAAAAAGAAAATAATCTCCCTTAGCCCCGCTAGTATGCTGAAAATCAAGCCCTGCCTGAAAGGCTACTTCAACAAAACCAACACGACGTTCCGACCCGCCGCCACAAGCCAATAAAACAAGTAAACTTAAACTCAGTACATAGATATCTCTATACCTCATAAATACGTTCAATCTTTTCAGACTTTTCAGTATAACCATAATTTACTTATCAGTTTAATTTATTCATTAATATGCTAATACATTTTTTTCTGTAAAAGAAAGCCAAATCAGGTCTGGGCAAATCGTTATAATTTAACGTAATTCTCTTTCTAACGCGACTTCCAACATAGCTCTATAATTGTTTAATCACTTAAATAAATATAGCCTAATCACCTTACTTAATTTATGCTAATCCCTTAGATATACATCTACCTAGTGGCATTCACATGTTGTCACTCTTAATCTTTTATCTATGAACTTCAAATTGGTTAAAAACCTTCATAAAAATGCGCCTGCAGATCTTTTATTTTGGTTGATTTGTATAACTGCATTGCTAAGCCGTAGCATCTATATATTGGAAATAGACGCAAGTCCTCTGTTTACTTTTCCAGTAGTTGACGGAAAAACCTATGTCCTCCACGCCGCCTCACTAGCACGAGGTAATTGGTTAGGCTTAGGTCAAGGGCCTTTTTGGCAACCCCCCCTTTATCCGTATGTACTAGGAATCATTAAAACACTTGCACCAGAATCTTTCTTCTACGCTATCCGTTGGTTTCAAGTCATCCTTGGCGCTCTTACTTGTGGACTAATTTATACACTTGGCAAATACTGGTTTACTAAAAAAATTGCTCTAATAGCTGGCTTTGCTGCGTGTTTCTACGCTCCATTGATCTTCTTCGATGGAGAAGTACTACCCGCCAGTCTCGCTACTTTTTTAGATCTGCTAGGCTTACTTTTATTGGTTCGCAGCCTAAAAAACAATAACAAGTGGGACATCTTTTTAGCAGGTTTAGTATTTGGCCTCGCTAGTCTAACCGTTGCATCTGTGCTTAGCTTTGTGATAGCAGCAACAATCTGGTTAGTATGGCAACAACGCTCATTTCGTCTAGCCGGAATTTTTGTCTTTGGTATATTTCTTGTTATTTTCCCCATTACTTTGAGAAATTACACCATCGGCAATGACAAAGTGCTGATTTCTTATAATTCTGGCGTTAATTTCTACATTGGCAATAATGCCACATATGCACAGACACTAAAAACTAGGCCGGGGTGGGAATGGGATGATCTTATCGGCGAACCTCAAACTCAAGGCATTACAGTAGCATCTAGTAAATCAGCCTTCTTCTGGCACAAGGCTTGGACTTTTATAAGTAACCAACCCATCGCCTACCTAAGGCTAATAACTACTAAAAGTTTACAATTTTTTAATGGCAATGAAATTGGCCGTAATCAAGATATCTATTATTGGCGAAACTATTCTAATCTACTTTCTGCAACCTTATGGAAATGGGGCATTGCATTCCCTTTTGGTCTCGTATCTCCATTAGCTCTAATGGGCTTATTTTTAGCCATACGACACCAAAAACTAAACTTAAATACCCTCTTTGTTCTCGCCTATAGTATTGGCATTATTGCATTCTTTCCAGTAGCACGATATCGTGTACCACTCCTCCCCCTGTTTCTTTTATTAGCCACCTATAGTGGATCTTGGCTGTGGACACGCTTTAAAAGTGGTCAAAACCGGCAAACAATATCAACCGTAGTACTACTAATAATAATGGGCATTGTAGCAAATCACGGCATTGGTAAAATGCAGATGACAGGCGATGCAGAAATCCATTATAACCTAGGACAAGCGTATGCAAGCAAACGTCAGTTAGACAAAGCCCAACAAGCCTATGCCCGTTCAGTTACACAGGATTCTACGTACTGGCAAGCCTGGCTCAATTTAGCATCAGTGACGGCCTTGCAAGGAGATATGGCAACCGCTGACATAATTTTCCAACGCATCACTCAAGTCCGTCCAGACCAGCCCGAAGTCTGGGTCAACCAAGCTCATAGTTCCAGGGGCCTTGGAAAGCTTAATAATGCAGTGCGTGCCTATGAACAATCCCTGCTTATTAACCCCTATCAACCGCGTATCTATACAGAACTGTTACAATTACATTTTCAGCGCGGTGCTCTTAACGAAGCCCAGAAATTACTAGATAAAGTGCTTGCACTATATCCAAATGATCAGCAGAAACTCTTATCTTTATACAAAAACATGCAACGCCAATTCACTAGTCCCCAACAATGAAATAATCTTTCCCTTTGTCTTTGCCCAATGATTTTCATTGTACTGCACGATCTTCCACAATGCAACGCTACGTTCCTAACGTCCAAGCACTATCAACTAGTATTGGCCTATTTTTGGGGGGGGGCTTTTCTGTCTTCTACAATCAGGTTGCATGCAACGCCAATCCAATACCTCATTACCTGCTATCCAATTCACCGAACAAACCCAAGCTGCTGGTATCCATTTTACCCATTACAACAGTGCTCGTGGTGATTATCATTACGTTGAGACCTTTGGAGCTGGTGCCGCATTTTTTGACTATGACAACGACGGTTGGCAAGATCTGTACCTAGTTAATGGGGCCAATCTATATGATTCTCTTACCATATCTCCACCACAAAACCAGCTTTATCACAACTTAGGCAATGGTCAATTCCACCTCAATCCACCAAGTGCAGCTGCCGATCCAGGCTATGGTATGGGCGTTAGTGCTGCTGATTATGATAATGATGGAGACCAAGATTTATACATTAGTAATTTTGGTCCCAATCAACTTTTACAAAATAATGCAGGTAAATTTACCAACACGACCCAACAGATGGGAGTTGGTGATAATAGTTGGGGTACTGGTACCGGTTTTCTCGATTATGATTTAGATGGCGATCTAGACCTTTTCGTCGTCAACTACGTACTATTCAATCAGCAAGAATCCATCATCTGTCGCCAAGGTTCTATACGCTCCTATTGTGAACCTTCAGTTTATCCTCCGAGTAAAGATCTGCTCTATCGCAATGACGGTCATACCTTTATCGATATAAGCCAGGAAGTCGGTATCATATTAGAAGGACGAGGTCTGGGCTTAGCTTTTGCTGATTACGATCTAGACGGAGATACGGATATCTACGTAGCTAACGATGGCACAATGAATTTTCTCTACCAAAACCAAAATGGATATTTTTTTGAAAAAGGTATACAAGTAGGAGTAGCTTTTAACGAAGCAGGCAGCGCCGAAGCCGGTATGGGAGTTGATTTTGGTGATTACGATAATGATGGCGATCAAGATCTCTTCGTTACAAATTTTGCTTTTGAAAGCAACACTCTTTACCGCAATGAGGGTAAAGGACAATATCTCGACATTACTAACCAGATTGGCCTTGATCAACTAAGCTATCTGGCTCTTGGTTTTGGCACCGGTTTTATCGATGTTGATAACAACCGTTTCCTCGACCTCTTTATTACCAATGGGCATGTTATGGATGTAGTTACTGACTACGATTCAACCCAAACCTATGCCCAACGCAACCAGCTATTGTACAACGTAGCTAACCAAAAATTCATTGATATCTCTAATCAAGTAGGTCCTTCATTAAAAATACCTAATATTGGCCGCGGTACCGCATTTGCCGATTACGACAACGATGGGGACCAAGATTGTTTGATCACTACTATAGCTGGTTCTCCACGCCTCTTACGTAACGATGGTGGCAATCGCAATAATTGGCTCCAAATTCAACTAATAGGGTATCCGCAACGTACAGCTTTAGGAAGCCGAGTACAGGTTATAACTGGCCCTTTAACGCAAACCCAAGAACATCAATCTGGTCAATCGTATCTATCCAATCATGCCTCACCTCTCCACTTTGGCCTGGACTCAGCCATTTATGCTGATATCATAGTCCACTGGCCCGACGGAAAGGTACAGGCCTTAAAAAAGATTGAATCTAATCAACTTATAGTTTTGGACCAAAGACAACGGCTTAATAAAAAAGACTAATTACCCTTCAAACAATCTTTTAGTAGCTATTTATAATACCAATCGAGTCCCCTACTTGTCCATTAGCAGTCATGCTTAGTGAGCCTTATATTTAGGGTATCGTACTATAGCAAATATCGGCATACTTGACGCAGCATCCTTACTATGCGAACCTTGAGGCTCACCTTTCATTAAATTCATTTTATATCACATACATATCATGTACCTGCCTCGTCTCAACAATCTCTCAAAACAACATATCTTCTTCCTATTGCTAGTGCTTAGCGCCAGCCTGCTCAGAATCTGGGATCTTGATCGCTGGCTACCCCAATTTTATGAAGAAGCGACTCCAGTACTACAAGCTAGAGCATTTTGGGGTTGGCAAACTGGTTCTTTTGATTTTAATCCCCATTTCTTTAACTACCCCGCTTTTTCATTTTATATTCATTTCTTTTTTCAAGTGCTCTGGATGGTCTTCTGTTTTTGTATCGGTCAGATTAATTCACTAGCTGATTTCCGTCATCTAATCGGCACTGATTTACCTAGCTTCGTTTTACTGGGACGCAGCATAACCATGCTCTTTGATATGGGCATTATCGTTCTCGTCTATTTTTTTGGTAAACGCTTGAGTAACATCCACGTAGGGCTTATAGCAGCCCTGCTAATGGCCTTAAATAATCTACACGTCAGATTATCACAATACGTTATAGTAGATATTCCTCTTACCTTTTTTATTATGTTAGCCTTATGGTATATACTTGC
>JACLAC010003834.1_pt1 | contig 15217 bp, 10 predicted proteins | sample 8027881 | NCBI WGS metagenome assembly JACLAC01 (sample SAMN15725517, study PRJNA655200) | protist metagenome | isolation source: fluorescence activated cell sorting (FACS) single amplified genomes of... | place: Spain: Blaines Bay Microbial Observatory, Mediterranean Sea | collected 2016-01-19
ACCACCAGCAACTACAACAGGTGCAGCAGCAGAACATCGCTAACACTAATATACGCTTATCCATTTCAGATGATTGTGGGAATGATGAGATCCGACAAACCACCTCATCAAGCAACCCGAGTTATTCAGAAAAATTAAAGAAGGTTGACGAAATCCTCGAAAGACGCAAGAAATATACAGCCGAGAACACCATTGATATGGCAGAATTTGACGACGACTTGTCTTGGGAGGGGCACGTGAAGAGGGCAAAACAGCTTCAGCAACATTCTTTCGAGACGATTCATACCGACGCACTACAGGATGCCTATATCAATATTCTCAAGACGCAAATCTATATGATGCAAGGTCATGGGGTAAATGCCCGCGAACTGTATGGACTCGGAAGTCTGGAGCCCATCAAGTACCACACCCTTCACGAGAAGTTTCCCATACATAAAGTATTCGAAGAAATCAATAGTATCTTACTGTATAGACTAGGGGATAACATTCATAATGAACGGGAAGCTTACAGAGTTGTGTGGGGCATGCTGAAGCATTTTGAACTGTTTGCCAAGGACACGACAGAGGAAGCGCAACTTTATGCGGCCTATTTGGGGCAAAAGGAAGCGGGGCAGTGGAATCGACGCTTTGACTACGATGATGATGAGTCAGCTCAAGTCACCGCGTTTGGGAAAACCATGAAGGACAAGTCTCCGAGACCGGTTGAACCACCCACCGAGGAAGAGCGCCGCACGCTGGTCTATGACATATCGCATATAACTCCTCTACTCCTGTTCTGGTTGACAATGGTGGCAGCTGGTATGCCAACCATGTATACCAGAAGTCTGGTAACGACGTTCAATTACAAGGACATAGAAGTCATGATACGTTTAGGAGACGCTAGGGCTGTAAAAGACGAGATCGACGGAAACCCGCGTAAAGATGCTCTTCACGAAATTCGGCTGAAAATCATAGACCAGTTGCAGCTGTTCCGAAAGTTCACAGATAAGGTAATTTATACCACCAAGCATACTTTGAAACTGCTAGCGAGCCACTACGCTGCCATAGAAAAGAGATGTGTGGAACTTAACAGTTCTCCTGAGGAGAGGCATCTATCAGAGCTGGAGCTTATACCGTCATTCGATATCTGCCGTGAGAGCCTGGTTGCTTGTGGAGTACACATGCCAAGCTTTATGGTAATTTTGCGCGCAAAGGAGTGGTGCGATAGATGTTTCTGCATCCTTGACATGATCTCAAACGAAAATGACCTAGTACAAGCTGCCCCAGCGTTCGCCAGCATGAAGATTCTTAAGCTTAACGAGGAGATCACGGAGCTGACCCATTTCTTAGAGGGACTGAAGGAGGCTGACATGCACTCCAATATGGACACAGTTAGTAAGTTGTTCCACCTGATGGTGGCCTTCTGGCTAGGGAAGATACAGTTGTTTGAAATGAGTATGCCAAGGCAAATCATGACTACCCGAACAGAACGTTTAGCCGCAACTGATTCTTTGAAGCACACCGGGCGACAAATGCTGTATGCGAACACTATCTTCGTCAGACCTTCTGAACCACCCAAAGAGGATGGCAAGAATAGCGACAGCATAGCTAGCAGCAGCGAAAGGGAAGGGTTGGATTCTTAGGCGTGTCCCCGTTGTTGGCATTGCTGGCGGCGGAGAACGAAGTATCTTAATCCAAAGGGGTGGCGGAAGGCTTCAATTTTGTTCACATTTTTATAGCTTTCACAAATAAATTCTATGATTTCTTTTTCTTCAGGTCATCGTCTTTCACACGAATCAAACTCACAAAGCCACTTCGCACTTTTTCACCACATCAGAAAGAAACCTATGAAGTAAATACGATGTGAGACCCCAGATGACAAAAGGACCCCCGTGAAAGGCGGGAGTGGAGAACTCCTTATGTGTCCACTTGCTATCATCCAGTAGGTCTTTCAACGGTATGCTAAATACTTGCTCCACTTCATCCGCATCAGGTCTGATATGTAGCTCCGAGAGTTCACCAATAAACCCAACAACTGGGGTGACAGCAACGCCAGTCATCCCAGCCACCTCGCTCCACTTGCAGCGCAGTACGCCTAGCACCTCAGTGTGCTCAGACGCGATTCCTAGCTCCTCTTCCATCTCCCTCAAGCTCGTCTGGATGATGGTGGCGTCCACCCCTTCGTCTACCATTCCCCCAGGGAAGCACACTTGCTGCTTGTGGGTCTTGACTTTCTTTGAGCGTCTTTCAAACAAGATCGACGGCACTCCGTGCACATTGCAAAGGGGGATGACCACACTCGCTCTTCGGTTACTCGAATGAAAAACTTCTCTTGGCATCCTATGAAGGTAGCGTTGAAGTACGACCAAGGCATTGCGGTGGAAGCCCTCCGTTATATCAAAGGAGTGATCTCTGTGTCGACGGATGAGTACATTGCTCGCCTCAAAGGGTCGCAACAAATCCCGTAGTTTGTTCATATCCCCCTGCTGCATGAGAGCAGCTGCTCTTTGCAAGGTAACTTCACGCTCACGTAAAGCCCTTGCTAATGCGGGAACGGTGTAGTTTTGAAGAAGCTGGTCGATATCGTCCTTTTCTACAGTATTGAATACACCGTACGAAGGAGCCACAGCTTTGACCAGATCGGCAGCTGCATCAGCCAGCTCTAATACATCCTGATCGTTGCCAATCTTCTTAGCATCGTTGACTTTATGAGAAGAGGAGTTTGGGTCGGTCTGCTTTCCCTCTCTCAAACTGCTTCGGTGCCGTCCATGCAACAAAGCATAGCGAGAAGCAGCTTGACTCGATCTCCTCCACATTGGGGAACTAATTTTGACTATTACGTGGTTCATATACGCACACGTATACGTACAAAGATACCGTTTCTGAATTATCGTGAGATATGCCCGAAGAGCTCGGCTATGTCCTTACTTCAGCGCTGCGCCCTCTCAGCTTTGGCCCTCTCCGTAAATAGTAGGAGATCACACCTCTCGCGCCGCACGTCTGACCATCCTGAAAACGGGGGTTTTGTAAAAGCTGCTTTCGCAAGGAAGAGGGTGCATAAGGCGGTGCATCACTTGCGCGTGGACTATAAATTTGTAGTTCAAAGTATTAATAAACAACATGGATGCAGCTTACTTGAAGAAGAACGTGAATGACGCGCTAACTGAGGCTCTGGCCTCCATGGCAGTGGGTATGCCTGATGACAAGGTTGAGTACATGGGACGCTATCTCAAGTCATACTGCGAGCGTAAACGTGCTCAAGCGAAACTCAAAGAGGAGGCTGGCGAAGCAGAGAGTAAGTGGGCTGCGTATGAATGCGAAAACGATGAAAAGAAGGCCGCGCTGCAGGCCAAGGAGGACGAGAAGAATGCTAAACTCGACAAGTTGACTAACTTCCTGATGGAATTAGAAAATAACGCATTGACAAAGCAAGATGTCATGGACCAAGTGACAGCTTTTACCGCAGAGTACATCGGGGTACCTGCTTGTTATATCGGCACCAGAAAAACAATTAACGAGGTCGACACATTGTACTACTACAGCGCTAATGATGATCAAAAGCCCAAAGTAGTTGGCCAAAAACTTACTGCTCCAACAGGTGAAGGTGAAGACGACGCGCCGCAGAGGCAAGGTGTTACCTTCGAGGCCTTCAAGGCACCCGAGGCCCCGGAGGTGGAGGCCCCTGAGGACGCCCCAGAGGACTGGTCTCCCCCCCCTCCGCCTGGCCCACAGCCGCTGGTAGTCGAGAACTGTATGAGAGACACACGCTGCAAATTCTACGGCATTCCTAAGTTGGGCTCATTCCTGGCAGTGCCGTTAAACTTCAACAGCAGCGACCACGCCGAAGGCATTGTGCAAGGCGAGGCTCCTGCGGAAGAGGCGCCGCCTGTTGAGGAGGCCGAAGAGGGAGCGGAGCCTGCAGAAGAGGGAGAACCAGCTGAGCCTGCCCCGCCGAAGAAGATATGGATTGCCCAAAAGACTGTGGCACAATCCCTTGTCCTCTGCTGCGATACCGTTGGCAGGTATCGGGCTTTCAGTAAAGCTGATATAGACACCGTCAAAACTATCGGTGATAAGTTGATCAGTGTCTTTGAAGTGATTGAAAATCGCCAATTTGAGGGGCAGAGCGCGTACTTAGATGGTGCCGAAGGTCAGGCAGAAAAAGTGGCTGAATTAGTCGCCCCTCTTGCCGAGGAGGAAGCAGCAGTGATAGCGGCAGTCAACGAGGAATTGAACCCTCCCGCCCCGGAGGCAGCTGAAGGAGAGGAGCCTGCAGCAGTCGTACCTCCTGCAGAGACCCTGGTTGCACTGAAGACTTCAGTTGCTGCCCTCAAGGTGCAGACGGGAGCCTTCGCAGGAGCAGATCTCAGCGCACTGCTGAACGGCATGGCATCTCATGTATTACCACCTGCTGCAGCTGTGACGAACCTGTTGTATACAGCGAGTCTCTTGTGTGGTATCGGTGAAAGTGCAAAAGATTTATATGGTGAAATCACTTGGAACAACATCGTCACGAAATGCATCCCCAGCCTCGGTGCGTCGATGGCTTCCTTCGACGCGGAAACCGTCGACGCGACCGTCTTAGGTGATGTCAAGGCATTTGTCGAAGCCAATGGCGTGTTACCTGGTGAGTATCCTCCCACCTGTGCCATCTGCACAGCCTTGTCACAATGGGTATCAAAGGCCATAGGGGCAGCAGATGCATCAGCAGCACACGCAGCCTTTTTGGCGGAACAGGAGGCGGCAGCTGCGGCCGCGGCAGCTGGTGATGAACAAGATTAGAATCAGAAAAATGCATTTTTTTCCCTTTCCAAAGCCACTTTGTAAAATAACGTTTAGATATTCAATCCGTTTATTTAGTATAAAAAGAGTTATACCCAGGTTGAGCAATAGGTTAAGTAAAACTTTACACCCTGGTTGAGCAATACAAGTACTCCAACCCTGATGAGAGCTTGATGCTGCAAAATCAAATAAACTTGGAACCTCTGTCCTTTTTGTCCTCAAAACTTATATATACATGCAGTCCTCAAAAAAAATATGGAGAGAAACTGGGCACACTGGGAACTCTCCAGAAACTGGCCAGAGAACTCGGAAGGGAACCTATTCTGGTCTTCTAAATTGAGAGGTTTTTCGGAACCTCCTGGGACCCCTCTCTCTACTCTCTACTTCTCTACCCCGGGTGGGATAGTGGTTTACAACTTCATAACTTCATTTTGCATTTTTGTTTGACCTGTAAATGAAAATGCTTGTTGCATAAGGTCTGGCAGGTGAGCAGATATTGGGAATATAGGAATAGGCACAAGATGCCAAGTGAGGGTCAATGGGTACCTGGTTGGACCGAAGCGCAGCAAAATGAAGCCTTAGCTTTGAGCGAAAAAATGGCAGAAGAATTTGTGCCTATCCAAATTGCATGTGCTTCCCTTAACTGCGTATTTTCCTTCGCAGTTTTGTTGACTGGCTTTCTTCTTTACGAGAAACTCGTCAAGGGCAAAGTCTATGTGAAGATGATTATGATGATATCTTTGTGTGACTTTCTTGCAGCATTTGTTATGACCTTCGGATACCCTAAAGATAATAGTCTCTGCGAAGTACAAGCTTTCACTAGCGTGCTTTTTTTCCGAGCTTCATGGTTCTGGACAATCTTATCTATCATAACGGTGTTCTTGCAAATCCAATCTGAAAGCGGTGATTTACTTAAGTTCAGGCATGCCTTCGTCTTTATTTTGGTGATGTCTTGTATCTTGCAGGTGATACCGTCGATTTATGGCGAGCCATACGGCGCGTGCTTCAATGGTATTTCGTACGGTCACATACAATGGAATGGACCACAGAGGGTGATGGTGCACCTGGTTTCCGAGTATGCATGGCTTTCAGTCTGTGTATTCATCTCCTTGATTCTGCCCATAGTTTTGATGTTTCATACTCTGCCTAAGAAGTTCAGAGGTGCAAATGACGATATTCAGAAAATCATGAAGAGACTGACGACACACATAATTATGTATCCCATTGCCTTGTTTATTTTCTGGGGCCCTACGTCCATTTATGGAACCTACTACGGTATAATTCACTCTGGTCCTAACGGCAGCTACGATAACACACAGACTCCCCAAGAGTTCATAGATACAAACAAAATTTTTCTGACCCTCGGCAGTTGGAGTTACCTTTTCGGTGCGTGTACAAGCTTGATTTTTTTCTCAAAATCCCCAAAAGCGCGCTTTTTGCTCAGAAAGATTATTAGCGAAGCCCTCTGTAGCCACACAGAGAAGGATGTAAAGAACCAGACAAGGCTGCAAGACGCCCCCCCCCCATGACTCCTCCACGCAGGAAGCTGGGTATGTGAAAGAAACCCATCTGTCGACCTTTCGCATACAAGACGAATTTGATGGTCTCTCAGACTTGAATGAATCTCCTGACCTCCATATCGATGAAGTTCATAATAGATTTAGTACTTCCAACAGCGGAAGACTTAGCAACGTGAGGGGCTCTCTCGATCAGGAAGAGCCTGTTCTGGCTCCTCGCACGAACCCGATTTTGTCGAACGACGAGCTGTAGCTAGTAGTCGCGAGCGAAAACAATGACACAACTTGTGCATGCTCCTCATCGAATACTTCGACGCTAGCCGACCGGTGGGCAACCGGCTTGAAGTTTTCTTGTTTTCTTGTACATAATTTAAAACCAATCAATAAGTTGGCACTTTTTTGAACTTATAATGAACGAAACACGAAACAGAACTTTCCGACTTTCCGGAAACAATTATGTACTTAATCTATTTACAAGAATACTATAATCCGGTTGCCCACCGGAAGCTAGTTTCCGATAACAAAGAGCATCTTCTGAGATCTGAAGATCTGGGTGTTTTCCTTGGTACGACCGTGCGTCGACCCACCTCGTTCTTTCCCTATCGTCTCTAGCTAAGGTAAGTACTATTTATTGTGTTTGTGCAGCTCCACTTTATCAAAAAGTTGGTTTTTAAGCAGTTGGAGTGTGCCTGAAGCATGGAAGTTGTTTAAAGGATGTGTTATCAAGTCGCTGACCACGGTGAAGTAAAAAGTTCCATCCTCCCCGAAAACACTTATATATGTCTCCATGCGGCTTCTTCATTGGTCTGTATTGCGCTGCGTGTCTTCATACGCAGCTCATACTGGTGATACAAAAAAAATATGCCTTTTCTGAGCAAATGTATACCGTGAGACGGCGCTTCTAACCACTTGATTATTTTCATTTATTTTTCTCTTACTTCGTCATTTTGCGTATTTTGGTAGGTGATTATGTTGAGTAGAGCAGCCCGTATAGCCCGCAAGGGTGCGGCAATAAGGGGAATTCCCGCAGTTCGCCAGCTTTCTGCTGCGCCAAAAGCCGAGGAGCCAGCCATGACACGTGTGTACGGTGGCCTGAAGGACCAGGACCGTATCTTCACGAATATATATGGCGAGCAGGACTGGCGTATTGATGCCGCCATGAAGCGTGGAGACTGGTACAGAACGAAGGACTTCATGTGCATGGGCCCAGATTGGCTAATCAAAGAAATCCAGGATTCTGGATTGCGTGGTCGCGGTGGTGCGGGTTTTGCCTCCGGATTGAAGTATTCTTTTATGCCTAAAAAGTCTGATGGAAGACCGAGCTTTTTGGTCGTGAATGCTGATGAGAGCGAACCGGGGACGTGCAAGGACAGGGAGATCATGCGCAAAGACCCGCATAAGCTTGTGGAAGGTATGCTGCTGGTGGGCTTCGCGATGCGGGCTCGCGCTGGATATGTGTACATTCGTGGTGAATACTTCAACGAATCTGTTGTGCTACAAGAAGCTATTCATGAAGCATACCAAAAAGGGTTCTTAGGTAAAAATGCCTGTGGGTCCGGCTACGACTATGATCTGTATTTGCACAAAGGAGCCGGAGCCTACATCTGCGGAGAAGAGACGGCTTTGATCGAGAGTCTCGAGGGCAAGACGGGCAAGCCCCGCCTCAAGCCACCGTTCCCTGCCAATATTGGCCTTTACGGCTGCCCCACGACTGTAACTAATGTGGAAACGGTGGCCGTGGTTCCCACCATCCTGCGCAGAACCGGTGCGTGGTTTGCCAGTCTGGGTCGCAAAGGCAACACGGGAACCAAGCTCTTCGGTATCAGCGGCCACGTGAATAACCCTATAGTAGTAGAGGAAGAGATGGGTATCCAGCTACGCGACCTCATTGAGATGCATTGCGGTGGTGTCCGTGGAGGTTGGAATAACCTGCAAGCCTGCATCCCCGGCGGATCAAGTGTACCAGTGCTTGATGAGAATGATTGTCAGGATGCCATCATGGACTTTGACGGCCTCAAGGAGAAGGGCTCTTCGCTTGGTACAGCAGCAGTCACTATGTTCGATAAATCAGTTGACATGATCGCAGCCATCCGCAGATTGAGCCATTTTTACAAGCACGAGTCTTGCGGCCAGTGCACTCCTTGCCGTGAGGGCACGGGGTGGATGGAGTCCATCCTGGAGAGGGTAGAGACAGGTGAAGCCGATATGAGAGAAGTGCCCATGCTTGAGGAGGTTTCTCGCAGCATTGAAGGCCACACAGTATGCGCTCTTGGCGACGCTGCTGCATGGCCGGTGCAGGGGTTAATCCGGAGATTCAGTCACGTCATCGAAGACAGAATAGCACACCCCGATAAATATGCGCAGCAGAAGGAGATGTACTTCCAGAAGGCATGGTCTGGCAGTCCGTTTGCTAACAAGGGTTGGGTTGATCAGCACGGGGACGGCCGTGCGTATTCCAGCAACTGAAGTCGAAAACGACTTCTTGTCTGTTGATTGGAATTGATTGGAAGTTGAATGCGAGGATAGGTTCGGGTGAAGCGTATTATATGAACTTCTTTTTAACTGAATTCACATCACTACAAGATTCTCTTTTAGTCCTTATTTTCTGTACAATGAACAGTTCTTTGAATTATTATAATGCAGTTGATTGGTGTCATGTCATCATGGTATTTCGTAAGTTGCTTCGGTCGCGGCTTCATCGTCGACTTGCATGGAAAACTTCACGTTATACAGACGCTTGTTCTTCTCCTGTCTAAACATGCTCAGTTCTCCATGCAACCGCGTGTCTGGGGTACAATTGATACCTTCCTGAAAATAGAACACCTGCTGACCCCAGTGAGTATAACCCGCTTCTGGACCTGTACTGAGCGTGATACACCGCGTGAGTGGCGTACCCTCAGAGCCTGCGAAATCGACCGTAAACCACCCAGCGTAACCTGAGACTTGAACAGCAAAAGGGATGTTGATGCTAAAAGCTACGGGCTTCACATCACTAGCGTCCTCTAGAGTGCACGTTTGAAGGTCAAGCGTCTTAATTACGCACGGGTCGCCGATAACATGCTGCTGGCGAAGCTCCGTCCACAGTGAGCTGTAGATATAGTAGTCTTTCTGTTCCTTGTGAAAGGCCTCGTCCAGCGGGCCGACGTTGATGTTGTAAAACTTCGACATTTCTTGGCTGAACTTCTCATATTCGTTTAGGCTGCGCTTGAGCTGATCTACCTTTTCATCCTGGTCTTCCTCGTAAGACACAGCACTCCACAGCATCGTTGCCTTGGATGGAAACATAGCGCCAGTGGGCTTTAGCCATCTGTCACGCGCCCGAATGACTGAGTCCAGCATGCTTTCCCGGAGGAGCATATATCCCATCCACTCGGATATGATGATGTCCACCTTGCACGGCAGCTCCAGCTCTTCTACCGAGCTCTGGATAACTTCTACGACTCCAGATAAACCATTCCCTTCAACTAGGCGGCGCGCATGATTCGCCATATCCGTATACTCCACAGCGTATACCTTGGCTGCTCCAGCTTGGGCACACCACATGGCAAGTACCCCTGACCCAGTTCCGACATCAAGGACCGTCTTGCCTTGGAACTGTGCTTTGTTGGACATGATCGCACTATGGTAAGCCTTCATGCGGACATGATCCATCAACATCTGCTTCTGGTGATACAAGTAGGCGTAGCTGCAGAAGTAGTTCGCGAAATCTGCAGCTTTCTCTGCTTCACCACCCGCCATGATCGGAGAGGAGTCAGTAATTGCTGTAGCTTCCGAGCTACCACTAACTTTTGCGAAGTCAGACATCTTCGATACCGAACTTCCCTTCTATCGCCTATCTTCCAGTAAAAAATCTTGGAGAAAAAAAGAAAGGAAGGATTCCCTAATCGATTCACTGGTAAGGTTGCCTCTAAGAAGTTTCCTGTAAGTTAGTTTTAACCCTAAATATACCTGGAAAGTTGACATGGCTGGAGGTGGAAAAGGTCGAGCTCTTGCAAAAAAGGCTATTGCGGAGGAGGAAAAGGAAAAGGCGGCTAGGGTGGCAGCCGAGGCCAATGAAGCCGCACATTGGGCTGTTGGGGCAAAGGATAACAAGAAGAGTTCTGCCAAAGCTGAGGCGGAGGCGGAGCGATTGAAAAAGCAAGCGGAAAAAAAGATGCTGGAAGCAATGGATGATATGGACAATTCCAACATCAAGACCAAACCAGTGAAGAGCAAAAAGAGTAAGGTCGATGATCTAGCAATGCTGCAATTGTCTCTTTCCATGGTACCAAAAACAAAGGCGCAACGAGATGCAGAAGCAAAACAAAAAGCAGCAGAGGAAAAGAAGAAAGCTAAGGCGGAAGCTCAACAGCGAGCCAAAGACGAAGCTCAGGAAAGGGAAGAGGCCAACAGACGCAGACTCGCAGCCAAAGGTATCGTAGATCAGTCAAGTGACCTTCTGGCACACCAGAAGGAGCAGAATAAGCAGCTGGACACTGAGGATGAAGTCGATGCTACCGGCATCGATTCCGCCATTCAAGGGATCTTCGTCTCCTTAAACAAAGGAAAGGAAACGCAAGATGCCCATCCCGAAAAACGCATGAAGGCCCTTTACAACGCTTATTTCGAGGCGCAGCTCCCTATATGGAAGGAAGACCATCCTGGGCTTAAGCTCAGCCAGTACAAGGAGAGGATCTTCGATGCTTGGCAAAACTCGCCTGAAAACCCGCGGAATCTGAAGACCTGAAGTGGCAAGTTTCAAGTGGCAGTCGGCAAGCTTACGAAGTCACGAAAATTAAAATGTAAAAACTGTTTTGGTCCTACAAAATGAAATAATTAACATCGTCTAATTGAATTATACTTAACCTTTGGGGCTAAGGTGAAGAGGGGAAAACTCCTGGAACTGGAGCAGCAGGAATTCCAGGAATTTTCTTTTTGAGTTTCCCGAAGTAAGGAACAAGGATCTCTCCTTTGCAAATTATAACTTGCAAAAATCATTTGCATGATCTTCTCATGTATTGACACTTATTTTACTTGAATGATAATTCAGTAGGGCTTTTGTCATTGTATTCTTCATTTACACTCCTTTAAATCAAAAGTCGAGTTTGGACTCTATACTTTCAATCTTAGCTATGTATGGCACAACAACTCCTTATGATGGCGTGGAGCTCGCAGACACATCCGTTCCAGAAGGATTAGACTCAGGTATTGCGAATTATGACTATGGATTTAACCCAATGCAGACTGATGGTGAGGAGGATCTGGAGGAGGCGAGCAACTTGGTTCCTCATAAAAAGCGCGCACGAAGATGGAGTGTTTTTGAGAAGCTTGAGAGTCGACATTATTGTCGTGTGCGTTCTTGCGCCGACTGCTGGCGCATTCTGAATTGTAAGTGCTTGTTTGCGACAGCCATGTTGGGTACATTCGTGTTCCTCGCCGTCACCTTCGCTCACGTATTATTTTTTGCGACTGAAGTGAGTTCCATGCGCTTCGACTATATAATTATCGGCGCTAGTCCCGCAGGTCTGTTAGTTGCCCACGACTTGGTGGAAAATGGAGCCAAAGTTCTAGTAATCGAGGCTGGAAATGCCACTCAGTATGAGATAGGTGGAAAGGATTTCTTCGCTGGCCCGATCAGTCGCTTTGATGTGCCCTTTCTATGGCCATCTCTGTCCACATACCCAGACTACAAGTGGGAGGGCTACGAAAGTTCCCACGTGACGCTCGCCAAGGCTGTGGGCGGGGCGGGAGTTGCTGGACCAATGACTTACTTGCGGGCGCTCCGTACGGACATCGATTCATGGAGACTGAAAAATACAACTTGGCCGCGCATTTTTGAGGCTTACAAACTCTTGGAATGGTATAATGACGAGAATACGCCTTCATTTCACGGAAAGAGCGGTCCCATAGCCACCAGCCCAGGTCGCAACAGCGTCTTAGGAAATTTGTTCCAAGAGGCTACTATAGCTTCTGGCATCGCCAACGCCTCGAAGGACTTCAATGACCCAAAGGAAGATAGAAAGAACAAAGTAGGCTCTTATCAAACAAACATTTGGAGAGGAATACGGGATAGTGCGGCCTTAAGATTCCTCAAGCCGATACTAGCCTCGGAAAACTTAGTGCTCGTCACGAATGCTCGGGCCACCAGGGTTCTGCTAAGGGATCATGAGAAGGTGGATGGCAGTGACGACGACGACGACGACGACGACGACGACCAGAAGGAAGAAGTGAGTCCAAGATCGGTCAAGAAGCGCGCCATTGGTGTGGAGTTCCTTCAAAATGGGGAGCTGAGAACAGCATACTTGCGCATTGCCCTACTTCCTTCCAAGCTGCAACGACAGCTGAATGACTACCCTCGCGGTGTCATGCTAAGCGGAGGTAGCATCAATAATGTGCAGATGCTCATCAACAGTGGCATTGGCCCTAAGGACCAAGAAGAGTACAGTGTTGCGAAGGGTGATGACTTCCTGAACCTGGAGGGGGTAGGAAGGAACCTCCAGGACCATCCCGTGTTGGGGTTGCTGGCAGCTGTGGATCCCGGTTTAGCAGATGTTTTGTCCCCACAGGGCATAGAGCTGTTCGATGAGCTCCCTTCATATATTTCTTCAGTCGAGAAGAGCCGTGCATTATGGGCTGCTCGCACGAAGAACCGCACGAGTTATTGGTCAGAGCACTCCGCTGAGACAAATGTGGGCTCTTTGGGGAATGCTGTTCTCACAACGGGAGCCTTCCTCACGTCCCCTCATGCAGATGGGTCCGGTCCAGATATTCAGATCAATGTTTATCCCAGCGCTATTGAGCCCTTCAAGAGTATGTTTTTTGATTCTCTAAAGCACTCGGAAGTGTCCATCTCTGCAGATGGTTCAGTTTCAACCGACTCGAATCTGGAAGATGATATCAAGGCGTCAAGGCCTCTTATACTCGTTACTGTGACATTACTGGAAGTGGAAGCGAAGCAGCGGGTAATTCTTGATAACGAGCATCCATTTCACGCCCCTTATCTTGTTCGAGATTCGATGGATAGCGACAAATTATACGTGCAAAATCGCCAAGAAAATAGTGAAAAAAGGGAAAACCAGAAGTTTGCCCGCAAAAATGGTATCGGGGATCTGACGCATTTAGACGTTGCAAGGTTGACATGGGGGCTCAAGCAGGTCCGCGATATCTTTCAGCAGGATCCAATAAAGAGGTGGGTGCAGGACGAAGTCTCTCCAGGACCCGAGATACACTCGCCCGCTTCGATGGAGGCGTGGGTTCGTGAAAACGCTATTCCGTCCAATCACTGGTCTGGCACCTGCAAGATGGGACCCCCCGAAGACCCACTTGCAGTGGTGAATGAAAACTTTGAGGTGTATTCCGTGCAAGATTTGCGAGTGGTGGACGCATCCATTATGCCTACCATAGTACGAGGAGACACGGGCGCGACGGAGCTCGCTCTAGCAAAACAGGCATCAAGTGCGATTTTGACGAATGGTGAACAGGATTCTGGATGATAAGTTTTGTGTGTATCCACTGGATATGTAGAGGCGTGTCTTAATGCTTATTGAAAGGTCTATAAAGAAAGGGTTTGGACCCGATAACTATCAATAAAAGTATTTTTAAAGTATTTTGTCTACGACATATGCAGATCATTCGCGCTCCATCCTTCGGCCTCGGCCTATGTTTTTGATGCCTCGGCCTCGGCCTGTGAGGCCTGTCGATTCGTCGATTCCGAAAACTTAAAGAAAAAGTCTAAAAGAACTCTCATAAAATCCTAGGGAAGAGAAACCTTAAATTAACGTATAATATTGGCGGTGATATAGGTGAAAAAGACGCAAGAGCTTAGAAAGCCCAGGAAGCTCGTCCCTGCACTTTCTTCGTTCTCACAGGATTAGCGTAAGTTGTGACGATGAGCCTAAGCTTGGGTCTCTTCCTTCCAGGGTGGTTCTTGTTGCTAGGTTGTGTCATCCTCATATACGATTCGAACAATAATAAAAGGTGGGACCTCACCTCTTATTTTGTAATAGAAGTGCTCCTACTTATTGTGACCGGATTGGCTGTATCTGCGATAGTCTTGGGTGAAAAACAAGACGAAGATGTATCAGGTAACCTAGGCTCAACCCTGATTACCGGTGGGATCATCCTCTTGTTAGGTGCTTCGATAATTTTCTTATATATTCTTACGCATCGTAAGGTTACTCAAGTCTTTGAGCTTAGGGCTTCACTTCAAGTTCAGAGGGAGAGGAATAGGACTGAGGACAGCCTGAGAGAAGCTGCTGGGATAGCAGCGCTCCAGTCAGCGGCCGAGAGAGAGGCACGCGAAGCGCAGCGCGAGAAGGAGGAGGAACTGGTAGGTTCCCATGTGGGGTCGTCCGCCCGTCCGCCCTTCCACAATTCGAATAGTTCACCCATACGAGGTGCAACCCAAGGAGGTGCTACCTTACCTGACGAGCACAAAAATAGCCCAAGTTTGCAGGCATAAAATTAGCGGATGCGAGCACTTTCTGCCATCAATCGATTATTTTATTTCTATGAAAGAGATATAGGTATGTCTAGCCCTATATGAGATATGAGCTACACACGATCGAAAGAAGAAATTTTTAATTTGCTTTGCTTAGCGCTTTTTAATCTACAGTATATATGAGTAAGTGAACATTGTCGATGTATTTAATATGGATTTTTGAACAAAATTTTGCATATACTGGTATTTGATTTTCGACTACTTTCCTTTCAATAGGCCACTCCGCTGCTTGGGACGATGAGCTCAGTGTGCAAATCAATCCTTTCTGGAACTGCTGCGACGGCTGGGCTTTCTCTCTCTGTCTTCATCTTTGTCAAGACTGCTGCTGCGGCGGCTGGACCTTCGCTCTCCGTCTTCATCTTTGTCAAGACTGCTGCTGCGGCGGCTGGGCTTTCGCTCTCCACCTTCTTCTTTGTCACGACTTCTGCGCTTCTCCTTGTCATCTGAGTTGCCAACACTA
>JACLAC010023593.1_pt1 | contig 15216 bp, 10 predicted proteins | sample 8027881 | NCBI WGS metagenome assembly JACLAC01 (sample SAMN15725517, study PRJNA655200) | protist metagenome | isolation source: fluorescence activated cell sorting (FACS) single amplified genomes of... | place: Spain: Blaines Bay Microbial Observatory, Mediterranean Sea | collected 2016-01-19
GTTAAAGATTTGGAAGTAGCAATGGGTGAAAAAGATAAACAACTTCAAACCTCTAAATCAAAATTAAAGAAAGTAGTTGATCGTTTCAAAATTTTACAAGAACAGAGCAAAGAGAAAAAAGATGTAATAAGCCAGTTGGAGGGGAAAATTAGTGAAATTCAAACAAAATCGGATACTGTGGAATCGCATTTAAAGAAAGAACGTGAAAAGGCAAAACGAAGTAACGAGCGGTACAAGACCTTGCAGAAAAAATCAAGAGAAACCAGCAAAGAACAACGCGCAAAAGTCGAAGAGCTTGAAAAAGAAGCTGATTCCTTAAGAGAAAAATTAGTGCAACATGAAAGTGGTGGTAGTGAAATGACCGAACGACTTGAATCGTTACGTACAGAGAAAGAAAACATCGAACATAAAATGCAAGGGATGAAAGATACCCATGCAAAGGCAATTGCGACAATGGAAGAGAACATGGATGCTGTGCATAATAAATACAGTGATATTGAATCAAACTTGAAAATACAAACTGATAAGTTGAATCAAGCTGGAGAAGAAATTCTCTCCTTGAAGGAACGTTTACAACGGAGTGAGGGCGATGATAACATTAGACTGCAAGAATTAGCTAATGAGAAACATGATTTAGAGGTCCAAATAGAAGCGATGAAAACAGAATATGATTTAAAAATTAATATGCTAGAAGAAATGAGTTTGGAAATACAAAATAAATGCGATTCAATGGAATCGAATTTGAGCAAGGAACGTGAAAAAGTGAAAAGAAGCATTGAGCGTTATAAGAATCTACAAAAAAAGTCAAAAGAGACAAGCAAAACACAACGAGCCAAAATTGATAAGCTTGAAAAAGAAGCAGAATCTGTAAAAGGGCGATTGTTGCAGCAAGAAAGTGGCGGGGGTACATTGACAGAACAATTAGAATCTGTGCGTTCTGAAAAGAAGGAGTTGGAAATGAAATTAACATCAATTAAAGATGAATATGATGAGTATAAAACAACTCAAAAAGAGAATGATGACAATTTAAATAAAGTTTTAAATAACGAAATTAAATTAAAGGAAGAATCGATGCGTCAGCGTGATGAAGCGATGGAAGAAAAGGAACAACTAAAAACGTTCCAGCAAGCGTTGCAAAAAAATATAGAAGCAATGGAAAAGAATTCTCAGAATCAAATTGACACTTTAAAGAAAGAGATTAATGAATTGCAAGAGAATCATCAAGCATCTATAATAGTAAAAAATGAAGAAATTAAAAAATTAAAAAGCGTAATCGATGATTTAGCTACAGAACATGCCAGTATTGCTGATCAAGGTGGAAAAGTTGGCATTGTGTCTAATAACAATGATGAATTGAGAAAGAGCAATATAAAAGAGGAAACAAAAGATGCGTTCAATGCAATGCAAGAAGTCCTTCAAGATCAATTAGCAACCTTAAGCGATATGTTAGAACCATCCATAGATTATTATGAAGAAGAAAAATCCAGATCTAAGCAACTAAAGCTTGCAACAAAAGAAGGTGAGTTACAAAGGCGTTTTAAGAAAACGTTGCAAACTCTGTCATTTTTAACCTCTGGCCCATTAACGTCCGAGCGTCGCATGGAAATCGTAGAGGAATTGAAAAGAGCATATTTGAGGCTAAGAGAAGAAATTGTAAATGTTGCAAGAAAAATTGATGTCATACCATCAGATATTTTACAAGAGGAAGAAGTCATTCGCAAGGAGCAACACGTTAAAATAACTGCGTTGGAAAAACAAGCGAAAGAACTGCAAGATGCGTTACGACGCGCAGATGCTCACGAAGTTCTTGTATTAAAAGAAGCAGCTCTAGCACAGGCACAGATGAGAAACGAATATGAACGGGAAATTGCTAGATTGCATACTAGTGCTGATTATGCAATAAAATCGACTTCGGAATGGACACGAATGCAAGATACTAATTCTGGAAAACCATATTATGTAAATCGAATTACCGGTATAAGTCAATGGGAAATTCCAGCAGAACTTTTGACACCAACTACTGAGAAAGATATGCTTGTAGATGAAAATAAGGAATTGAACATTGAAATCGAATCTTTGCGAAGAATATTGAGTGAAGAAAGAGAAGCAAAAACGGAAAGTGTTGAAAAAGTAGTTACTTTGGAAAGGCATATACGAGATATGGAAAAGAAACATTTAATGGAAATTAAACGTACAGCTGCAGAAACGAGAAAAATGGCTGTGGATGATTTAAGAAATAGTAGTATGAAAGTAGATACGTTAAATAGGAAATTGCAAGATCTTGAAAATAAACATACGATGGAAATTGAGAAGCTTCGAACTAGCCATGTATTATCTTTAGAAGAACTTCGTTCAGAAGCTAATAGGGAAAAGGATACTGCAATACGATCATTAAAATCTTCAATGAACGCTAGTAATGCTGGAAATATAAGTGTAAGCAGTGCAATAGAAACACCGTTGCGAAATACTAATGTAAAAAGTTCATGGTCATCTAGATCATCGAGCTTTAAACCTCATTTAGCACGTGAAAGAGCAAAATTGCTGGCTGCTAAAATAATGAGAACACGGAAAAGCAGTGGAAAATAAGAAAACTATTCATTTTTAAATTTTTATTTTTTTTGCTATATTCTAGATTTTTATATTTTTCCCATATATATATATATATATATATATATACACACACACACTCCACATGTTAGACTACATACACTCCACATGTTAGACTACATACACAGCACGTCGTATACCATTTTCTTAAAATCTTAAGAAGTGCAAAAATGCATGCAAATACGGATAACCACCAACATAATTTTCACATGTTTCATGTGTATAACCACTTGGTATTTCAAAAATATTCTTATCTTTTGGTGGACCGACTACCATATTGCGAAATTCATATGTAGATAGAGGCACTTTTTTGCCATTTGCGATTGATTCCTCCGTTGCTTGAAATGGTAATAAATCCTTTGAATAAATATGGACTAATGAATCAACATTTTCATATATCCAATGATCTGCATTATTATTATTATTATCTTTTCCTTTATATTGTATTTGTCTTGGAAACAATACTTCTGGCATTTTTTCACCTAAATAACTACGACGACATTCGGGATATTTACCACCACGTACCATATACTCATTCTTTAAATCATATCGTCGTATGTATGTCCTACCAGCTTCATATCCTTTTATAATCTTAGCATATGCCATACCTCCAATATTATCATATACAATTTTAATATGTCTTTCTCTTGGAGGATAATTTTGTTTTGGATCAAGTTGGTGTGATGTTATTATTAAATCAGCAGAAAATTGTGAAGGTATATGTGGAAGTGGTACTGCGATTGTTGTTGTTATTGCACTGCACCATGTCGTGACTGCAGCCACAAATGTGAAGAAGATGAGAGGAGGGGCATACATCGTGTCTTTTGTCTTTCTGTGAGGTATTGGATGTGATTCTATCTTTCTGTCTTTCAACTATAATATCTATTTTATCTGTATTGTGGTATATATATCAAAATTAATATAAGATTATTATTATTCCTTCTTCTTCTTCTTTTGTATTATTATTATTACGTGTATTATTTATACGATAGGACTTGTTAGAGTATGATTCACCAGGTTTAGCATGGACACAGCAGCATTCTACATATATTATACGACAAAGCAGCCAGCTGGGCCAGCCAAACGCCGCCAAACCTTTTATTATTGTAAATATTAAGAAATATAACCGGACGACTATTGAAAGACGACAACAACTTGGACCAACCCACACCAGCAACCTAAACAACCAGCCAACACGTGTTGTTGTTATTATTATAAATTATAATAAGTCACAAATAATTTCAACAAATATACTTGATAGAAAACGATACATTCCAGATATAGAACAGATTAAATATAGAAGTATACAAAGAATGAATCCGACGATACTAGCTGCCACTGGTGTATCAACATGATAGATTTAACACAAATATTATTAATAATATTAATCCTATTTGTTGCAATATTAATACAACAAAATCATAATAGTAACAACAACAATAACAACAATAATAATAATCATGATAAATTTATGCAATATTTAACAGATTCAAAACAGGACAACAACAACAACAACCAATATCAACGTACAAAATCATTTTATCATACTGCAAAAAAACGTATTGGTGAAGTTGATACTGCAAAATTGATTTTTCAAGCTGATCAATACCGATTTGCAATGGTGACAGATATGGATTTAAAATCCCGTGATCCCGATAAATTTTTATGGAAATCATTTTTCAAATCTGGAACGTTAGTAAAAAAAAATAATAATGTAAATGAAAAAAACAAAGGTAAATATAGTATTGTTTGGGATGATGATGTACAAACATTAACATCTAAAACTGCAACAAAAAATCGTTCCATGGAATTATCTGCATTAGTACGATATCATCATTGGTTATTAGCATTTTGCGATTATACTGGATTAGTCTTTAAAATTTTACCAGACACTTCAAGTGTTTTTCAAAGACATGCAGTGGTAAGTAAATTCTATTACAGTTCTTGCTTGGGAAGGTGCTGCGGTCAAGAACTGTATTCCCTGAACCCTATTTATACAAGACAACCTTTCTAACATATTGCACTTTCGTATGCAACGCAATACAGGCTGATGGTGATGGAGAGCAACCAAAACCTATGAAAATTGAATGGGCAACTGTAAAAGATGATTTAGTATGGATTGGTAGTAATGGAAAAGAATGGACAGATGCCAATACGGGTGAATTGGTACATACAAACACAATGTGGATCAAGACAATCGATGCGAATGGCAGAATATCGAATATTAATTGGTCGATGATTTATTTGGCATTGCGTACCGCGACTAACTCGACTTATCCAGGTTATTTATGGCATGAAGCAGTTCATTGGGATCCACGTACAAAACATTGGATTATATTACCTCGTAAGCAAAGTTATACACATTATACACCTGAGGATGATGAAATACGTGGCACAAATTTATTAATTATTGCAAATGAAGATTTTACTGATATTAAAGTAAAAAATGTTGGCCCTAAAGAACCAGAATATGGTTTTTCAGCATTACGTAAAGTTCCAGGAACAAATGATTTATATTTAGCATTAAAAGTTAAGGAAGTTAATTTTACTACGCGAAGTAAAATATGTTTATTCGATTTAAATGGGGAAATGTATTTTGATCCTCCATTTTTAAATGTTGGTGATGAAAAATATGAAGGCTTAGAATTTTTATAAAAAAATACGAAATATGGCATTCATATATCTTTAGTGATATCACGAGTATGTTTGTGTGTGCGTAATTTGAGTATTTTTACAAACACGTGATAAAAAATAAGAAGTATATTGTGTAAAACAAATTACGAATATCGTACAAATGACCTCTTTTTAAAGTACGACGGGTCGTAAATTTTATGTACTAGAGAGAGTATGATATGACATATATATTATATATAATACTACTCTGGATCTTTCACATCGATAACCTCACCGTCTTCAAGTGAACCCGACGTCCAGCGCGTTCAACAAGTGCGCCGTGAAGGATAGACACCCAAGAGATTTTTACGTCGTAACTCTTATGCATACTAACCATCGCCGCCAGCCATTCCATATATCATTGTCAAAAACGTAAACCACAATGAAAACAATTGTGTCAACGTTTTAAAATTCAATAATAGGCCATACATTCTTAACCCAACATCACCAACATTTAATCTTAGATTAAAGTAATTTATCGCATAATTCCTTTTTATCAATGAATCTGGATTATGTGTATGAATTGGTCTTCGTAAAAAATTTCGCATAACTTGCATGCCTTGAGTACCAAGGGACGCTGCCTGTACTAAAATGTATATGTTTGGTGTAATAAATAAACATTGATAAAACGCACGTATTGTAAAATCCAAGAAATTGATATTTTTTGCATCTGATGAGAGTTTACCAACAAAAAATGAAGAGCAAAGTACACAACATGTTGTGTAAATACCAAGGTACATTCCAAATTCTTTACCAGTTATATTAATATTATGTTGTATTGCATTGAAATGATCTACTAATGCCATCGAATCAACATCTTCCTGTTCCGTATTTTTATTTCGCAAATCTTCTTTCATTAATCTCAAGCACTGTTTATAATATGCCATTTTCAATGCAAAAGACATGCTAGTATGTCCAACAACAGCAGAAGCCACAGCATAAATTGGATATACCAATATTTGATCAAGTACAACGAAAAAGTTATTCTCGCATGTAAATTTACCATCTTTCTTTATAATATCACCTAAGTTTATATTCCATATTGTGCATCCACCAATTAAACTAATAATAGGAATCGCATATGCGCCAATTACACTTCTTCGTATTATTTTAATCATTTCCTTTAATGATTTTATATTTCCAGTCGGACAATATCCAATATCTTCCAAGGAATTACCATTTACATCTGCAGTTTGATAATCAGCTTTGAACAATTTAGGGCGGAATATAAAATTTATCATTGCAACCAATGTTAATAAAATCACTCCAATCGATTCCCAAAAATTTTTTGGTTCGTTATCTGAATGAATTTCATAAAATGAAATGATACATGGGATGGCCTCTTGATATGCAGCACTATAAAACAATGCAATAATCCATCCTACTGTACCCCACATGCAACATATAAATATAAACCATGAATACATTTTATAGGAAAGTTTTGATTGTTTAGTAGGACAATCATACAATGCCGCCCATCGGCCTAATTTATCCATGCGCTCACACCATTTTTTATATTCTTTTTGTAGTTGAACCAATTCTGGATTATAATAAGAATCTTCTTTTTTTTCTCCATGCACTAAATTTTTTTGTGATAATAAACTTTGTTTTGCCGCGGTATTAAGCGGGGCTTTGTTATTATTCGAGGGTGATATGTTTGCTAAATTCATCTTTGTTTGCTGTTTGCTGTGTATTCAGATTCATATACATGTATGTATTAATATATATAATATATATAGTCTATAAATACATATATATATGTAGACTCTCTACAAACAGAGAGTTTAAAAAAGATATTCAATTTATTAATATTAGTTGCATTATTATAATTAATAATTGTAAAAAATATACCACGAACTGGTGGTATTTGTACGCTTCGCTATCGCTCGCAATCGCAATGCTAAGTTTATATACAATAGTGTACTGTACTGTAATATGCTCTCAGGTACCCGGAGTAAGTCCTATGAAAAGGGGGTGTGTTTTTGTGTTTTTCAAAGTTTCAATTATTTTTTTGGATAGCCCGATACCAACAACGATGTGGTCATGTGATGTGGTCATGATTACTTGTATATTAAACGTTAGAGAGTTAGCGATAATAATTAATAAAAAAATATGCACATCAGTCGTCACACGCATCGAAAATATAGATATACACTTGTATATATACATTTGAAACATCGTAAAAAGAATTAGAAAACACTGCGCTCGTCTTTAAATTCTATGAGTAACTGTTGAATTTGTTTATTTCAAAAATAACAAATGTATTTCTACTATATATGTATCTCTGTTTACCAATTTTACTTTCGTATCGATGCATATACCAATTATCGATATTTGTGTGTGTCTGTTATATATGTTATGTTATTTGTTTTTAAATCTGTCAGTTGCTGTCTAATAGTATGTCCATGCTAATGTAATATTCGAAATATGGTACTTGTAATCATAATCTTCCTCTCCGTTTAACGATAATTTACTCTGCGCTTTAATGGATTTAAGGGCTTGGCAGATTACAGTAGTATAGTCTAATATAATACCACAGGTACCAGGATTACCCAATCAGAATTAAATTTGAAAATAATTGCCAGATTTTTGTTGTTGTTGTAAAAAATATAATTGCATATGGACACTACTATTTAAATAAAGATTTATTCATCAGTAATAAATAAAACAATAACCCCTGGGAACTATAGATGGAAGAAAAAGTTAAAAGAGTATATATATAGCGACAATAATAATAGTAATAATAATTGATATAAAAACACGTTGTAGTAAACATTTATTATATAAAACAGAATAAAAAAAATGCCGTCTGCAAAAAAAAAACCTTCCGTAAAAAATTTAAGACGAAGAATGAAAAATAATAAAAAGATTAAGAAAAAAGCGGAGGAAGATGAAAAAATACAATCTTTTGAAGCGTTTCAAAAAAAATTACAAGAGGAAAGGGAAGAAGATGCTAGAAGAAGAGACATACATGATCCAATGGATGATGAAAAATTAGTGAAGGAATTGATGGAGGAGGCAGAAAAGGAGAAAAAAAATAGAATGAATATTGCTAATAATGGCGGTAGAGATAGACCTGTTGAATTATTTAGTACAGATTTATTTTACGATCGAGACTATTGTGCGATATTTATTCTTCTTTTTTTTGTTGATATGTCTATATCGTTATTTCAACTATATTGTGCATTAGATGGGTTTGGTTTCGATAAATTTTTTGAGGAAATGCACATGTCTGGGGCATCGTCCAATACAAGAAGTAGGAGAAACAAAGGAGAAATTAGATCAGAAATCCAAAAACATCGAATAACTATTATGAAAGGTTACCAATCATTGGTACGATTACTCTTATATGGTGCGTATTATTGTAAATGGTTTACATGGATTGTTTCTATAATTGAAATGGTATTTCGTTATATGTTTTTGTCAAGTACAGGCATACCGATATTAATAGATCTAACCGTAGGCAGCTTCATTGCTTATTTTTATAATAAACCATTGATACATTTATTTCGGTTATATAATATTTTTTTAAGACTATATTTTATACATAAGGATGAGTTGGATATAGCAGTTGGTGCTGTTGAAGTAAAATTAGATAAATGTTTAAAAAAATTAAATAAACAAAAAAAAATTATCAAAGAAACAGATATAACCATAGAGAAACAAAAGGAAAAAATAGAAAAATCAAATAGTGAAATCGCGACGTTGCAACAAGCATTGTACTATGCTGCAAAATCAGCTGAAGATGATACAGAGTATTTTTTCAAAGCATTAAATGACATTGGTGCATTTACACCTGAAGCGATGGATAATATTAAAAATAGTTTAAATAATCCAGAAGTTGTTGCAGAAACATTGAAAAATCATAGTCAAAAAAAAGGCAATAAAATAAAATCTTCAAATAATTCAGAAAAAGATAATAGTCATCATGGACATTCCCATTCGCATTCACATAACGATCATCATGGACATTCTCATGGAGACTCGCATGCAAAAGAACCATCTATAGCTCCGGTGAGTAAAGGGGAAGCGAAACGAAAATTTAAAATTCAATCAGATGGAAAGATGTTGGAGAAGAAATAAATATGATATCTTATCATACGAGGTTCGTATGATACTTCGTATTTTTTTTAAAATAATACGAATTTTCGTATACGTTCGTAAAAAAATTATAATATATGTACGTAAAATGATACGATAGACTCTTTTTAGTGCGTGTGTGAGTAAATATGATATAGAGTATTGTCGTCTACACTTCGTATTTTTTTACGACATTCGTATTAGCCACAGGGTTCTCTCTAGTCTCTCAATGCGAAACAACACGCACAACAAAAAATATATAATATTTTTAATTACCGCAAAACAAATGCACACACATACACTTGGTCCAATTTTCAGTGTCTCCGCTGCCCCTAAAATTTTTCTACACACGCTACGTAAACAAATTTCCTTTTAATGAAAACACATCGGGAAAGTATCGACACATTCGATGTACAACATGTACCCTTTGTTGTACACCTAAATCTTCATCTAATAATTCCTCTAAATCTTCCTCTATACGTACACGTTCCTCTGCATCTGTTTGATTCAAATAAAAATGTACATGTACTAACTCATCGAAACGATGCAATAACAATGCTAATAATCCTAATGTTTCATTGTCCATACGAAACAGCTCAAATCCATGCTGATCATATCGACTATTATGTGCAACTTTATTCAAACATTGTTCAATATCACGCAATGTCATTCTTAATTCAAATTTTGTATTCCATCGAAGTTCTTCCGAGCCAAGACGACGGTATATTTCAAAACTCAATTTATACAAACCTGCTCCTACCATAAATGCAGGGACTAATGCCATCGTTTCTAAATTAAATTGATTTGCTTTCAATAAACGATCAACTTTTCCCATAGCTACCATCATTTCCTTCTTCAAGAACAATGCTTGAATAAGCATTAAATCAACCACATCACCTGTAATCATATTTTTTTTTGGATCTTGCATTTGCAATTCAAAATTTGCAACAATATCTTTCATAATCATATTATCAGAATCATATTGAATTCGTGCTAATGTATCTTTAGACAATATTTTATTTGGATCATCTGTCGTTACATAACTTTTCAAGGAACCTAAGTATCCTTGTTGATCAGCTAATGCTCGTGTTGTTCTATAATCTTTCAATGCACTTACCAAACTATGCTTGGCTGCTTCTATTTCTTCCGGATCGGTAACATCGCCATAATCATCAAAGAAAATTTCCCGGAATAACGTGCGCAATGGATCAGTAACATGTTCACTAACAAATTCCTCTGCACTAACTTTAAATTTTCCCCAATATTCCCTCACTGTATCTCTATCAACGCCTTTTTGATTTGCTGTATATAAACCGGCTGCAATGCCTCCAAACAATATAGTCCATTCCGGCCAACGACGTAAAAACCAATTTGGTTTCATTAAATGATTGTAACTTTTGCGTTGTACTTGTTGAAATTTTGGCACTGAGGATATTAATTCTCCAAGATTTACCATCAAAACTTCGGCAAATTCCACACCCATGACTCTTGGGCCACCATCTCTAGATACCGGGGAACTGAATCCTAAAGATCTTAATGCATGCGTCTCATCATCATTACTCGTATTATTATTGTCCTCGCCATAATCCTCCTCCTCTGGTATACCAGACATGACATTCAGATTCGATCCAATGGAAGCATTACGCAAAAATGCACGTGAACTTCGTTTTAACAAATCTACTAATGATTCATTGGTAACGGTGGAACCACCTATTTCACGTTGTAAAACTTCAAATCCTTCCGCTGCCCAACCCATTAAGCTGCCATATTGCTGTTTGAAATCATAGCCTTCTGGGCATCTTTCTTTCATGTTTATCATCAAACGTTTTGTTACACCTAAAATATGCAATTGTTTCTCCAAAATTTTCTCCAAATATTGAACTCGTTCTTGGCATGATGTTTTATGCAATTCTGGATTAAACATACTTTCTGGTATTCGAAGAATGGAAAATCTCCAAGTTTGACTATTTAAATTTTTCCAATATCGTAAACAACGACAAATTTCATCTGCTATGGAAACTGTGGCATTAAATACTATTTCAAGCTCTGTAACACAAGCTAAGCATAATAAAACTATTTCCCCTGATACAATTGCTTCTGTATCAAGAGATGATTTATTCATATTATTTGCATTGACACCAAGTGCATCCCCATAATGCATTTTTTGCAATTCTTGCTCTTCTAACTCGGTTTGCAGTGCCATCATAACCATACGTATCCCACTTACCGTACGCTTTGTAAAACGCAATGTGCTGATAGCATGAAATAAAAATCCAGCATAACGACTTTGTTTTGTATCTTCGGAACCGTACATTTCCTTTAAATCTTCAATAAGCGCTTCCACGTTGAAAATTTTGTCAATTGCAGCGAAATGATGAAAAGCTTGGTTTTTAATAGCATATTTACTTTGTCCAGGTAATAATGCATTTTTGGACCATGATCTTGAATGCCTACGAACTCTAGCTGGTGACATTAATATCGATGGTGACTTCGGTCGATAAGATGGTGAATTAGCAATCGATTCATTCCGTATTGATACTACAGATGGCGGTTTCAATGGTGAAGATTGCAACGATGATGGATTTGATGTTGAAGTATTATTATTTTGATTATTCTCATCTTCGTTCGTATAATTGCCCCAACCTCCACTATTATTATTATTCGTAGATGCCATATTCTTGAGTACTATATACACGTACCTTCAATCCACGAGTATTTGTTTGAAAATTGTTATCAATAATAATTTTCTAAAAATATTAATATCTCTTCCTTCAAACACACACACACGCGCGCGCACGCCAACTGGTTTAAATTAAATTAAATATTCAATAAATAATCCTACCTAACAATGCTAGTTGCTCTGGGGATATGTGTCTATCCCGTCTTCATAACATTGTATAAAGTTTTTATTTTTATTCATTCATTTTTATGTGAATAACAAAAGCAGAAAATAAATGTTTATAACTGTAATTTTTCAAAAAGGCCGGCTATTATTTTGATGACGGACCCAAGTATACTCATATTTTGTAGTGAATTTTTCCTATGTCATTCTCCTCAAAAAGGGCAAATTTTTACGTTGGTAATCCAGTAATCTACTGGTGCAATCCTGGCAATCCTGGCAATCCAGCAATCCCTGATGTGTAGACTAAAAATAGCAAAATGTGATGCAAATCATTCGATTACTTATACAATGCACACATGTATACAAAGTATATGCATCTATACGGAGGACATCATCAAACTTATGTTATTTACATAAACATACGAGAAACAGGTATCATTAATATTAATTTTTTTATCATGAAGAAATCATCATGCTTACTGTGAAACGAATTCCGGAAGGCGTTATTCCAGTGTAAAGAGATACACCAATTTGTGCAGCATTAATTATTGCACATTCTGATAATGTACAATTTGCATTTGGATCGCCATAATCTTGTAATACCATGCCATATCCTGTTGCTTGGGCAACACTTTGTGTTATTATCATCGATATTAACATACATATTGTTATTACTGATGAAAACATGTCTGTCCCTGTTGTTTATTAGTTCTTCTATTATTGCTTATCACGTGTTATTGTGCTTGTATATGATGAATTTGATTCTAAGAATTTGAAATGTATTAATATAATATGTATGTGTGTGTGTGTGTGTAAGTGTGTGTGATTATATATATAATAATAATAAATACTATTGCAATATCATTAAGTTTGAATTGCAAAAATAATATATTAAATTTGAATGGATCTAGAATTCTGGAATTCTAGGGCTGGATGGATTAAGGATAGATAGTCGTCTAATTGAAAATAACACCCCCTGTGTCTATGCTATTGGTTTTAGGACTATGCTAGCATATATTTACCATAGACACAGCATACGACTCCTGCTCCATCCAATCACATCTGAACATTGCAATACTATTATATTTTGGTATTTCGGCACAAATATATATGCACATGTGACCACATGTATCAATATGTTTACCATTTAAGAATTGTAGTAGTATTTACTAGTAGCGATAGATAAAGAAAAATGTAATTAAACATCATGTCCTTACTAAGCCAACAATCACCCAAAACACATTTCCGTCGGAAACGAAAAGTTTTATTAGCATTATCGCAAATTGGTATACAGCGAAGATGGAATTGAATTATTTGAAAATTTCGCAGAAACGGAAGGGCAAAGGCATTTAGTAGAATTTTGGAAATCAGTGAATCGTTTGAAGAAATTATCGACGAAGAAAAATACATTTGATATAGAGACTGGGGAACCACATGACATTGTACATGAATTATATGAAACATATATTAAAAAGCAAACCATAAAATGTATTACGGTGAAACAATATCGTTTAATGATGGCTGCTGCAGCACGTGGAGATATCACCATCAAAGTTTTTGACGAAAGTTTCAAATTAGTATTTGATGTTTTGAGGGAAGGTATGTATCGTAGATTCTTAGTATCATCCTTTGGAGCTCAATATTTATGGAGTAAGACACTTACAGAACGGTTACGAATGGGTTTAATCAAGGCACAAGCATTGATGAGGAAAGTATTAGCAATTAAGAAAGTGATACGAATACGTGCTTTGATATTAAGAGCTAAATTAGTACAAGATGAAATTGAGAAATTACGTGCAAAAGATATCGGGGCAGCTGTGACATTGCAAAGGCGTTTTCGAGGATGGATGGCACGTCAACGCGTGGCAAAAGCAAAAGAAAAAATACAACGTTTGCATTTATTACATTTATATGTTGCAAGGAAAAGGCGAGTTATTATGGCACTTCGTATACAAAATTGTTGGAGACATAGTGTCGAGAGGTATCCAGATAGATTGAGGTTACGACAATTAATTTGTATATATTTTGCAAGACGATGGGATGCCATGGAAAATCGTTATTATTATTGGGATTTTAGGAAAAAGAAAATGATGCTGGAGAAACCAAGGGCTATGGGAGAAGATGAGATTCCTTTACGTGTTGTATGCTATAAATGCGAAAAGTTTGCTGCTACAAGGTATTGCGTTGTATGTAAAGATGAAAATGGTCCAGAATGCGATAATTGTTATTTTAAAAGGCATGGACCGGATGATTTAACAGATGATGTTGCTGCTGCAAAGGTACTAGGCACAGAGTCGTTTGCAATGGCTATACCATTACACAGGCATGGTTGGTTAGAATTTCCTTTACAAACGAAAATTTGTGTAAATTGTCGTATTCGTTATGCCGATAGAACATGTGATACTTGTAATGATGATTTATTATTGGAAAATGTGAAAGACGAGGATGAGGAAAAAGTAGAGGAAGGACAGGATGAGGAAAGTGGTTATGATGAATTAAGTAGTACAGAGGAAGAAAAACAGAAGAAGAAGAAAAAGAAAAAACATGTTCCAACAACTTTTGTAACAAAATTAAATCAAAATGAATATTGTAAAACATGTTGGCCAATTATACATAATGAACAAATGCATGATGTAGCAGATCATGAATTTAAAAAAATCAATTTTAGATTAAGACAACGTGGTATGGAAGATTTAGATTCAGATGAAGAAGGTGCATATAGAGGATGGAGTGAAAGTGAAGGTGAGGCAGAGGAGTATTAAAGGAGAGGGAAACAAAAAAATGTGTTAAATACCTCCTGCTGGTGTATATTACGAACATTTGGAATAATAATTATGCGTAATACGAAGTTCGTATTTTCCAGTCTTGTATTATATATATTTTTTAGTACAATATAATATTATAAGCACACACACGCAATCAATCATTTTCTCTTTTCTCCTTCTTCTTCTTCTTCTTTTTCTTTTCTTTCTTTTCCTTTTTGGATTTCTTTTCTTTTTTACTTTTCTTCAATT
>JACLAC010000011.1_pt1 | contig 15214 bp, 17 predicted proteins | sample 8027881 | NCBI WGS metagenome assembly JACLAC01 (sample SAMN15725517, study PRJNA655200) | protist metagenome | isolation source: fluorescence activated cell sorting (FACS) single amplified genomes of... | place: Spain: Blaines Bay Microbial Observatory, Mediterranean Sea | collected 2016-01-19
CCAGGGTGTCAACAAGCGAAGGGATGATTTAACCCTGTTTGGTTTTGCTGTTTGAAGTCGTAACTACACTAGATTGCCTCAAATCCAAGAAAGAAAAGGAGCAAACACAAGTGATGAATTGTATTTTTGGGTCTACTGGTTAGGCAAACCCCGACCAGGCGAAGAACCACACTCAAGCAACTAACTCCAAAGAATTCAGCATCTCCTCATAGTTCAACTCTCCCTTCCCTGTCCCAGCCAGTTTCACCTTTAACTCCAAAGCTCGTAGGGCATACGACCAATTACCCAGTGAGGTATTGACTAAATCATTGTCAACTAAATTCAACCAGTTGGTAGCTTGACTGTTCATACAGTTGGTTTATTTTGAGTGCTGTTTTCAAAAATTAGTGTTTGATGATATTTTTTCATCCGAATTAGTCGGTCGAATATAACTCTCATTTTAAGGGTCATATGAGTCATTTTCTGATAAAAAGAGAAATGCCGGGTGCTTCAGATATTCCAAAGAATAAGCTTAACGAAATTGGGAAGGGTTCAGAAAGCGTTCTTGAAGAAATGCGAAATGAGGGCAAAGACATTAAGCAAATTGAAAGTTTCGTAACAGCGGGTGCTATTTTCTGTGTATATGATGCAACATCTGAAGATCTTGTACATGAACATTCGAAAAGGTCAGGAATTGGTGTCACTGAAGTAAGTGAAATCTCTTCAGTAGTAAGACACAATACTTCACTCGTAAGTTAAGAGTCAGATTATTTGTACAAAAATTTGCCAACCTAAAAAAACTAGTTAATGATTTTAATCAAAATACTGGCTTGGTAGGCTGTTAGAGGTAAGAAACACAGTCTTTTAGAAATATTGTGTTGCTCAAAACATTCTAATTGGTTGAATACATTAGTAATGAAGCCTGTTTATCTTGTAGTGGATGTGAAAATCGATGATGTTGGGGCTTATGGAAAATACAAGGAGAAGGTCAAACCATTGATAGAAAGTTACGGTGGTGAGTATCTGTCAAGAGGTGGGGAAATCAATGTGCTTGAGAACGAATTGTGGGAAACCACTAGGATGGTATTGGTAAAATTCCCTGATAAGGAATCCGCAATGAACTGGTATAATTGCGATGAATATCAGGCACTGAAGAAAATACGAATCAATAATGCGACTTCAACTAGTCTTATCATAGAAGGTCTTTAAGAATTTGCTTCCGGCTTGTTGGACTAAATCAACTAGCTAACACCAAAGAATTCAGCACCTCCTCATAGTTCAACTCACCCTTCTCTTTCCCAGCCAGTTTCACCTTTAACTCCAAAGCTCGTAGGACATAAGACCAGTTACCTAGAGACGTGTTAATCCACAAGAATTGATCAACTAATTCCTCCAAGTTGTCCGGGTTCTTCTCAATCGCTTCCAGCAGTGGTGCTGCGTGATAGTGCTCGAAGATTTTCAGGTGCTTGGCTAGCTGATTCAGTGCTCTGAGTGATATCTGGTAGTCACAAGCTGCTAGAGCCTTATCCTTCAATTCAATGTACTGCTTCACTGTCGAATCTACCTGCATTTGTAAACGCTCTCTACGAGCGTTCTGAGCATCCTGGAGGCTATGTTTGACCTTGGTATTTCTGAGTAGTCCATAAGCCATTTCAGCAGGATGCTTAGTCTGGTAGCCAGCCCGAAGAACAGCCTGTGAACCATTACCGTCGACCTGATATTCTTCAACGAATCTTTGCTGTTTGAAGGTCAGATTTGGAGATGCATTCATCAGGATTCTCCTCGATAAGAATTTGAGTGCGGATAAAAATCAATCAGGGGAGGTAAGAAATAAAGGGTGGGTGCCTTTGGTCCTGTCCCCCCTTAAGTGAATTAGGAGTGTTTTGGTGAGTCTCTGTGAAGAACAAATGACCACCGTCCGATTACTTGACCGGATGCGTTATTAGTTCAACAGGCTGATTTCGGTAAATCCTACATGATTTCAGTTAACTAAACTTAAAGTATTATACCACAATCGGGCTGAAGTCTAAAGACGATCTGGCTGAAGTGAAGAGTAGTTTTGAGAGGATTATGGGATATGTTCGTGCTGGCTTTTGAAAGCAAAACCGAGTTGAGGGTCTACTTGTTCAGTCTGCGTTACTGAAGGATCTGGAGTAGTACGATTGGGAAAGATCTGAGGAAGAGCATCGTCTGAGGAAGAGCATCGTAGGTTCGCTAGACCGTATTGATTACCCACTGCTATCAGGACCTTACTCGAGACCTGTCAACTTGATGGTTCTAACTGAACCAATTTATAGAATACTGAAATAAATAACACAATGGAAATGACTATCTACAGGACTTTTTACTACTATAGATTTATCAAGATTAGGGATTATCCTATTTACTAAAAAGATACATTTTAGAATCTTACACAGCCTCCTGCGCATTGTCTGTAATCAAATGTTAAATCTAATTTTTCGTTTGATTTTATCAATTCTTCAGAACATGTCCCTAAGATCTTGATTGACTTTACCGAAAATATTTTCACCAATTCTTGGAATTGATGCTCAAGAATTCCTCCCACTGAAATATTTACTGTATGATTTATAAACGCATTACTATCTTTATATTTTTCAACCAAGGTTATTTCTCGATCTAATTCAGAATAGAAAAAATTGAATTCTATTACATCCGGCTCATTTTCCAATACTACTTTCGAGTATGATTTACAAAATTCTTTCACTTCAGACAAATTATCAACATTTATACCCAGTTCCGCAAGAATCGTGATTTCTTGATTCGTTTCATCAAATGACTTGATATCACTCATTTAATTACTCTCTTATTGTTTAACTCTCTAATAACTTAATATTGAATTGGTTTTAGTGAGTTGAAAATAATGATTATAATCGTATTCCAACTTTTTGGGCCATAACTCTAAGCACGGATCACACACGTATTTCTGATAGATTTATTTTTCCAAGCAATGACGCTGATTGAGCAATGATGTAGGTAATTATAATTTTACCTTTACTGTGAATGGTATTGATGAGGAAATTTAAAGGGTCGTATATGTTCTGGTCAAAACCGATATACAATAATGACTTCACAATCAAATAGATTGGCCACTCCATTAGAGTTGATCAGGTTTTACTCAAGAGGATTTTCGATCTGCAACAACTCTCTATGAAAGGAATTTAGGATTCCTGATGACACCATAGACTTTCTTATCTTTGTGTGTTCTTCACTAGCTTCCATCTTTCCACCTGCAGCCTCCATTTCAGACAGGCTTGACCATTCTCTTTCCCATTGAGTACTCATTAGACTTTGAGGGGAACTGAAGGGCCTTAGCCATTTTTTTCTGGGTATGTTTCCCAAACTATCTTCACAGTCAGTAAAGTCTCTCTCAAACTGGGCCATCTTTTCCCAGTTTGTTGTTGCATAAGTCATTGTGACTCTTTCAATAAATTGGGGCATAGAAATCTCCATTGGATAGTTTGTCTTCTGATTAACCAATTAGATGATAGATTAATTCTTTTACATAGGGATACCAAGGATGTCAAGTCTTGTTCAGGTTTGGAAATAACTGTAAAAAGGAAAATTAACCCATATTAATTTACTTCCTTCAGCATCTCCTCATAGTCCCATTCTCCCTTCTCTTTCCCGGCCAGTTTCACCTTCAACTCTAAAGCCCGTAGGACATACGACCAGTTACCTAAAGAAGTATTAATCCACAAAAACTGATCAACCAATTTCTCTAAGTTGTCAGGGTCTTGCTCAATCGCGTCCAGCAGTGGAGTCGCGTGGTAGTGCTCAAAGATTTTCAGGTGCTTAACTAGCTGATCTAGTACCCTCAATGATGTCCGATAGTCACAAGCTTCCAGAGCTTTGTCCTTCAGCTCAATGTACTGCTTCACAGTCGAATATACCCGCATTTGCAAACGCTCTCTACGTGCGTTCTGAGCATCCTGGAGGGTATGTTTAACCTTAGTATTTCTCAGTAGCCCGTAAGCCATTTCAGCAGGATGCTTGGTCTTATATCCTGCCCGAAGAACAGCCTGTGAACCGTTACCGTCGACCTGGTATTCTTCGACAAATCGTTGCTGCTTGTAGGTCAGATTTGGAGATGCATTCATCAGAATTCTCCTCGATAGAAAATTGGGCTCAGATAAAAATCGATTAGGGGAGGTAATGAATGATGGTGGGTGTTGTGGCCGTGCTACCTCGTTAGCTAGGTAAAGAATTTCGGTGACAAATAACGGAAGAAGTTTAATCTATTCAGTAATTTGAAACCTGAATTATACCACAAGCTGGCTGAAAGCTGAAGACGAAGGAGTGGTCGTATAAATTGATCTACGACTACCGGGTTGCCCAACATCTTTTATAGTAAGGAATGGAACTGAGTGTTCAGCAACTTCTACCAGAGAAAGTGGGAACCGGACTCGTAGCCGTGATTCATAATGAAGTGATCGTGCAGACCCCCCCAGCCTTGGCAGATGAGGTGCGCGTTACAGTAGAGCAAGCGATGATTGACGGGATGCAGAATTTTGTTAGTTCAGTTCCGATAACTACAGAAGCAGTCGTGGGTAGGAGTTGGGCGGAGAAGTGATTTGGTGGAAGGGAAACTCTGATAAATTCAATCGTTGCGTCAACCCTGAATGAAAGATTTGTGCGGAGGCAACTTCATGCCCTTGCATTTTGGGCGGAGCCATTAAAGGAGAGTCAGCAACAAACTGAAATAGTAAAAGACTGATTTCAAAATTAGTGGAGGGATAAGATCTGAAACTTCAATAGAGGGGGTGTGGGGGGTAACCCATTCACTTTCCGTAGGTGTGGCCTGCCCCTGCCTCTTAATGATTGCGAAAAGCCCAGCAATTGTGGCCAGACATCCAAGAAATAAATTCTAAAAGAAAGACACAGGAAATGAGAATCAAGGAGTTGAACAATAGGGCGGGAAGAAACTATTTGAATCAGCTCTGCAAGGTTAAATGTCTGCAATGATCTTCTGTCCGAAGGCATTAGCGGATGGTTTGAAAAATGTAAATGCTACAGGAAAATTTGCTTTTCTCGCAATTGAATACCCTATCCAGATGAGAAAGGAAAGATGGTTGAGGGCGATTTGGGAGATTTATGATTCGTGTGCAAGCTGACCAATCACTACTGGCCTGTTAGATTTGATGCTCAAAGGACAGATTGAAAATCTAACACTGCAGGAACTGGATGAACTGGAATCGGAGTACGGCTGAGTGTACAGGCATCAGCTGTTGCTCAGGGATTACGAAAGCCCGAAATACAATTAATCAAATCACAGGTTAATCGGCATGGGGGATGCTGGATCAAATTAACCTCGGAACGTCAATCGTGAACACAGAACGAATGTGGAATTCACAGATCTACTAGCCCAGATAAAAAAGAGACAACATCTGAGAATGCTTCGTGAACTAACGTAAACAGTTCAACCTACTTAATGAAAGTAAATTTAATTAAAAGATAAATGCTAAATTAAAATCATGACTAAAAATTTCGTATTGAAATCGGTATGAGAAGTGTAATAAGGAAAGTTGTAAAAGCTGCCAAAAATCTGACCAGTTGATAATTACGCCATATTAGCTGACATTTCCATAGTAATCTCCCATTGTAGCTTATTCTCAGCTATTAATAGATCATGTTCACGGAGCATTAGATCACCATTTCTTTTAAATTCATTAGGGTTTCCACCTGAAATGTGTGGTGTAAGGAAAACATTTGACATATTGTATAATTCACTATCCATATTTAGTGGTTCTTTTTGAGTGACATCTACAAATGCGAAAACGTCAGATCTCTTTTGGAGAAATTCAATTAAATCTTGCTCGTGGATGACAGAACCACGGGAGGTGTTTATAAATACAGCATCTTTCTTAAGCAATTCAAATTGCTTCTTAGCGATCAAAGAATTGGTCTCAGGAAGCGCTGGTAGGTGAACTGAGACTACATCGGCAAGCGAAAAGACACGGTCTATGTCCGAGTAAAATGTTATTTTTTCGTTACTGAAATTAAGTGATTGATAAGGGTCATAGGCAATTATCTGAAAGTTAAAATTCTTCAAATGTTGGTAAACTTGCCTACCAACTTGGCCTAAACCAATAATACCTACAACCGAACCGTAACAACCAATTGGTGAATAAACTTTATCTTTTTTTTTATTATTATAATAATCTAATTTAAAATTTAAAGTACCTTTTAATCCAAAGATTATCGAAGCAAGTGTAAATTCTGCTACATTAGCAGCGATAACTCCGTAAGCACTAGTAATCCTTATTTCCCGTTTCCAAAATTCTTCAGATATAATGGGTTTAATAGAACCGGCTGCATAAAAAACAGTTTCAAGATTAGGAAGGGCATCGAGAATAATCTTATCAAACTTAATACAGCCCCAAGTAGCAAAAATAAATTGTGTCTCCGAATACAAACTAATGTCGGTTCGTAATTCATCTGGAGTTAAAAATTCAGCTGTGTGTAAAGTTTCATTATTCTTTCTAATATCTTCTATTGTAGTTTGGGAATATGCTCGGTTAAAATTAAAAAAGTCACCCGCACAAAACAAAATTTTATTCATTTAATTAGTCCTTTGATTGTGAAGGCCTTCATACATATCTAAGTGATTGCCAAGAAGAAACTTTAAATTTTTAGTAACAGTATCAAGTCCGGTAATACAATCAAATGGTAATTGCTTTTGGGAAGATTCAAAATTTTGGTAAAACTGGTCCTTGTTTCGGCAGCCTAATAATGTGCATCCTATATTGTTTATAGACCAAAGAATAGCAACATCAAGCATAGAAAAATTGATTTCACTACAAATATTACGGATGGAATTAATAGCTAAGAATGTTTCAGATTCAAATCCTCTCTCACCGGTTCTTGATTTCACCCTTAAAGAACTATTAAAATGTCGAGTGCGAGCTCTGTTCAGTGGAAAATCAGAAGGATGGAAATACCGGCCGGTAAGAAGACCTTGCATCAATGAATTATATCCAATTGTCAATATTCCTTTTGAATTACAGTTGTTTATCAGATCATATTCAGCAGCTCTGAAAAGCAGACTGTAGGGTATCTGATTAGTAAGAGGAGTGAAATCGGAATGAATTTCATTAAGTTGATTATAGCCAAAGTTACAAACACCAAAACTTAAAATTTTACCTTTTTCTTGAAGTCTCTGAAATTTCCCTAAAACATCATTAATATCATAATTGACTAGAATATTATCACTTGTATAGTGGTTAATTGAAACTTTATTAATTGGCCAATGAATTTGATATAAATCAATGTAGGAAGTTTGAAGTCTCTCCAACGAACTGTCCAAGTATTTTTCAATATTTTTGGGGTCCAAGTGATTAGGTGATATTTTAGTCCCTATCAAGATATGATTTCTAAATTCCTTCACTGCTACACCAAGTGCAATTTCACTTTGACCAGAATTATAAACTTCCGCTGTATCAAAATAGGAAATGCCATTGTTATAAGCATTAACAACTATATCGTTAACATCCTTTTGATCTTGACTACCCCAGTAATCACCACCTCCAAATGACCAACAACCAATTCCAATCGAGGGAAGTTTCAAAGACTCAAGATTCGAATAGTTATTCATAAACTAATTCAGTATAGATGATGCTAAAATTTTCTCGCAGATTTCAATAGTTTTGAAACAGTCTGAAAAAGAAGAGGAAGTCATTGCTGCATTATTACTTTTTATCGCTTCGATAAATTCAATATGCTTGTTCAAAAAGCCACCAAAGATGAATAATTCACTACTTCCTGCTATTTCCATTGTATTGTATTTAACACCTTCATAATCATTGTCAATATAGAGAAAACTGTCTCCTTCAATTTCAGCATCAGCGTATGCACCTATTGCATGCATTTGAACTCTAAAGATTCTTCTACCGGATACCCAAGAATTGGTAATAATACAATTGGAACCGGTGTCAAATTCTAAATTTGCTGTAATCCAATTTAAATCAGGGGTCTCAATGTTCTTACAAGTTGAGGATATGTTAGTTACGTTTCCTCCACAAATCCATCGAGCAGTATCCACTGAATGAGTAAAATCATCAAACATGTGGTCCCGGGCTGATATCATTGGCTGTACCTCACATTTAAAAAATTCTACACAACCATGAATGATGCGACCTTTTTCCTCCAACTTCTGCTTTAACATCATCAGCATCGGTACTGATCTACGTTGGTGGGAAACCTGGGTAATTACATCATTTTCAAGTGCAAGAAATTTAAGAATTTTTGCTTGATGGAGCGATAAACCCATCGGTTTCTCTATATATAGATTATATTTATGCTGTAAAACCCAAGTCCATATTTCGAACATTATATTAGGTTGGCCAATAACATAGACCGCATCTGGTTTTAGTTCATTAATAATGAATGTAAAATCAGTAAATCTTTCACATTTATATAAAATGCTTTGATCATAGTTATAAATATCATGTAATTTTTTTAAATTTTCTAGGTTCAGATCAAGTATACCACATATTTCAACATCATCGATATAATTTAAAGAAGGAAAGTGAACTTTAGAAGCCATATTACCGGCTCCAACTACAACAGTTCGAACTTTATTCATAACTGCGCTCTATATAATAGGAAAATCTGAACTGGCCATTTGATAACCAAGAAGGTGTCTGAGATAGTTGAAGTCATATTTAACATATGGAAGGATAATATTACCCATGAGCTGTCCATTGTCGTTCGGGTCACTGTATTCTGCAGGAAGGCATATTTGACCGTCATAATTATTTTCGATCAAGCAATTAGCCATCTTACGCCAGGAATAGGCTCCATCTTTTGCAGTTACCCAAGTAACATTCCAACTTGCTTCTGTAGAATTAGGATTATTAGTTCGTCTGTAATAAGCTGATTTAAAGTTAACTAGCTTCAATCTTGATTGAATTATATTAAAACCCATATCAACCGGTTCTCCATCTATTGCACAATGTGCTGGATCGTAGACAGCGCCAATATATTTATCGTCGTATTGTTCAATTAAATGCATGATTCCGACAGCACTACCAATACTATATTTACAATGGTTTTGTACACCAATACAAACATTATAACTCTCGAGAATCGGCATTAATTTATCAAAATGAGATTTTATGATCTTTTCAGTTTCGAAGTATCCTAAGTTCATATCAATATTGAGACAGACTCTTAGAAGTCGGATATCGTTGGCGGCTACAGTTTCAATATAATGTTCATCAATTACAAGGTAATTACTTGGTGCAATGCTTCCAATGAACAGATTATAATCATTAAAAGTTTTACATGCAACGGGTAGTCGTGTGTGGATGTCTTCATCAGATACTTGATATCCGTCCCGTATTGGAAACTCGACTCCATCGAAGCCAAGTTTATTAACTAATTGAGCTAATTCCACAACATCAAGTGATTTCCAAGGTTTGGTAAAAATAGTAAATTTCATTATTAATTTAAGTCATCATTGATAGTTAAAGCATTTGACCGCAACTCGGTCCTTCATGTACATCTCAGGATCAAATTGTCGGCATTTGGGTATAGAAAATTTACATCGATTACTAAATTTACATCCTTGAATACTAAACTCATCGATTTCAATATCACTCATATCAATATTTTCAACCCATCGTTCTCCTTTAATTTTTGGAATAGACTCGATTAACATTTGAGTGTAAGGATGCTTCGGGTTTTCCAATACAACCTTAACATCTCCATACTCAACTACGTTACCTCTCAGCATTATTGCTATTTCATCGCTAATATAATAAGCAGTTGCTAGATCATGTGTAATATAAATAATATTTAAATTAAAATCTTCCCTCAATTTTTTAAAGAGATTCACTATTGATATTCGCAAAGATGCATCAACCATGGATACTGGTTCATCAGCAACTATTAACTTTGGTTTACACAATATAGCCCGTGCAATAGAAATTCTTTGAAGCTGGCCTCCGGATAATTCATTCGGGTATCTCTTGTGTACAACATTAAAATCAAGCCCAACAGCATTTAGTGCATCTTCAAGTAACTGCTGTTTAGTATCTGCTTCACATTTTCCAATCAAATTATCTATCACATCAAATAAATATGAATCTATTCTTAAAAGGGGGCTAAACGAATCAAAAGGATTCTGGAAAATTGGTTGAACTCTTTTCAGAAAAGAAATTTTATTCCTTTTAAGCAGATTATCAATAGAGACTCCATCAAATAAATATTGACCAGATGTCTTTGACTCAAGACCTAGTATTATATTACCTAAGGTAGTTTTTCCACTTCCTGATTCACCAGCAATAGTAATTATTTTTGGAATATCAAAATTTATGTTTAAATCAGCATTATTAACTGCAATAAAATTTTTTCTATTAAGAATTGAACCAGATTTAAAAATCTTTGTGACTTTTTTGAGTTGTAAACTGTTTTTCATTTTCAATTAATATTGTGGCAGGCTGATTTTTGACCTTCATCAATATTGAGAAAAACTGGTTTCTCTGTCCTACATTTTTCAGATGAAATAGGACATCTGGGATAAAAGCTACAACCCAAAGGTAGGTTATCCAATGGCGGAGGTGAACCTGGAATGTTTTTTATTATCTTTCTGTCGCCGATACTAGGGAGAGAATCAATTAAAAACTGAGTATAGGGATGTTTTGGTGAATTGAAAATTTTTGTTGTTGATCCCTCCTCTACAATTTGCCCCGCATACATTATTCCTATTCTTGTAGCTAGATTAGCATGTACTGAGAGATCATGCGTAACAATAATGAATGAAGTTTTGTGATTTTGATTTATATTTTTAAATAGTTGGATTACACCTCTCTGAACAATTACGTCGAGAGCAGTAGTTGGTTCGTCTCCAATGCTAATCTTGGGAGCCAATACTGTTGCCAAACCAATAGTGACTCGCTGCTTCATACCGCCAGAAAGTTGATGCGGATACATGTCAGCAATTGAGGGTTTCAATCCAAGACTTACGAAATGGTTTTTAATCATATCATCTAAAGATCCTTTACTAATATTTTTATCGTGAGCTTTAATGAATTGGTAAAAGGATTTTTTGATCTTTTGCAACGGGTTTAAAACATTCATTGAACCTTGAGGAATATATGACATGTACTTCCACTTGAGATCATTTATCTTTTTTTTGTTTGAACTAAAGAGTTGAACAGTTGTATTTTCTGGATCATAAATGACTTCTCCTTCACTTACAATCAAAGGTGGTTTATAAGTACCGGTAAGTATTTTTATCAAAGTTGTTTTTCCACATCCGGATTCTCCTGCAATACCATAAATTTCGTTTTCATATATATCTAAGTTCACATTATTTACTGCTTTAACAGTACGATTGATGCCAAAAACTTCTGTTATATAAGAAGCGTGTAGATTTTTTACACTTAACACCTTCATGATTTACCCTGATTAACTTCAATTCTTAATAACCTTGTTCTTGGATCGAGGAAATTACTTATACTGACAGAAGTTAGGTATAATGCATAGAATAATAATATCGACACTATGACTGGATTCAAAACCCACCACCATAGTCCTAAAAGCAATGCTTGATATTGATTCGCCCAATATATCATTGTTCCAATAGTTGGAATATCTACTCGACTTAATCCGAATACCGATAATACGATTTCAGTACTCATTGCAGATTGGATAGAATTAATAAAATGTGCTATTAAAAATGATATGACAAAAGGGAAATGCTGGGTCAAAATTACCTTAAAAGGATTATTCCCACTAAAGATAGAGGTAAAAGTAAATTGTCTTTCCCTCAATGAAAGAATAAGAGATCTTGTTTGTCGAGCAACCCATGGCCATGAAAATAGTGCTAAGATAAAGGCTAATAATGGAAAACTTAAATGATCTCTCAAAAGAAAACTAATAAAAATAATAACTGGCAAAGACGGAATAACGATAAAAGTATCCGCTATAGTACTTAATGACCTGTCAATTAAGCCTCCGAAATAACCTGAAATTAACCCTACTGTGGCTCCCATAATTATATTAAAAATTCCCATCAATATACCTAAAATCAGTGAATTTTTAATCGCAAACGACATTCTCCAGAACAAATCTTGGCCCAATGAGTTTGTTCCTAAAAGAAATTCTTGTCCTGGTGGAATATCCTTAAGAATTGAATCGACAGTCGTTGGATCATATTCTGTAATGAGTGTTATTGCTGACAATATAAACGCAATAAGAAGAATAAAAATGCCAAGAAAGAATTTTTTATCGTGTCTTATTAGATCTGTGATAATCATTTGAATTTAATTCGGGGATCTAGTAAGGGATAAATAAGGTCTAGAATTAAGGTTGCTAATGAAACCGCGACGATTGAAAAGATTGTAATTCCAAGCATTAGATTAAAATCACCCTCTATTGTAGCGTTATATAAAACTTGGCCAATCCCAGGATATGAAAATACGTACTCGATAATGACAGCACCACTAAAGACATTTCCGATGCTCATGGCTAGCCAAGTGTATCTTGGAAGCATGATATTTTTCATCACGTATTGTTTGTAAATTACATACGAACTCAATCCACCGGCTTCTGCATAGGTAACATAATCCGATGATCTTGCCCCTGAAGACAAAGCTCTTGTCACTAAAAATCCTCCACCAATACCATGTAATATTAAAGCAAAAGCCGGCAGGAAAGCATGGAATATTATATCCCCTATGACTTCGAAGCTTAATGTTAATTCCTGGCCCACTGAGATACCCCCCAGCATTGGGAAAACTGGCCATATAAATACGAATAAAATCAAAATAATTAATGAAAGTATATAGTGTGGAATCGGGTAAATGACCATTGCCAACGACGATAATATATGGGAACTTTTTCGCTCTTCAAAATATCCTGAATATGTGCCTATATAGTTGCTCACGATAAATGATATCGTAATACTTGTTAACATTAATCCTATAGTCCATGGCAGTGCATCTATAATGATCTCTACAACTGGCGTGGGGAAATATGTCATTGACGGACCTAAATCACCTTTGAATAAATTTACCCAAAAATTCAGATATTGTTCATAAATTGTTCCCTCCAGTCCGTACAAATTCTTTAAGGTTTTGATTAGTTCTTCAATTGCTTCAGGATCTCGATCATCTCCAAATTCAACCATGTTAGCTACAAGGCTGTTAATTGGATCAACAGGTGTTAGTCTTGGTAAAAGGAAGGTTACACTGATTCCAAGAAAATTTACGAGTATGAATTGAATTATTCTGGTAACCACCAGTCTGAAAAATTCCATTTATTACTCAGATCATTTAAATATATAGTTGGGGCAAAACTTAGCCCCAACCTTTTGTGATTTTTTTATCTTCCTGTTGGTTCGATTTGAGTTAACATTGTTTCGAAATATCCTACACACCAAATAAATGGTGCTCTGTATGGATTTTCCGAACTTGGCCAGTTTGTCCAATAGTAGTTGTCAAAAATTACCATCTTCGTACTTGACAGCAGAGGTATAATTGGCTGATCTTCTGTCGCATATTTAAAGTATTCTATCATGTTAGACTTTACTTTTGGATCTGTTGACTCCAATGTTGCAAGCTCGTCGATTATAGCATCTACTCTTTTTGGCACTTTCCATCTTTTATCATTTCCTGCAACCATCCTTTCGCCGACTGGCTTCCAGAATTTTGAGTGCTGAGATCTAATGCGTGACCATAAATCTATTCCTGGGCCCTGTGTTTCAGCTTCATGAATACTTACTTCAAAGTCCCCAATTTGGCGAATTTCTGAGAACGTAGCATCAGAGATTGTATCTGGTTTCGCATCAATTCCGAATTTTTTCCAATAGCTAGCCACAATTAATGCTATTCTTCCGTAATCACCACCTCTATTTGTAATTTTAATTGAGAACCTCTCGCCGTTTGGTCTATACCATTTACCATCTTTTTTAGTAAAACCCTCATTTTTTAGCATTTTTTCAGCTTGCTTCGGATCATACTTCCACCATCCAATTCCCCAAACATCCTTTGGATCTCCCTTAATATCAAATCCTTTTCGCTTTGAATATTTTTCCATTGATGTTGCAATGGTGCTGTCCCAAGGTTTATATCCATCTTCTAATTCAAAATCCATTAGCCAATTTTCCATTGGTTTTATGAATTCTTTTGTATGAATTGAATTTGGATTGGTCATTATTGGTGTTGGTTTTGTAATCCCATTGTAAACTGCAATTGGCAAATCATGCATATTAATTGTCAGTGTCAATGCCCATCTTACATTTTTGTTATCGAAAGGTTCCTTTGCATTATTGAACACGATATTTCTAGCACTTGGATCATTCGTCCAAGCGTATGGATAACCTGTAAACCATGCACTAGCATGTTTGTTATTTCGCTGTACGATTGTCCATGGCTCCACACCCCTGAACACCTGGGCATCCATATGATGGCCAATATTTGCCAATGCTACCTTACTATCTTCCCCATAATTCGCTAGGAGTACATATTTAGGTTTTGGCTCTTTCCCTGTCATTGCATAAATAAAGCTTTTTTCTACATCCTTTCTTTTCTCAAATAACCACCAATATCCTCCCCTATCGTAATCTTTTAATACGTATGCTCCGAGAGTTACCGGCGGAAAATTTTTAAATGAAAATGGATCTTCATTTTCCCAGATATGTTTCGGTAACATGTATACAGTTGTGCATTGTTCTACACTTAAAAGAGAGTGAAACTTTGGATTTTTACTTTTAAATTTGATGTAAACTTCAGTATCACTGTTCTTTTGGATCTTTGCGATGAACTTTTTGAAGACATTATGACTGGGTAATCCTGCATGGTTCATTTGCTGTTCAATAGAAAAGATAACATCATCAGATGTGAATTGAACTCCGTCACTCCAATGTAAGCCATCTTTAATTCTTATTTTCATTCCCATGTAGTCTTCGTCGTAGATCGGAGGCTCACTCGATACACCATTCCGCCTTTCACCGTTTTCTACGTCAAAATACCATAATGCTGCAGAGTAAAGTGGTCCCCCACTTGATGGCATATACTGTTTTTTACAGATATTGAAGTTTTTGTTGTCCGCAATCTTTTTCGAATGCCGAGTTCCCCATATGACTGTGTCACTTCTGTCGATCCCTTTTGGTAATAATGATTGAGCATTAATACTATTTAGTGATAGTAATGTCATTGGTAACAAGAGGATCATGATTATTTTTGAGAAATTCATTGTTTTCTCCATCTAA
>JACLAC010023836.1_pt1 | contig 15214 bp, 8 predicted proteins | sample 8027881 | NCBI WGS metagenome assembly JACLAC01 (sample SAMN15725517, study PRJNA655200) | protist metagenome | isolation source: fluorescence activated cell sorting (FACS) single amplified genomes of... | place: Spain: Blaines Bay Microbial Observatory, Mediterranean Sea | collected 2016-01-19
GAGGAGGTATTTGGAATACTATAGAATATCGTAACATGAAAAGTAGGGGTACTTTATTGGAAGCGAGCAAAGAGGAAATATATCAAATACAATATATTTGTGAACATATATTGCGTGAAGGTATTCCAGCATTAGAAACATTTTTTAAACCGATCATATCGAAATCTAAAAAATCAGATGAAATTATGGTAGATTTATTTGAAGGATCAGAATTTATGTTTGGCGCTGATTTATGTGTTGGAAAAAGTGATACTAGTGAAGACAATTTAAAATGTTGTTACAAATGGGATGAACACAAAGCAGATGGAGAAAATTGGCCTTTGCGACTTTTTTCACAAGCTGCAATGAGCCCAGGAGAAAAGATGGGAGATAGTTATGGACCACATTCATGGTGTGGTAAAACGTATGATAGTCATGTCGAATTGAAATATTTTAAATGGAAGCGTGATAGAGTTTATGGACGATTTAAAGATAGAAAAGCGATAATCAATAACAAAGAAATGAATGAACAATGGCGTCGGGACCCAAAACAATGCAAAGATTGGCAAATTGATAATATAAATGCTGGATCGAAATGGTTAGAAACATTCAATGATGGTGCCAATACGAAATGTCCTTGTAGTATTGAAATTGATTTAAAAGAAGATGTAACAGGTGGAAAGCCTGGAAATAGGAGGAAGAAGAAGACGAAGAAGAAAATGTATCTTGGTGTATCGAAAACGAAGTTGAACAAATTTTGTGAGAAAAATAATGATTTCTGTGCAAAAATGGATCCATTTTATGTTACGGATCAATTTCACCCTGGCAGCGATTTTTGTTTTCGCGTAAATAACAAGGTCTTTACAAGTAAACACCACGGCGACGACGTTGAAGGTAGCAACCAATGTTGTTATGCCCATTTAAATACAAAAGAATTGAAACAAGGAATATATAGATTAATCATTGGAGGAACTGCTGCAGGTACACCAGATAAAGGAAATGGATTTAAAGGTTATCATCAATATCATGATGTAGCTCCAGTATCTGATTGTGGAGTTGCAGAATATTTAAAATATCGCCCGCCATTCAAAGGTGGACCAAAATGCAAAAATTTATTACAATCTCCAATGATGTTATCAGAACCTGAATTAGTGAAAGATCCAAAAAATGCATTTGTTGTCCCTCGCAAAATGAAAGTGACTGCTGAACAATAGTGTTTGTGTGTGTGTGTGTGATAATTAAAAACATGTAAATGATATGATATGTACTCGTATGATATTACATTTTATGACAGAAGTAACACATATATGCAATTATTATAACTGCATATTACTCTCTTTTATATATAATACCCAGGTATTTTTTACTTAATATTTAATTAATTTTTTACGTCGAGGTATGCATATAAAATTCCCTTTCACACTTGATCCCATTCAAATAGTTTTGGACGATCTACTTCCCTCACTGTACCATCTTCATGATGATGATGATGAAATAAATGCCCTTCACGGATACAATTTAATTCAATATGAAATTTACGAGCAACAATATATGTCCCAATACAAATCAATAATAATATTGTGAAGAAAATGATATAAATATTTACATAACTATCAGATACAGACCATGTCCCATTTAAAATGTTTACCAATACTATAATAATTAATAAAATCAATAATAAACGAAACATATCTTTAACTTGGTCATGATGGGTAATATGATACCGTCTATTATACAATTTTCGTAATATCAATGGTAGGCAAAAACATAATGCATGTGGATGTTCTTCTTTATTTTCTTGCTCTTCAATATGTGGATATCGAAAAATAAAATCACCATACTGATGTGAGGCGTAGCATACGTATATAAAAAAGTAAATGAGTTAGTAAGAATATCTATAACCGTAGAGATACATAGATGATGTTTGGAGATTAAAGTATATAACACCATTTAAAATCAAAACGGTAGTTTGATATACGCTTCGCCCCACAAACCTCTCAAGCAGGATTGTATATACTTACTTCACGATGCCAATCAGTATATTCTCTCCATGCATCCCAACCACTAAATAATTCTTTATGTTTAAATCGCAAAATCAATTTATTCATATAATATTTTAAAAATTTTCGTTGATATAAATAGTTTAACCATGCAATATGCATTTTATATTTTAATGATTGATTACGAAACCAAATAATTTTTTCTTTCAATACACGTTTTCTTTTTTTTCGATAAGAATATTTTTTTAAAATTCGTAACGATACTTTGCATTTATGTTTGCAAACCTTTTCAATATAAAATGTTTCAGCTTTTATATATTGTTGTTTCATGTAGTACACATTATCAACAAGTATATTAAATAAACTAATTTTTAAATGGGTTTCTCTATGAAATTTATATTTCTTACTTTTTGTTCGTAGAATGGCAAATGTATAACGCCGTTCCCGTTGCATACGTTTTTTAAATTTAATCCATGCATAAAATGCTTCATGTACAAATACTTCTTTACGATCTGCTAAAAATAATTTAACTTTAGTCGCAATATTTTTTTGTCGATTCCAATAATTAAAAATTTGTCTTAATAATATAGTATTGTGTTTTCGTCGTAAAGTATCGACTTTTTTATTTCGTTCTACATTTAATAGTTTTAAATAATTTGAATCTAAATGATGTAATCGTAAGGAATATTCTGGAAACAATGGTTCACGTGCTATATCTTGTTTTATAGTAGGAAATGGTGTATTGATCAAACGTTCTTTTAATCGATCTAATTTATGTTTAAACATATCTTCATTTTCTTTTCGAGTTGAGTATGTTGCCAATTTAATTCGTTCATGTAATGCATCAATACCATTTTCTTCATATGTATTATTTCGTCGAATTTTAACATTGGAGCCAAATATAACTCCCGGACCAGTAGGAGAAGTTGGACCTTTAAGAGATGGTGGTAACGGTGATTGTGATCGTGTCGTATTTTTGGTTAATGAAGATGGTGATGTGCAATACATTTCTTGTTCGTTATATGATAATATGACATTATTTTTTATAGTAGATGCATGTAATGGTGGTGATGACGGTGGTGATTTGTCTACTTTTATTCTATTATTATTATTATTACTACTACTGTTACTATTCTTCCATCTTTTTAATGTTTTGATTGGAATCGATGTTTTATATGGACTTGTGTTTTTATGAAATCTAGACATAAGACGATCAATTGGACTTTTATTATTAACATTCAATTTCTTATTATGTTTGTTTGTATATGGGCTTTGTCTTCTTCTTCTTCTTTTTTGTCTTTGTTGAAATGGGGAAGAAGAAGAAGACGAAGACGGGGATAAATGATATTTCTTCCCATTATTTGTAGGTGTCAATAACACACGATGTTTATGTTCATCATCCATGTTATCCATGTTGGATGTTTTCTACGTAACTTTACATCTTTTCAAACACCCAACACTGTATAGTGACATATATATTTATTTATGTACCCCCTAATGATATATTTTTATTAAAATGTGTGTGTTTATTTTATGTTGTTATTGTAGTGAGAAGTAATTGTTTGTACTTGAAATGGGAAAGTAGTATTCTTCATAATTTCATATTCTCTAAATAACGGCTGCACTTTCAACGATTACAAACACACTTTTAGAGAATTTAGAAATAGCTTTTTGTTGGAAATATTTTAAAGTTTATATTACACTCGTGCACTCTCTGTATTAATAATATAATATGTGTGTATATAATTATACTCGTAGTAAAAGTATTTTTATAAAAGACTATTTTTTTATTACGAGTTGTCGTATTATTCTATCTCTCTTGACTCTTGGTAATCTTATACATGTAGTGTGTGTTACATTATGATATGTATTTCTGTAAATTTAAATATATTATACATATCATATGATAATATATATCATAATATGATATGATAGACAAGGCTATTTCAGATTTGTATTCTTTTTTTTCCTTTTACTTATTTTCTCTGGAACTTTAAACACAACAAATGTATGCCATGTACAAAGCAATCCACAAATGGATAAGGCTATTCCAGAGAACCCTGTTGTAAAGTATGGTGTAATGTCAATTGTTAGTGGAACTGTATATGTATATATCGGTATATGTATATATATATATATATATATGTTAAATGTGTATTTTCAACTTACCACCTACATCTCCAAATAGATCAGGGATGGTTCCAGGACGATGTGTATGGAAAACTTGAGCAAATTGTGCCATTTTAATTTCCAACGTTGCTGTTTTCGCACTATTTTTTCCAACATAAAATAGATCTTTATTAAATAATTCATATGTTGTTTTCACACTTGGATCGTCATTTTTACGCACGATAACACCAATGTAAACTGCTTTGCGTTGATGTGGCTCTAAATCCATATTTATCTGCATTGGACCACTAGAACTTGGTTCATTAGCAATAATCTTAACTTTTAACATTGGTGAGCAACTTGATCCATATGTTGTACTGCAATCACTAGAGTCACTTTGTTTGTAATCAGGCACTTTAATTAATATACCATGGTCTGGACTTTGAGAAAATTGCAACGGAATATCTGTTATGTTTTTTGTAGTAAATTTACCACCAATATTAATCCTTTCCATGTCATTTTTATCATCGTACGTTGCACTTATCCATGGGGATGCATCCCATACCCATCCATTACCAGGATTGCTAGCATTTTTAAAACAACCCCATGGAGTGGTACATTTTATATCCATTCGTAAATGTTGCAATGGCAATTCTTTTGTTTCCAGTAATGAAAAGGTCGTTTGTTCTGGTCGATTCATAAAATTAATTGATGCATATATTGTATATATTAAAACACTAATATAAAACAATATCGTATATCCTATCGTATTATTACTATGTGAAGCTGGATCAAACACAGGTTCTTTTAAGGCATCTATTTGGAACAAACGTTTCAACTTTGTATCAGCTTCTATTTTTTCATAAAATGCCAGTCCTAAAAATGTCTCCATGGCGGTTACAGTTGTACGATGTTGCGTTTCTTGTTTTGTTACGTTGTCCGTATCAATATCAACGTGACTACTTGAAATACTATCTGTTGTATCATTTTCTTTTCCCCCATCTTCAATATTATTTTCTTCTAGTACAATATTTTCGTCTTTAGCAGTATTCTCATTATTACCAATAGTCATTTCCACATTATCTTGTGTAATTTTCTCATTGGTATTATTATCCATATTTTGTTTTCTATCTGTAGATACCAGGGATGATAGATGTGTGATAATGTATTTTTCTTTTCTTCTGTTGATGTTTCTATATATATATATATATAATACATCAAATTCTATATTAATACATCAAATTCTATATTAGTATATATCCCAACATATCGATATATATCGTTATAACTTATATATATTATTTTTGTAGTAGTATAGTATAGTACCTAGCCTTAGGGCTAGGTAGAGCTAGTGGCTAGCCTGGCTAGTAATAGCACTACTATAATAAAAAAAAATGCAATATATTATTTTTTTGAAACTTCAAATTGCCATTATTTTCTCCTTTTACTAAAAAAATATAAGACTACCGATTAATTGCCTATCCTATTCACGATATAATTAATACCTTAATACCCAATACGGTGGGCACTTTTATTTTTTTGTATTATTTCAGAGAGAATTCTCTCTGATTATTTGTTAAAAAAAATATAGAATTAGAATTTTTAGTAAACCCGTAAGTGCACACACACACATAGAAAAACAACTGTGATGGAAAACAGTGTTCTATAGAATTTTTTTAAATCGGTATAGTTTATATATATATATATATATTATCAATAAGAAAAAAAATGTCATCGTCATCAGTAAATTTATGTAAACAATTGATAAGAAAAAGTTATGATAATTTAACATTTGTAAAAAGATATTTTTCTTCTTCATCATCAACATCAATAACTGGAAAAATTTATTCAACAGTTGATGATGATAATAATCAAATTGGTAGAATAAAAATTTCAAATCCATCAAAATTAAATGCTATGCAATTATCTATGTACTCTGAAATACCCAGTGTAGTGAATGATTTGATAGCAAATAATAGCAACAAATTAAGAGTTATAGTGCTTGAGGGTGATGGTGAAAAAGCATTTGGTGCCGGTTCAGATATTAGTGAATTTGCATTCAATAGGACAGGGAAAGAACAAATGGAAAATTACTCGAAAAAAGAAAACGAAGCAACGGAATCATTATTAAATATTTCATTGCCTGTAATAGCTAAAATACATGGACCATGCATCGGTGGTGGCCTTAATTTAGCATTAGCAGCAGATATACGCTATTGCGCGGAGGATAGCACTTTTTGTATACCACCAGCAGTATTAGGAATTGGATATCCCCAAGAATTGATGGATTTATTATTAGCTGCTGTTGGTAGTAGAAGTAAAGTAAAAGAATTAATATTCACAAGTAAAATGATTAATGCAGAAGAAGCATTAAGTATTGGATTAGTCGATGGTGTTTGTAAAAAAGATGAATTGGATGAAAAAATAATGTCAATAACAAAGAAAATTGTGAAACTTGCACCAAAAACGTTGATTGCAGCAAAAGCAGGTGCAAATGCAAAAACTGAGGAAGAATATAAAAATGCAAAACAATTATGCGATGAATGTTATTCATCGGAAGATTATAAAGAAGGCGTAGAAGCGTTTTTGGAAAAGAGAAAGGCAATCTTTTCTGGTCGGTAAAAATGCGCAAAAAAGGTGTATCTCAAAAATCAAAATTTTGCGAGAGAGATAGGTGGTACAAAGCACGAGTATATTATTTTAAAAAATGTGCGACATATTTTATATGCATTTTTATATTAATATATACGTTATATATTTTTCAAGAAATTTTAAATGTCACCACCACAAATCTCAGTTCTCCTGGGTTCTCAGTACGAAAATTTTTTCCTAAAATATACGAAGGTTCGCTCCTCTCTCTCTTGCTCAAAGTTTAAAATCAAACTTTGCATCATTACCAAATGCAAAAAATGCTATTGATCGTGCAGTTTCATCAGATACTTCTGGCATACTGTTGTTTTGATTTTTTCTATAAATATCTAGCTGTGGTTGTGTTTGCAGGTTGTTGTTGTTTGTGTTTTGTTGTTGTTAAGGGAGCTACCAGGTAAATAGCATGGACTTTTCTCAGCTTCGATGCCCATTAATAAGAGCTGTATTTAGCTCTCCTGAGTGTCGTGTGTTCCGACTAAGAGCTGTATACTAATCGATACCCATTACCCTACAATATACACTAAAATGTCACATACATAGTGTTATTACTTTATTTGTACTAGTATCTAGCATTCTTGGTGTAGAATAAGGTATCAATCTGTCTACTTTGCAATAATCAGATTTTTTATTTGCAGTTCCCCTTTTTCTAGAGACACTGAATTGGGCGCATTGACTGGCTATTTCACCAAAACTTGGTACTGTATATGCATTTTCAATATCAGCATTCGTATCAACAACATTTTTCATGTTTAGTAATGTTTGTTTAGTTTCAACATCTAATGCGTTAAATTTACCACCATGCATGGTTCCAACTACAATTCTACACTGTGCATTTACTCCAGCACACATGCATTTTCTATAAAAATCAATACCTTCATCACGAAGAGGATCACATTTGTTAACAACCACAATAACTGGTGGTAAACCTTTGCAATCCTCAATCGTTGCAAAACTTGGCCATGCAAGAGGATCTTTGTTGTTAAATCCATCGATTCCATAAATATATTTTGAACCACCCCCTAAAGTTAATAAAATACCATTATTTTCTTCATGCGATGGAAATTGTTCTTTTTGTGGATACTCCCCAGCTATGTACGGGCATAATGGATAAAATCCAGAAATGATATGTAATTTATTCAATTGCTTTAATTTCAATGTTGTTGCAATTGTTAAATTACCACCACCTGACTCACCAGCTATAATAATTCGTTCACTATCAATACCAAATTTTCCTGCATTTTCATGTAACCATTGTATCCCAGCAACGCAATCATTTAAGCCGGCTGGAAATGGTGCAACGATTGGATTTTTACTAGGTGTTAATGAATTTCGAAAATCAATTGCAAAAACTGCAACATTTTGATTTGCAATTCTACGTAACCACACTTGATAAAAGCTATAAAATACGGACAAAGAACTCATTCCACCCCCGTGTAAATAATATACACAGGGTACTTTGTCCATTTGATTATATTTCTTAGGCCTAAAAAATACAAATGGTACATGATTATTATCTGGATTAGATATAAATGTCCCTTCTTGTACATCAAGCGTAGATACAGGTACGGAATTTGTATCACCTAAACCTTCCATCATTTTAAAAGTTGCTTGCATTTGTTTTTGTCTAGCAGGTGTATTTGCACGTGCATAAATCTCTTCCCATGTATTATCTTTTTCGCTTTCCTTCGATATTACCATTGCACTACTTGATCCTCTCCCTTCCATCATTTTTAATAATGGCCTTTGTCGTGGATCTAACCTTGGATCATCCGCCATTTTTTGAAATATATAATATCTTCTTTCTATTTTTAATTGTTGCTCCTTTGTAATATATATTGTATGTGTATGTGTATACCAATATCAATTTGCAATTGTCGCTCTCTCACTTCTTCATTGGTTTTGAAAAATTCTATAGTTCAACTGTTGTGTGTCCAATCTCAACAACAACAAAAAATCTAAATCCCCATCACACATAAAATCCCGAGATACCGATATAAATTATAGTTAAGGTGTTTATCTCCCCGATCTTTTAAAGTTTTGTACACAGATATAACAGATCACTGAGCCTAGACAAAACGCTATCTTTTACTTTGATGCTTTATAATACCTTATTAAATTTCGGTATGAATAGGAACATATCATATGTTGTAAGTATAATAATTAGTACTATTATATAAGTTTTATAAAAGTACGCAATAATTAAAAAAAAAAGAATTTATTATGAATTGATACAATATATTATACCTGATATAGATATACAAAACAGGAATTGGTAGCATACAGGGAACGAAAAGAATAAGAAGAACAAATAATACCCGGATAAAACAAACAAAATCAACTCACCTTCCTAACAACTCTGTTGATGCTATTATAAACGATGTCTTATGATAAATTGAAAACATTAAAAGTTGAAGTAAAAAACCATGTATGTATTGCAACAATTCATGGAGATCACCCAGCACACGTTATGACATTGAATTTATATGTGGACTTGTTAAATTTTAGTCAAATTGTGGAGAAAGATGATAATGTCCATGTTGTTATTATGCGTAGTAATCATGAAAATTTTTTCATTGCTCATTTCGATGTTACTGTTTTAATCATGCAAGCTAAAGATAGTCCAAATAATCCTGTCAAACCAGCTGCACAATTTCATGAAATGTGTGAACGTTTTCGAACGATGGATAAAGTTACTATTGCAGAAGTGGCAGGTAGAGTTGGTGGTGGTGGTTGTGAATTTAGTTCCTCATTTGATATGCGTTTTGGAGTCGATGGCAAAACTATTATGAATCAAATGGAAGTACCAATTGGAATCTTGCCCGGTGGAAGCGGCACGGTAAGATGGACTAATTTAACGAATCGTAGTAGAGCCATGGAAGTTATTCTTGGTGGTATTGATGTTGATTCAAAAACTGCATTGGAATGGGGTTGGTTAAATCGTAGTTTCCCAAGTCGTAAAGAAATGGAAAATTATTCAGAATGGTTAGCAAATCGTATTGCATCCTTTCCACCAAAAGCAGTTGCAAATGCAAAGAAATCTATTATTGGTGCAACGGAAATGCCAATTGATAAAGCGTTGGAAAATGAACAAGTGTTATTTGCTGAATTAATGAATGATAAACCAGCATTAGTAGAAATGGAGAAATTTATGAAAAATGGTGGACAAACAGAAAAAGGTGAATTACGTGTATCGGAATTAATGTTTGATTCGAAATTGTAAAAATTTATATTTAAAAATACCGTACGCGCATACGTACGAAAAAAGAAAAGAGAACCCAAGAAAAGATATTTTTATTCGTAAAATTAAAAATCAATACGTAATGTATATGGCATATATTTTAAATATATATTAAAATATATATTTGTCCCACCCAAAACTCTTGTTTAATACGAGCTCACGTAATCCTCTCTGATGGCAGACCATATTCCTATAGTAAAAACCTTAAATAATACATAATATATTTAATTATTTTAATGTCCACCTACCAGCCTAATGATTGAAGCATTTTTGCAGCTTCTTCTTCAGTTGCTTGTGGATTATCATCTTCTTCATCTAATTCAGAATCAGAATCTACATTCATATTTTTTGGTGCTGGTATTACTCTTGCTTTTTTCTTCTTCTTTTTCTTCTTCTTTCGTGGCATCTTTTTCTTCTTCTTTTGCAGCGTCTTTTTCTTCTTCTTTTGTGGCGTCTTTTTCTTCTTCTTTTGCGGCGTCTTTTTCTTCTTCTTTTGCGGTGTCTTTTTCTTCTTCTTTGGCAGTGTCTTCTTTGTACTATTTCGCTTCCTCTTCCCTGTTATAACTACTTCTTCTTCATCTTCATCTTGATGTGGATGTTGATAATGATCATCATCTACTGTAGCTGCATCTCCTTCATCATCAACTTCTACTTCTGGCGTTTCTAAATCATCTTCTGCAAGACCAAGTCCAGGATCATCAATTGAATTTAAAGCAATAGAATCATCACCATATGCAATTGTCCAATCTTCAACCAGTTTCCAACCAGCTTCATTTTCTTTTTTTGTTATTGCAAAACGTACCATTGGAATTTTCATCTGTGCCTCTTTAGCCTTTTTAAACCTCTCTCTATTCTTAGAATGTGGCAATCTAAAATCATTATCACCATGATGTATAATAATTAATCTTAAAACACAATTCAGCATGATAAATGCCTTTGATAATAAATCTGGTGTTACTTCATTTTCCCAAACTTCTAATATTTTGTCTCGTAAATGTTCTAATTTTTGAAATGGACCATAAATATGGACTTTTGATCCCATCATTCTAAAACAAGCTAAATCTAAAATATTGCAATCAGGTGATCTTGCAGGTTGGAAATCAAATTTAATGTTCCATCCTGGTTCACAACAATTTCCTTCTGCATCTTTGAATGTACCATTTTTCATCATAGTTTGGATAGTTTTCATCTTTCTCCTTGTTTGTTTAGCAACATGAGGAGTAGCATTATCAAATTGAATCCTAATAGTTTTATGTTTTAAATGCGGTATTTTAGCAACTATAATTTTAGCTAATTTTTGCAGCATGTCACATGTCTCCTTTGCTTTTACATTAATGTTTCTAATTCTCCAATCATTCTTTTTGTAATTCTTGGAATCTCTTTTTGCTTGATAATCCTCAACAAAAAAATCACACATTACCTTTCCATCAAAGATGCATTCTCCATTCTCATCATACATAGGTCTTCCAGCTGCTACCCATGCCATGATTTTTCCAATATGCCGTTTACTACCAACACGTGGACAACCAGGTAAATAATAATCACCACTAACAGGGTTTTTTAAAACTCTGACATATGTACCATTAGCTAATTGCAAGAAAAATTTTTCATCAACATGAATTAATACTTCATCTTCTGCACCAGAAACATAACCATATAAAGGATCTCTACCTGTCCCATTAATACTATCATTCATTTGCTGTTTCCATTTATCTGACAATGAATTTATATCAATATCATCACGTGCAGATAACAATTCCATACCTTTATGACCATGTATGTTTTTATAACAACGGTTGCCACGGTGACGATACGGACGAAATACTTCATCTAGTGCCCACTTTAAACGTTGCATACGGTGCCTTTCTGTCAGTAGTGGTAATAGACGTTGTCTAAATGTTAATGCTTTTAAATTACGGACCCAATTGCCCATTGTATGGCCTGTTACATCCTTTGTCTTTAATTCCTCCCAACCATAATCATCACAAAGTAGATTATATTCTCTTGCTAGAACTCCCAAGTTGGCCATGCCCCTATGAATTAAATTTGCTTTGAAAATCAACAGTTCTTGGACTTCCTTTTCTTCTGGTGTCTTTGCAATTTCAGTCGCGCGTACATTTGCTTTTTTGCGCGTATCAGCTCTTTCCAATGCATAAGCCATTGGGTCAGGATATTTATTTGGATGGTACTTTAAACACCAAGCTTTGTATGCATACCATTGATTTCGTACACTACTCCACCAGTACTCACCCACCACACGCTTCTCCAAATTTTCATCCTTTTCCATTTGCATTTTTATCAAATATTTTGCTTGACCTGAGAAACTACCAGCAAAATAATTTATTGCTGAGAAAAAAGTGTCGCCTGGTGTTAAAGTTGTTCCTGTTACATTTCTATGTGCTTGATAAACACCATCCATAATATGAAGCAATGTATACCGCTCCATAATGCCATAATCATTAGTCCGAAGACCTTTTGAAATATTTTTTGTTGAATTGTTCTTCTTAAAAAACTTTTTCACAAACTTTGCATCTTCTTTTGTTTTATTGAAGTTTGGCGATTGAAGAAGATTTCTACTGTTTGCATATAACTGGATACGTTCAAACTTTTCAGAAACAAGTGGTTTTTTTATAAGTTTCTCTAGTGCAAGACGGCGTTGTTTTTTGCTTTTACCATTAAGATGTGTTCTATCTAACAAGTTCTTTGTAACCTGCTTCTTTCGTCGCTGAATTACAGTTCTTTGTTGTGATGAAATTGATGGCGCTTTTGGTTTTGGTTTTGGTTTAGGTGTAGATGCGCTATTATTAGGATTTTTAGCGCTCCTAAGTCTAGACAATATGCTTGGCATGATCAAATTAAAGTTCTATTTAACAAATATTAAATAAATCTTCATTTTCAATATTTCCAAACGTGGTATTTTGGTGAAATAAAAAATGTAACATATTTTAACAATCCATTACAGTGTATTTACCATACCAGTACCTAAATACCATCGCTACAACACATTTTATGCAACAAAACAAATACCGTTAGCTGCTATTACGTCGTAAATCGATGGAAAAGTAATTTGAATATTTGAAATTGTTTGTTTTCTGCCAATTTTTCATTTTCGTATCCGGCGGGATCCGGGTATGCATATAATAATTTTTTTGGTGTAAATAATAACGTTCGTTTGTAGATTTACCAAACCAACTGCAACAATGATGGAAATGAAGAGAAGAGAATAGATATAGGATATTTATATGTATATTTTAAGTATAAAAATAGTATACTAAGTCATATTTTATATGATTTTAGCTCCTTCCCAGCCATCAGAGAGGATTTCGCGAGCTCGTATATCAATAAAAACAAATAATAATCTCTCTACGAATATTTTAATTTTATTTTCATTTATACGTATCATATCATATATATGATACATCATTAAATCTTTCTTCACTTTTTTCTTCTTTTTTTATCTCGCGTAAAAAATAAAAAATATGATACACATTGTACTTATTGCTACTGTGTATTATGTATTACTTTGTTGGTGATGCCATGAAATTAATATCTTTTGTTCTACGCGCCAATATTTCAGTCCATTCACGAAAATCTTCCATATTTTTTGCTTTCAAATGCAAATTAGAACGTTCACCTTCAAAAACTAGATTAAACTCTGTGGTATTATCAACCTTTTGAATGACTTTTAATTTATCCAATTTTTTATCTTTCTTTGCAATTTTACCACCATTTTTTTTCGCTTCAGATTCATTTGCATAGTACCTCAATACATAATTATTTAAAGAATCTACTTCTAATTTAAAATAGCGATCTTGCCAACCTCTTAAAATATGAGTTTGTGCTTTTTTCTCCAATATACCTTCTTTGACGGTTTTATACTCTCCCTGCATACTGCCATTGCTACTATTTGCTGAATCAACTGATGTTACACGAATATTTCCATCACCTGATAATTGTCTTGTATCAACATGTTCACCAGAGATCGATACTTTACTTAAATGTCTAGTTGCTGGTGGTGCTGCCATAGGCTGGCCTTTAAAACCTCTCCATATTTCTAAAATAGATTCCTCATCTATTTTATAATGTGTTTTCTTATCAATTTTACCTTCCAACAATGTAAAACTGACCGCAGCACAATTTAACATTTTCTTTGTTTTCGAATGATGGTTACTTTTTTTTGGTAAAAATACTTTAAAGAAATTTTTAAACCATAATGAATGCCCTGCACTAACAATAATAGTCGATTCATCTCGCGCCATGCACCAATTACAAAATTGCATCATACGTGGATATGCCGTGCTGCACAACCCTTTGTTCCCATAACTAGATGATGTTTCAAGGAACATGCCTGGACGAAATTTCTTACCCAATAAATCTTCAATTAATGACATTTCTGGAAAGGCATTTGGCCCGGCAAGTGCATTTGTATCTACGTTTCTACTCATCTCTTGCAAGGATGATAATAATGTAATTTTCTCATATGTGCCTTTCATTCTAGGCCACATTGCAATACAGCCTGTATTAATCGCACGTCGCAAATTGCTACTAACCAATACGGAATCTTGCTTCGTTTTCAACTCTGAAACGATCGAATCAAGTGCATTTCCTTGGTTTCGATAACCCGTAATAAATTTTTGCAATGCCTCCGCTTGTTGCACACCCTCTTTTGATAATGGTGAATCGATAAATACGGAATGATCAGACATGAATAACATTGCTTCACGAAATAAACCTCTTATTAAACGTGGCAATAGAAGAACTTTACTTTTGTTAAAAATTTCATTCCAATCCGACTCTCCATGACGTATGAAAACTATTGTTTTGGATCTACGATTTTGTTTTGTACCCATAACAAGTTTTGCCGTATCTGGTGCTTTCTTCATACCCCTTTTTTCCATCGAGATAAACATAAATAATATACCACGGGACCAAATAAATAATTTTTGCCTACAGAATGTTAATAGCAATGGTACAATCATCATCGCAAACAATACATATGGATTGTATTTAATATGTTTTTGACGATGTTGTTGTCGTTGTTCATGTTGGGGTGGTGGTGGTGAAGCTTCCGCTTTATTTTCTGACTTTTTTTGTTTATTTTGCTTGGTCATTTTTTTCTTCTTTGGACTTTTTTTAATGGTTTTTTTTACTTTTGTCTCTTCACTAGTAATAGTATCTTCATCAATTATTTCAATATTGCTACTATCCCCATCATCTTCATCTTCCTCTTCATTAACTA
>JACLAC010005899.1_pt1 | contig 15212 bp, 13 predicted proteins | sample 8027881 | NCBI WGS metagenome assembly JACLAC01 (sample SAMN15725517, study PRJNA655200) | protist metagenome | isolation source: fluorescence activated cell sorting (FACS) single amplified genomes of... | place: Spain: Blaines Bay Microbial Observatory, Mediterranean Sea | collected 2016-01-19
TCACCATTGGATTCGGTGATTAAGCTGGGTATGGAGAGATTGAGCTTACCGAGCAGTTGGAGCCTTAATTCCCAAGCGGCTTTCTTATCCGCAGATACCCAGAGAAGACGATATGCTCCTTGTTCATCGAAAAATTCTAAGCTTGGATGGGTCATGCTGTTCTCTATCGCCAAGTTAGCTCCATTTTATATGATCTACGGTTTCAGATCTGCATCTTTAAGGGAAAAAGGTCATGTTGAATAAAAAGAATCAAAGGAGATAAAATGCTTTTTTTGTGGTTTGCCTGCATTACTCAACACAGGGGTATAGTAACCCATGAAAAGGGAAGAGTCATGGCAACAGCTTCAGAGGGGGATGCTTATCGACTCTATTCATCCGATAAGACCATCTCTGCACTTGGAGGGTGTATTCTTCAGCTCGAAGGTCTGGGTGGGATTCGATGGTTTTATGTTAAGGATTACGAAATTCTAGATGCAGGAGATGGCTCTGCTCCTTTCATCGGAAAGCTAGAACAAAGGGGGATTCAGTATTTTCTAAGTGACGAAACATCGGGCTCATTGTTTCGTCTTCAAGAAGATCAGGATTTATCATTGCACCTTGGTAAACGAATATTAGTGGTCGGGTATGTTGTTGGGCCCCACGATCTTAAGGTTCTATCTCTGCGTGTACTTGAAGAATAGGTTCTTCGTGTGCTTCACCTATATTTGGCGTTAAAGTGAAAGGATGATGTCTATACCGTACAAGAGCGAGCTGCGCTCCCTTCAGGAGTTTCCCGCTGATGAAGAAGCACTCGGCAGGGCTTTATTCCGTCAGCTCCAGATAAAAATGCTTCAAGAAGAAAAAGATTTGGCTCACTTCCTGCTGATCGATGCCGAGGTTGTAGAGCTGATCACCTTGCACAAGATAAAAGGATGGGTTGGAGATCAGCATCGCCTTTTATCGGGGCTAGCGGGGGCTCGCGACCTGCAATTTTGTGCGCTGATACTTCATTGTCCAATTCCGAGGGGAATTTTTTATGGTGCTCAACCTACTGGAAAGTGGCCCAATGGTCCTGTCGTGTTTCTTGAGCAGCCTAACAATCAGTGGTGGCTCGGGTGGCAGGAGCGTGATTTAATGCTTGAGCATCCTCGTGTCGTACGAGCTGTTGATGGGGCCACAAAGCCCTTGGGACTTGGAGGGTGGTTTTCACGAGCAAGGCGAGAGCAGCTACAAGCCAAGCATCTTCTTCCAGAGAATGTTATAATCCACTGAGCCTCAGCATTGCTTTTCATGCAAAGAGATGAGCCTAGTTTAATAATGGAGCTTCATTGCACAAGATCTTATTCGGTTCTTACCCGGCGACATTAGCAGCTGGAATTCTTCTGATTTCACGATCTCGCTCCATCGGCATGACCCTTGATCTTGCTGTAGAGTATCAAGACATACCCTCATTCTCAGGTCCGATTTTAGCAACCTCACCGGCGAGCTGTGCGATAGGCTTTCCCCATGCAGAGGAGCTCTCTCATGTTGCTTGTCTTGGTGGTGAAGCAGAGGCAGATCTTTTGATTAGAGCCTCCGATGGTTGGTTTCGAATTAGCAGATCGGGCCTTGGTAGAACGGCCGCGTGTAAAGATTTTATGAAGCTTCTTCGACATTCTGATCGGAAACACTCAGCGCTTGCCGTTCAGGCTCTTGCTCTTGCACATTCATTGGGGTACCGAATCGAGCCTGGAGCGATTGATATACTCTTTGCTGAGGAGCTTCCTCTTTCACAGCGCTTGCTGCTCTTCTCTACTGCCTCGTTAGCATCAAAGAAGAGGGTTCCATCTAGCCGTGGTCTTTACTCCCTTTTTTCCAAGGGAGAGCCCCAAGAAGAGGAGCAAAGGACTTTTCCATCTTTTCTTGATTCTATTCATGAAAAGAAGAGACAGGATTTGTTCTCTTGGCTCACCAAATTGCAAGATTTAGAGCACTATGGTGCACTTTACGCATCTATTCTAAAGCTTCTTAGTCTGCTTAAAGAGGAGCCTCTTTTTCCTCAGCTACCACGACTAACAAGCGATGACCTTGCTCTTGCACATGGTGTAAGGTCTGGTCTCTCCGCGACGAAGCATCAGCTTCCCGCACCGCAACACCAGAGTGAAAACTGGACAGCAGCCCCAATTCAGATTATCCAAGATAGATTCCTCTATCTTGGCGGAAGAATATTATTTAGCCAGCAGAGTTCTTCTAAGAACATTCAAAGGTTAAGTATTCGAGGCTCTGAACAGCTAAGCATACAGAGCTTAAGCCACGTTCAAGAGGAGCAAGAGGTTCAAATCTGGGATTGGTTCTTAAAGGAAGTAGAGCTCGGAGTTGAACAGAGCGAAGTTATTTGGCAAGGACTTTATCACCCGCACCATTAATTATTTGCCTCTTGTTCTTCAGTGAATTTAGAATGAGCATCTCATCAATTGGTACCAAATTTTAAGAACTTGAACAACAATTAGGAGCCTGACGAGGCTCATTGTGATCTATGTCCAGTGTGCAGCAGAACAATACAAAGAAAAGAAAAAAGGGCATCGTTCCAGACGTCCTCTATCATGCCACCACGAGTAGACTTGTTTCACGCTACCTAGATGAAGGGCGTGTATCGCTACCAAGTGGTCGACCTCTTTTCCTTTCAAGAAGCGAATCTCATGCTTGGCAGGTTGCACATCGTCTTCCAGGTCGTCCAAGAGTACTCTATGTTGATGCTAATCAAGCACGGTACAAAGGACATTACTTTCAGAAGAACCGCGCCTCATTGTGGCAAGTTGACTATTTATCGACTCGCCATGTGCTCAATCTTCAGCCCTATTTTTCTAAGCAAATTTCAAGTGGTGGTATTCCCTATTTTGATACGGGCTCTGAGGTTCTCTTTGCGCTGCAGCAGCTTAAGAGAGATACCTATTACAGCTGGGAAGTTTCCAAGGGAAAGATTGAGCCTGGCGAGCATCAAGAGATGACAGCAGTAAGAGAGGTTCGTGAGGAGATGGGATATCTTGAGGATCTTGAGATTAAGCATTATCTCGGCGAAACACGTTTTGGATTCTATACCCCTCAGCGACAGCCACGCTTAAAGGTTCAGCACATCTACCTAATGCGCACATCTGTTCAGCAGCAAGCTTTTGTGCCAGCAGCAAGAGAAGGGGTTGTTGATGTAAAGTGGTTTACCTTTGATGAGGCAAAGGCAAATGTTGGACATCGTTCTCTTATCTCTGTTCTCTACAGAGCTAAAAAATACCTGACTGAGAACGGAGTGAACGTCGTTCTTGATGAGCAGCAGGATAAAGAGCAAGAGTAATGAGTTCAAGAAGAAGGAGAGCTCTCTTAATCAGATGCCTCTGATTTTGGGGCATGTACACGCTCATCTTCGACCACACCAACAGGTGAGGTCAAGGTCGCTTTGTCATATTGATTGTCCCAAATAGGGCTAAATGAGCCGAGATAAATCTCGAGCTGTTTTTCTGGATATTTTTGATGCCATCCCCGTCCAGAATGAACCTTAACGGTATGACCTGCTGGTAGTGCCATGTCTGGAAAAGAGTAAACAGAGCCAGAGTTATTTCGAAGCCGATAGTCGAGGAGGTTGATCGTCTCCGAGCTGACATTACAAATGCGAAGGTACTCTCCATTGACAAAATTATCATCTTTTCCTGCGCCGTTGGCGTGAAAGGATGTCATGTGAAGTGCACCTTTGTAGCGATCTGTTTTCCAAATGCCAAGCTTATTTTGCTTTGCTAGCTCCTGCGCTGCAAACATGGGCTCTGTTGTTAGGGTATCTGGAGGAATAAGGAAAATGTGCCCAAAGCCGAGCTTGAGCAGCTCGGTTGCAATGTCTTTTTCGATCCGCTCTCCATTGCGATCGGTCACAAAGATGACGGAGGCAATTAACCGGTCATACCCGTCAACCGTCACGGGCCCGTAGGTGAGCTTCACTTCTTTTCCGAGGACCATGTTTCGAACAGCATCCCGTGCCTCGATACCATAATCTTCTTTGGGGCGTATCTCTGGTGTGTTTACACCTCGAAGTCGAATCTTATGACCAGAGGCTAGGGTAAATGTATCACCATCATAAACAGCGACAATTCGTCCATGTGATGGTGGGGTAGCTAAGGCGATTGAGCAGAGTAGGGCAAGCATAGAGCAACTGAATAAGGGGTGAGTAGAAGCTTACTTATCAGAGCTAAGATTTTTTCGGTAATGGCTCCACTGCCAGAGCATGTGGAGTGAGCTTGGGGCATTGAGCAGAGCCTCTGATTGAGCAGCAAATGCATTGGCGTCTTCTCCCTCGGCAGAGAGAAGGAACGCGTAGGTATCAATAAAAGTACTACGAGGGTGTTCTTTTATCAAGCTACTCATCTCTGAGAGGTGAGCTTTGGTTGATTTCCCAGCAAGCCCAGCAAGCCAAGCTTTACAGTTGATGGTTTCTTCAGGATTTAACGGTGCGCAGTAGCTGCCACTTTGTACCAGATACGCCTTAAATTTATCTTCATTGTTTAGTTTTTGATGTGCAAAGAGCTGCATATCGACCAGCTTTTTAAGGTTTTCTTGCTCAATATCGGCTTGTAATAGATCGCTGTGTTTGCCCGTTGCGAAGTGTTGAATGTAGAAGAAGAGCGCTTTTTGAGAGTCTGCAGGATGATGGAGAGCTTGGCGAAGTGCACTGAGACAGCTGATGGTGTCTCCTTCTAGGTATGCATACCAAGCACGTCGTAGTTTTTGTGCGTAAGGAGCTTCTCCTTTGAGGGAGGCCAGAATGGATTTCGCCTCTTGAATATTTCCATCTAATGCATAGAGATCTGCTGCGGAGATCTTGATGCTGTTTGTTGGCTCATTAAGCATCAGCTCAGAGGCTAGCTTTAAAGATGCCTCCTTGGATTCAATGAAATATTCCAGAATTAGCCGTGAAGAGAGAAGATTTTGCTCTGCTAATAGCAAGGGATCGAGATCTTTAAGGAGGCCGAGAGCCTCGAGGGGACGTCCAAGCTCGAGCAAGATATCGATAAGAAGGAAAAGGTTGTCCCTCGAGAGCTCTTCCTCTGCGATAAGCAGGTCAGCAGCTTCATCAAGATGATTAGAAAAGATGAGGAGCTCTATTTTTTGCTCGAGGTTAAGCTTGATTTTATTTTTACTTAAAAGTGTGTAGTAGTGCTCAGAAAGGGTTTCTGTTTGCTTCTCTTGCTCTGCGGGTAAAAGTGCTATTTTTTGCTGGCCGTAGTCAATAATGAGGCGTTGATTTGCAAAGACATTCGCTCCTAGAATATTTTTATTGCTTCTTCTTGGAGAAGGGGAGAATAGATAGGCCTCTTGTGGTCCTGCAAGTTTTAGAGATCCAACACTTAGGTTCTTCGTTTCTATTGTCTGAGAGGAGTAAATAGATCCCCCTAGGCCTTGAAAAAGGGCAGAGCTAGATTGAAATTCTTCCTCACTAATTGAGGCAGCAAGCTGTGCTTTGTTTAAGAGTATTTGGTTGGTACCTGTGTCCAAAATAGCGTTGACCTGAAAAAGATGATCAGAGGACGAAAAAAGAAGAGGAACCGTTATCTGCCTGTCTTGATAGCTCATCTCTACAGCGGCTTGGGGCATAAGGTATCCTCGCTGAGATTCGAGCTTGAGCTGCTGGTTGCTGTAGTCGAGCTCGACAACAAACTGCTCGAGGAGATCATTACCGATTAAGCCAGCGAGCTCAACTCCTGTCACCTTGGGTGGAAGCTTACCCTGATGAATAGCAACATTAAGATCATTGATGTGAGCTCCTCCAATGTCGATGTCAAGCTTGGTTCTGTAGTAGGGAATCGACCCACCTATGCCCTGTAGGGAACCAGCGTGTTGCTCGAAAGAGAGCCCCATATCTTCAATGACGCTTTCAGAAATGAGGGTCATTGATGAGCCCGTATCGATCATAAAGACATAGGGGCCTTGATTGTTTACTTTCGCTTCGACATAGAGGTGGTTATCCATGGGTCTTGCACGGTAGAGCGGCGTTAAATTATTTTTGGGCAAGCAGCTGAGCAAAACAGATAAGAACAACGACATTCGGTCTCCTACTGTTTCCTTATAACTTCGATGGAGGTGTGTACAGATGAATCCCCTCTTTTTATTTTCTAGTTTTGGCTGTAACAGCGATTTAAATAGCAAAGCTCCAGCTGAGTATCTCCTTATTGAAGAGCAGCTTGAGTACTCTGCAGAGTGGCTCGAAGCTGCTGATATTGATGGTGATGGAGATGATGAGATCTTCCTTTACAACAAGGGAAAGCTTCAAATTGGAGCAACGGATGCTCGTGTTTTTGAGCTAGAAGCGGAGCCCAAGCTTGCAGTACACAAAAAGACAGCCGGAGGAGAGGAGCTCATCGTGGCATTTGGCTCTTCACGAACCTACTCATCAGCACCGCTACAAATTTGGCGCTTCGACGATGAAGGTGAGCAGATGCTCTGGAGCCTTGAAAAGGGGCAGCTCGGTGATCTACAGTATACAGATGAGGGGCTCTTTGTGGTTTTTTCTACCTCAGATGGGCTCAAAAGCGGATGGTTAAAAGAGAATAGTATTGATATCGTGCTTGAGGAGCGTCTTGCTCTCCGTCAGCTGCCAATAGAGAGATCTCTTATCGCTGTCGGACGTGTTTATGGTGATGAGCCTCGTTCTGATGGCGATCTTCGGCTCTATAATGTGAAGAGCAAAGAATTTTCACCGCTCCCTTCTTTTCGTGGAATCAGAGCTCTTGCTCTTTCTGACTTAAATCAGGATGGTGAGCAAGAGCTTCTCGTTTCTGATGGATGGCATTTTAAGTACGGTACTGAGGCAAAAGCTCGGGTGGTCTTGTTTGACGGTATCGATTCTGCAGAGCCTCCTCGTCTACTGGCCAGTTTTGAAGGTGAGTACACGGTAGAGCGGATTACCCCTCACGAAAAAGAGCCGCTGATCTTGGTAAGGGCTCCCAAACATGGGTATCTACTGCAGCTAGATTCGCTGGGATGGAAGCGCCACCAGCTGTCACAGCTCGGTGATCGTGGAAATATTGTGTTCTATGAAGAGGGAGGCACCATCTCCATTTTGAGCTCAGGTGCAAAGGTCCGAAAGATAGCCTTAAAGAAGGAAAGCAAGTGAGACGGATGCTTGAGTCCAAATCTTGACTATAAATCGGTTTACAGAAGCCTTGTTTGTGGCTAGAGCTAAACCCTAGTAGAAACGTTGAACAGAGAGGAAGCCCATGTTTCGAAAAATTTTGCTCGCTAACCGTGGGGAAGTAGCTGTTCGGGTAAATAAAACAGCTCAACGACTCGGAATAAAAACTGTGGCTGCTGTGACAGATGTTGACCGTAAGCTTTCCTACACGGCGGACGTCGATGAGGTTGCATCGATCGGTGACAAACGAGGATATCTCGATCAAGAGCAGCTTATTGCGGTCGCAAAAGAGCACAAATGCTCTGCATTACATCCTGGGTGGGGTTTCCTTTCTGAGAATCCCTCTTTTGCGGCTATGGCTGAAGCTGTTGGCATTACCTTTATTGGGCCACGCCCACTCTCGATGCGCCAAATGGCAGATAAGGCCACTGCACGGTCAACAATGAGAGCGCTTGGCCTCTCTCCTATTCCTGGGGTTGATCGCTCCCTCTATACGCTTGAAGCTGCCATAGAGGCCGCAGCTGAGGTAGGCTATCCTCTGCTGCTAAAAGCAGTGGCTGGAGGAGGAGGACGTGGTATGCGAATCGTCTTGAAGCCAGAAGAGCTCTCCTCTGCATTTATTGAGGCTTCATCTGAGGCAATGAGTGCATTTGGAGAATCTGCTCTCTATATGGAGCGCTTAATTGTTGGTGGGCGGCACATTGAATTTCAGCTGCTTTGTGACGGAAAGAGGGCTGTTGTTTTGGGTGAGCGAGAGTGCTCTATTCAGCGTCGGCATCAGAAATTACTTGAGGAATCACCATCTCCAGTGGTCAGCCGAGAACAGTCTGCTCAGCTGTCCGCTGTTATTGCAGATGTTGCAGTTGAGCTCGGTTATCGAGGAGCTGGGACGATGGAGATGCTCCGCGATGCTTCTGGAGAGATATTTTTCATGGAGATGAATACGCGGCTTCAGGTTGAGCACACGATTACTGAAGAGCGCTATGGTGTTGATTTGGTTGAGGAGCAGCTTAAGATTGCGGCACATCACCCTTTAAAGCTAGAGGCTATCGAGCCAGTCGGTCATTCCATTCAGTGCCGAATCAATGCAGAGTCGGTCGTTTATGAGGATGGAGAGCTCGATTTTAGACCAACACCAGGTTTAATCGAGCGGCTTGTATGGCCGGAGCAAGAGGGAATTCGAATCGATACTCATTTGAGAGAAGGAGATCGTATTTCTCCCCATTATGATTCAATGATTGCAAAGGTGATTGTCCATGCACCCACCAGAGGAGAGGCAATAGAGCTGATGATAGATGCGCTCTCCAAAACGGTAGTTGAAGGAGTCCCAACAACGATACCTTTCCACCTAGCGATTTTAAAGGACTCAGATTTCCGGAGCGGGAGCTACAACACCAGCTTTATAGATGAGAAAAAGAAGGCTCTTTCTTCAGCTTTGTAGCTTACGAGCCTAACCACAAACCACAGTAGAGATTGAACATTTGTCAGGAGACGAAGAGCTATGAGAATTCCATTAAAGCTCATTGGCAGTACCATTGTTGACGACCCCCAAAATCGAGCGCATGCAGCTGAGAAGGAAGCAGCTCTGTTTGAGAAGCGAGCACAGGTTCGAATGGGGTGGGGTGAGAAATACATCAACCGCGTACATCAGAAGGGAAAGCTCACCACTCAAGAGCGAATTTCGCTGCTAATTGATGAAGGAACAGAGGTCTTTGAGGTTGGAACTCTGGTCAACTGGGGACGCACCTTTCAAGGCTCTCGTTTTCCTGCGCCCGGAGCTGGTCTTTGTACAGCATTTTGTCGTGTTCAGGGTCGATGGGTGGTTGTTATAGCCAACGACAACACGGTTGCAAGTGGCTCTTGGTGGCCCAAGACCCCTGAGAAGATACAGCGAGCGCAGGAAATGGCCCGACGGCTAAAGCTGCCAGTTGTTTATCTGGTTGACTGCTCTGGTCTTTTCTTACCCGAACAATCCCGCTCTTTTCCTGGTAGAACGGGAGCAGGACATATCTTTATGAAGAACGCCGAGCTGTCTGCTGAGGGCGTCCCACAGATTGCAGGTGTCTTTGGAGATTGTATTGCAGGTGGTGGCTATATGCCGATTATTTCGGACCGTGTCTTTATGACCGAGCAAGCCTATATGGTTATTGCTGGAGCGGCATTAATAAAAGGTGCAAAGGCATTGGAGCTGACGAGCTTAGATATTGGTGGACCTGAGGTTCATGTTCATCAGAGTGGCTGCGCAGATATGCGGGTACCGAATGATGAGGTTTGCATTCAGCTTATTCGTGAAGAGGTCGGTAAACTTCCAAGTACAGCAGCTGACTTTTACAGATTTGGTGCAGAAGCAGAGCCTCCTCTGCTTCCCCCAGAGGATCTTTCGGCTCTTTTTCCCGTAGATCACCGTCACATTTACTCAACAAGAGAGGTTATTGCTCGGCTTGTGGATGGTTCTCTTTTTCATGAGTTTCTTCCTCATATTGGTAGAGAGATTTTAACGGGAATAGGAAGAGTAAATGGACTCTGGATGGGATTCGCGGTCAATGTTCTTGAGCCTCAGCCACACCCACAAGGAAAAGGTCTACGTCCTGGAGGAATCCTATACAAGGAAGGAATAGCGAAGTTGTCAGCATTCTCCAGAGCCTGTAACGATGATGGAATACCACTTGTTTGGCTTCAGGATATTGCTGGATTTGATATTGGTGTCGAGGCAGAGGCAATGGGGCTGTTGGGCTATGGATCGTCTTTAATTTATGCGAATTCAACCAACACCACGCCCTTCTATACCATCTTGCTGCGAAAGGCGAGTGGTGCTGGTTATTATGCTATGGCGGGGCTTCCCTATCAGCCAGTGATCCAGCTCTCAACGACCATCGCCAGACAGTCGGTGATGGAGGGAAGTACATTGGCAATTGCAGCTTTTAATTCAAAGCTTGATGAGAACTTTGAGATTGTGACCAAAGATCCTCAAGAACGAGCCAAAATAGAAGCTGGAATGAAGGCTACAGAGGAGCGAATTGAGGGGGATATGGACCCGATAAAATCGGCTGCTCAGATGGATACAGATGAGGTCATCTCAATCTCAGAGCTTCGTTCATGGGTAGAACTGCTTGCAACTATTTCTTATCAGTCGATCGGCCGTCGGGTTAAAAACCCTCGGATTTGGTCTATTCATGATCTGAATGTACTCTCATCGGGGCTGGTTATTCAAGAGCCGAATGGAGAAGAGGCAGAGCAGGATAAGGACACAAAAATTCAGCTGCGAGAGCTTGAGCCGCTTCAGCCCAATGAAAGCTTTATCGTGGCACCTATGGATGGAACATTCTGGCATCGTCCTGCTCCTGATCAACCTCAATTTATAGCAGAAGGATCTTCATTTGTTGTTGGTGAAACATTGGGCTTGATCGAGGTGATGAAAACCTTCTCTCCCATTAAGGCTAAGAGGCCAGGGACATTGATAAAGCTCCACGTTGGAGATGGTGAGGGTACCGAAGCTGCCGAGGTGCTGCTTCGGGTTCGATATGAGACTTAATTATCTGCAGATAACAATGGATCAAAAGAGAGTCAGATAGGGTCAAAAAAGAGGTTTATGGTGATACAATTTGTCAAGCTGTTGTGAGGTAGGATATTCTATTCATAGGAGAAGCTATGCGTCGTTTTCTGTTGATTGGTTTTCTGTTTTGCTGTAGCCTCTATACCTCACAGGCTGAGGCTCGATGTGATGGTGCTCTCTACACTGCTGAGAACATCATTAAAGACATTGGTGATATGGACAGCGCTATTGGTGAGGACAATTTGGTCTCCATCAAGACAATTGGTGAGCGTATGGCCAGAGATCTACTCTGTATGAGTACCCCAGCACCACCGATGGTGTTTGCTACTCTCTATCGTCATCTTGGTGTTTATTACCATGTAATGAACAACCCTCAAGAGGGAAATAGATGGTTTCGTTCAGCGATAGAAATAGATCCTAGCTTTGAATGGGAGCCCTCTGTTCTTCCTCTAGACAGAGCGGAACGCCAAGAGTTTGAGCAGCAGCGATTGATTGCTGGTGCAGAGCCCGATTTCCTAGAGGATAAGATCTTCTCACTTCCCGAGGGGACCATCCTCTATCTAGATGGTCACATGATTAGCGAGCCAAGTGCTGTTGAAGAGCGGCCTCATGTGTTGTTGTTGGTACAGGAAAGCAGTAAAAATGTTGAGGCAAGATACCTCATTGATGGAAATAACTTCCCCGAGGTTTTACTGACCGAGGGCTCGGTTAATCAAGAAGATGCTCAAAAGGTAGAAGATGATTTACTGGCTGTAAAGCAGGTCTATCGGATGCGTCCAGCCATTAAGACCCCGCTCTTGATCTCGAGTGCTGTAACCTTGACTGCAGCAGCATCAATGTATGGCGTAACCACCAAAACGAATGCTTCTTTCTATGAGAAGGGAAAAACCTACGATGAGTACAAGAGCATACAAAGAACAAACAACAACCTTGTCATCGGCTCTGTCGTCTCTCTGGTGATCGGCGTCGGAACAGGCTACACTGGCGCGCTCATTGACGCCCCAGCATCACCCGGTGGGTATTGGGTACCACCTAAGGTTGGCTCTTTCTTGTGGTAGCTCCTCGCAAGGAGGAGATTAAAGAGAAAAGAATTATTAATCCAAGAAAGCTACCGCTCCCACAGAAATTCCTTTTCGCCAAGCTGCTTGGTTGCCCATCGTCCGGCAACGAAGAGGTAGTCTGAGAGACGGTTTACGTAGGTAAGTGGAAAGATATCGAGCTCAGGATCTTCCTGATTGAGCGTTAAAATGGTACGTTCTGCTCGCCGACAAACGGTTCTTCCTTGATGGAAAAAGGCACCAACGGGACCTCCTCCTGGCAAAATAAATTCACGAAGCGGTGGAAGCTCTTCATTGAGAAGATCGATCCACTCTTCGAGCTGAGTAATGATGCCTTCATCGATACGGATCATGCCTTCCCAGCGGTGACCAGCAGGAGTTGCCAGGTCAGCTCCGAGGTTGAAGAGATCATTTTGGATCCGATAGAGCTGCTTATCGAGAAGATTCTTTTTTTCTTCTTGGGCTTCAGAGCTTTGTAGGAAAGTGCGGATAAGGCCGACGATAGCATTTAGCTCATCAATGGTTCCGTAGGCATCGATTCGAGGATGATTCTTTGGGACACGCGTGCCACCAACGAGTGATGTTTCTCCTTTATCACCGCCTTTGGTGTAGACTTTTGTAATTCTCATAGAAGCTCTCCTGCACATCAGAGATGGGTAAAATAGAAAAGTAGATGTGCGCTTGGCTCTTTTCTTAGCCCAATTACACCCATATCAAAGCTCGAAAGGTATTAATTCTTTAAAAAGTTTGGGTTGACCTAATGCTTTCAAAACCTGTCCCAAGATTTGAAAATTGCTCATCGTCCCTATTTTTATGTTAATTTTCCGGCAAAGTTATCTATTTTGGAGGAAGACATGATTTTTTTATCTTTACTTTTAGCCTGTGGCGAAGCTGATGCTGACAAAGACTCTTCTGCAGAGCCAGCAACAGAGCCCTCTGGAGAGCCTACCTCAGAGGCAAGTAGTGAGCCCGCCGGTGAGCCTGCATCAGAGCCTGCATCAGAGGCAAGTAGCGAGCCTGCATCAGAGCCCGCCGGTGAACCTGCAGAAGAACCAAGTAGTGAGCCAACACCTGCTGATGACATTGCAGAGGGAGATCTGGTTATCACCGAGATTATGAAAAACCCTTGTGTATGTACACCTGCTGGAACCTGTCCACCAGATGAGACCGCAACGGGAGAATGTGTGCTTGACGATGCGATGGGCGAGTGGTTTGAGATCTACAATGCATCTGGCTCAGAGCTCAACCTGATGGGCTTGCGAATTAAGGATGGCAATGCCGATAGCCCAGATGCCTTTCAGGTTTCTTCCGAGCTGATGATTGCTGCGGACAGCTATCTTCTTTTCGGAAACAACGAAGAGAGTGCTACCAATGGTGGTGTAACGGTTGACTATGTCTTTAATGGCGATAGTTTTTCGCTTGCCAATGGTGATGATGAGATCATCTTGAGCAACGGAAATGGTGTTATCGATGGTGTTAGCTACACCGATGGTGAGTTTCCCGATCTGAAAGGAGCTTCACTGACCTTAAGCTCCGATGGGATGGACAGCACATCCAATGATGATGGAGCAAATTGGTGCGAGGGTTCTTCTGTCTATGGAGATGGAGATCAAGGAACTCCTGGCGCAGTTAATGATCCCTGTCCTTAGGTTCCTCTTTTCTATTCAGGAACGTTGCAGACAAGAGAATCAACGGCATGAAGGGGGGCATTGTCTCCCTTCATCAGCTCAGCGATCGCGCTCATGACAAGCCGATGTTTTGCGAGCATTCTTTTTCCTGCAAATATGGGGGATGTGACCTCTATCGTGTAATGGCCACCACCACCTGCGACATGGACGATCGCATCAGGAATGGCGTCTAAGATGGCGATCTTGATCTCTTCTATAAGCTCTGCTGACATGGATGCTCCTAAGTTTTTAATGGAAAAGCTATATCTCGGTTGCTCTAATTTTCCAAACTTCAACAGCAGCCCCAAGCTTGATGAGGTGATGATGCCAGTACAGCTGAGCATCAGAGCATCGATCTCGGGGGCTTTTGACTTCAATAAAAGTGAGCATGGTGTCGATTCCAGCAGGGTAGCTATTGTGGATTCTGACTTTTTGGCCTGGCAGTAGGATTAGATCAGGCATTCCATGTCGCTCCGAGGGAAGGTGCTCTATCCACAGCTTTAAAAAGTCTGCTAAAAAATCAGGGGAGAGGTGTTTGAGAAGGTTCAGAGCATCAAAACGCCAATTACATCCTTGAATGTATGTGCCTCTTAGGGCGGCTCTGCTCTTGATAATAGAGGGGCCTTTTCCCAGTCTAATATCCTCAAGGCGAGCATCAATGAGCTTAGACCTGCGATGATAAAAATGGGGCTCACCGAAATCTAGAGGCGCAGTTAGATTAGGGGTTGGGAGCATCCCTTTAACGGGTGCAAAGATGACATCGAAGAATAGGAGTGCAAATAAGGTAGACCAAGGTTGATTTTCAGCTCGGATTGCATCTCTGCCGTGCTTAGCAAGAAGAGCAATAGAAAGATCTTCAACATTGTACGGTTGCTCATTGTAGATAAAGCGAGCTCTGTTTCGTGCTGAATTCGCTGCTTTGAAAGAGAGGGTTCTCTCCTTAGCTTTTTCAAGAGGTAAAAAGAGAGGAGGGGCTCTCTTAATAATTTTTGCAGCTTTTTTAGAAAGACGAACGATGCTTTTGTGGTTGATTGTTGGGGCCTGTTGTTGAGCGCGGAGCTCTTGATCTGCTTGAGCAGGATTAAGCTCAACGAGAATCTGTAGGCGCTGAAAGTGTAGCGTACGAGCTAATCGAACAGAGTGGAGGGAGAGAGCTTTACACAGAGCAAATTGCAGCTCGGGAGAGGAAAATTCTGAGAGATTTTTTTCTATGTAGCGATGTGCAGAGTAGCGATAAACTCTAATCGGGAGCTTGGCATAATACAAAGTATCAGGAGCAGAGAGATAGGGAAGAAGACCCCATTTACCGAACAGGTAACCCCTTAGCTCTGCTCTGCTTTTGTGGTGTGATGCTGCTTCTGTTTGGTGGTATGGAGGATAGACGCGGTGTCCAAGATCTTTCATCAGGGTCTTTTTAAAATTCCCCTGAGAGCCTCCTTCAAAGAAAATGACCAGCTGCTGAAAGATAAAACGCTCTGTAATTTGTACCATTTGGGGAGGATTTACAGATGTGGGCAGAAGATGGTGAATGAGCGAATCTTTGTTTCCGCTTATGGGAAGCTCATATACTTTACATAACTCCACCAATTCAATTTTTGTATATGATGACAGTGCCTCTTTACGATCGAGCGTCAGTAGCTGAAGAAAAGAACGGCTGAGGAGCTCACTAATGCTCGCTCCATATTGAGGATGCTCATCGATCAGAAGGTCAAGGCGCTGAGGTTTTCGTCTAAAGAGAAGGCTGTAGAGATCTTGAGCTTCTTTGCTCAAGGTTAGCCATTGTCGGAGCCTAAAATCTTCTCCGCTGG
>JACLAC010004533.1_pt1 | contig 15207 bp, 6 predicted proteins | sample 8027881 | NCBI WGS metagenome assembly JACLAC01 (sample SAMN15725517, study PRJNA655200) | protist metagenome | isolation source: fluorescence activated cell sorting (FACS) single amplified genomes of... | place: Spain: Blaines Bay Microbial Observatory, Mediterranean Sea | collected 2016-01-19
CTATATTATAATATATACTAAGGTAACATTGTTATGTTAACATAACATATGTTATGTTACTCTACCTTAAGGTACTACCGTATTCTTTTTTTTAACAAAGAAAATAGCCCCAGCCCCCAGCCAGAAGATACGCTTGGTATCAAATATTAGCCAGAAGTAAACCACAGGTTGTTACGTTCGAGACATACAACTACATCATGAAGCTTTGTAGATTGTTAGCAGAGCACCCATTGTTTTACAGAACCTCTAATACATTTTAACTTCCTCAAAAATTCCGATACGTTTCCCGATTGCTTCACGTTTATTTTTCACTCATTCTATCTGAATAATCCCGTCCATGGAAATATTCATACACCGTGTCTTGACTCTATAAAACATTAGGCGATAAATCACGGTCAGTGTACACTTCGTCGCGTGAATCTAGACACAATGAGTAAACTTCTGGACGACGATAATTTGTGCGGTCAAACCTTACTGAGACTTGTTTCTCGGGGTTCTTCCATTATAGCTGGTAAGTAGCCTCGCTTTTCATTTACATTTATACGCTTACTTAACAAAATTATAAAAAGAACTATTGCGGCTTTCTGAACATCTGCCGCCTGTATTTTTAGGTGAGAAAGACTCTCTTCAGCCACGATACTCAGATATTTTGTTCACTTTTGAATATTTAAAGTCGCAAGACTTATATGAACAAAAAGTAAACCAAGATAATGACCTAATGGATACTGACGACGAATTTATGGAAAATCATTTTGAAATTATCGAGAGATTTTATGTTCTTTTCGAGAATATTCATAAATTTATCACGGACTACAAAAAATACATATCAGACCTTCAAAACGGATTCTTTATCCAGCATAGCGTGGACGGTATTCTCATGGATAGAGATGGCAAGCAGCTGATGGCGGAATCATTATATCTAATTGGAAGTATCCTCATTATCTTAGACAGAAAAATACCAGGCCCAGCTCGCGAAAAAATCATCATTGCATATTATCGATCGCGAGGGGAAAATATTATGGATACTTTTGAATCTGTTGTAAGACTTTGTCGTTCAACTGGTTATGTTATGCATCAAAAGAGACCGGACGGGTATCCTGAATCTTTTTTTTCTCGCTTCCGCATTGATCCTACGGTTGTAAAGATGGTTGTTAGTCGTATACAGAGCGAAGATATATACTTGCAGTCAAAATCTTACCCTTCCCCCGAACATCGATCGTTTGCACTTGCATCACAAGCATCCATGCTATACGTCATTCTTTATTTCATTCCTGCCTATCTGCACACAAAAAAGAGTGCAATGCGAGAGATTGTCGACAGACATTTCAATGATAATTGGATAATATCTATATATATGGGAATATGGGTAGATCTTCAAGTCGCATGGAAACCGTACGAAGCAGCTTCAACAGCACTTGGCAATACATTAGAACTCGATCATGTAGAGTCTCTATGTAAACGTAATTCTGAAAATATCAATATCGCACAGAAAAGTATAGAGAAATTCCTCACTGAGGGAGTCTTAAATGAAGACTTTGTACTCAACAACATTGAAAAGCTCCTCAATTGTATAAGAATATCTAATACGAATATGAGGTGGTTGATGTTACATCGGAAAAGCTCTGACCGTAGATTCAAGAACATAGTTTTACTTTCTGGGGTCTCGCCAAAGCGTTTGGTGCGCCTACTACTAACTTCAGCACAACTAGAACTTATTTTAAAGGATATGCTGAAGACTCTCCTCGAAGAAAAGTCTGAGAAGTGGACCTCCTTTAAGCAACAGTGTGCAGAACGCATGGGTGAATTAAGTAACTATTTTGGCGGAGATGTTGCATTGACCCGGGTTGAGAGGGATGAAACTCTCATGGAATGGTTTGCGAAACTGAAAGCTGAAATTGAATCGCTTGAATATGTAAATCCGACTCTTACAGGAAGGCGCATTCAGAAAATTATAGCTGCTTTGGAGGAAGTTGAAAATTTTAATGAAATTGACACCTCGCTTCAAATAAAGGAATTTTTGGGTGGAGCTCGCAACTTTTTGTTGCAAATGGTGAAATGCATCAGTGTGCAAGATTCTCTCTTGACATCCCTTGAAGTTGTGACAGACTTAAGTTATGCATGGGAAATTATTCGTGATTATACACCAATACTGCACGAACGTATTCGCATTGAGCCAAAGAGTGTTGTCCTGCTTCGATCAGTGTTTATAAAACTTGCTTCTATTCTCGATGTTCCTCTAGTGAGGATTTCACAGTTAAATTCTCCTGATATAATATCCGTTGCTGAATACTACTCAGGGGAGTTAATTTCATATGTCCGAGACGTTCTTGAAGTTATTCCTGTTACTGTCTTCAACGTATTGACAAAGTTGATTGATTTAGAAACAAGAGAATTGAAACGCATACCTTCAAAGGTTGAGTCCACAAAACTTGCTGAATTTGCGCAGTTACAATTACGGTATAATATTGCGGAAATGACTCACAAAATTTCGGTATTTACCGAAGGTATATTAATGATGCAGAAAACACTCCTTGGTGTCCTAGAAGTAGAACCTCGGCAGATACTTGAGGATGGTATCCGCAAAGAGCTTGTTCACCAAATATCACATGCAATGCAGACAACATTGCAATTTTCCCGTCTTAAGGGGAACAAAGGACCTCAATTTGGAGATGAATTTTCATCCAAATTGGAGGCACTTGCTGGCGCCTTAGCTGGTTTTAAACGTTCCTTCGAATATATTCAGGATTATATCAATATATATGGACTCAAAATGTGGCAGGTTGAATATTATCGTGTAGTCGCATTTCACGTTGAACAGCAATGCAATAAATATTTGAAGAAAAAAATAATGTCTAATCAATCTCAGTATCAGAGTCGTGCTATACCAATTCCTATATATAATGAAACGACTAATTTCATGGGTAGACTTGAAGTAGCCCTCCTAGATTTGACAAAACCTGGTTTAACGCGATATGTGCCCGAATGTTCTTCATGGTATTACGCAAGTGGAAATCTTGCCTGCGGAATGCACACATTTGGTTTACTCTCTCGTGCAATAGGAGTATCTGGTTTGTGGGGCGTAGATCGCTTGCTATCTTTCCGTATTGTGAGTATGCTGCGAAAAACAACTGAATCATATACACTTTATACGAAATCGAAGTTTATGTCGCTTTTCAATCAGCTTGCGGGTGAATTACAACCAAATTATAGTTTGCCTCGTTCTGGTCGTAACCTCTTCTTAACTGCCACAAAACAATGTAATAAGTTTTTCGATGAAATTTCTCCCATTGTTCACATCATAGGCCAAAGTCAGCTTTTACGTGCAAGAATTTCAAATGAAATAAACCTTGGTGCCCAAATGAACTCAAGTTTGCTGTGGAGTTCTCTCTTCACATTAAATCACTCAGTACTTAATGATATAACTCGCCACTACAACGAAGAAGACAACCACGGTTATCCGAGCGAAGCAAATATGATAATTCCTGAAATAGCAAAATATCTTGACTGTAGTGGCTTTTTCAATCCGTTATCAAAACTTTATATCACAAGTGACTCGTGCGAAAGATTGCCAATTTTCCTTTGTATTTGCTGCGTGGCTATCTTGCCTAAATTGAGATATGACCCTGCACTTAATATTCTGGTGCGTTTAAAAGATAAAGGATCTATTGATGGTGTTCCATTTATTTTGGGTATATTTACTATATTGAAACAATTTCATCCAGAACATATGCGGATGTTTTTTGAATATTTGGGCCAATATACTCGTTTATGTGTTAAAGATGGTTTTACAGATCATGGTAAATCTTCGTTAGCAGTGTGCACTGATGCAATGAACTGTTTGCATTTACTGGAATGCATCCATCTTCTAGGTATATCCCCTCAGAAATCTGTTTATGGGGTGACTCCTTTGTATTTATTTGATAGTGTATCTATGTTCAGACAGAGCAAGTTGTCATAGAGTTTCACTTTGTAATATTCCCTCTGCAAGTCACTACTCCATCCACGTATGCAATACGGTATTTTCTTCAAATTTATGAAAACAAGAATATGTGCGTCTTTTAAAGACTTAAGATCCCATTTCGTGTAGTTTTTTTAAGGTTTGTGTATTTATAATTTATTTGGAATATGTTTTTGCATGATCATCGGTAAAACTATGGCATGCTCCTCTTCATATTTATGTAAGAATATATGTGGAGTGAAAATACGAAAGCATCGCTCTTGTAATTATAATGCAGAAACTTATGTTGAAAATGTTCTGTTTAAGTCAATAATAAATAAAATATCTCACACGGGAATTCGTACTGTTACTGAGAAGCGATTAACATGCTCTACATTTAATTTTTTTTTCGTATTTTATATGGATTTAATTTTGTCGGCATCGTTTAGAAAAGTAGACGGACGTATTTTATAACCAATATTGAAAAGCTTTCTCTAACCATATATTTACTACTACTTTTTTTAAATAAAGGGGGATAATCTGCTTTACTTTTTTTTCTGCAGACACTTTTCCGCCAATTTCATGATTTCAATATGCAAAGAAACATAAATAATGATGTACGATTAGTTGTGATTATTTTGGCGTACATAAAATAAAAAATGTTGTCCATGATTCCTGCAAATATGTTAATGCATTTAAAAGGTTAGGGGATCGAATTGGAAAAAAAATATCTCTTAAATATAGTGGTATACCATGTATATTTTGGAAATTGAAATGGGAAAGAAACCGAAAAAATGTGCAAAATATTGATTCATAGAATCATAGATATATCACAACGATTACATTTGTTACGATAAATAAATAATTGTATGATATCATTCGATCATTCGAAGTTACTAGAAAAAAAGGAAGAGGTTTTAATGAACAGAAAGTGGTATTTTGCGTTAAATACCATTTAAGTAGATATCCTTTCGGAAAAGTCGATTTTAAAGTAAAGCATTGTACATGTAGGGTGAGAAAATCAAAGAGGCATTATAAAATATCTTATCTCAATTTATTCTTAGAAAAATTCACGCTATGTCCATTCTTATGCATCTTAAATCAGTTTGAACTGCCTTGTTTGCTCAACTGTTCAATCCATATGAGTTTCATCTTTTTGATATATCTCATGACAATAAATCCAAACACAATATGCATTATAATGTATGCACTTAGCGTAATGAGGATAAATATTCTATCCACTTCGTCGATTCTGCTCTGTCTGTGCATACTGTCTTCAATGAGAACAGTAGTAACACCTATTTCAGTAGCAATTGCCGTTTGGAATAGCAAAGATAAAATCATATAATGATCGCACAATGTAGAGTATGAAAGTCGCGGCAAATGACCTGCAACTACAAATTTGAATGCGACACTTGTAAGGACAAGCGTTAACACTGCTTCTAATCTACTACCCAAATCATTAGAAGGAATTGAATATCCAAGCCACGTTAATGCAGTAATGAGAAGGACAGGTATCATTACATTGATTAAGTAATAACCGGCCCTTCTTTTACAGTGAAGTGTAATGTGGAAAACTGGAAGGTGCTTATTATCCTGCTGTATCTCAAAGTTTTCTGTTGTGTGAGAAAGAATCCACTCGTGCATTTGAGAGTTCCGTTTGTTGAACTCGCTTTCTCTCATAGGATTTAAACGAAAAATTAAATCAAGTTCTCGCGTCAACATTGTAAAGTCAAGGGTTAACTCTTGGTAATCAAATGGAAACATCTTTAAATTCATTTTGGTAAGAAAAGAACCAGTATAATTGAAATAACAGGTAACAACAGCATCATTACTTCCTGGTCGAGGATCCCAGTCGCAGATCTCTATATTTGGTTCAATACCTTCGTCAATTTCATTCATAAACTTTACGCGACGCGGCTTCCATACTTGTGACATCGACAGAATATCAACTGCAGTATTATCATTTTCAACATATGAATTCAATACAGGCTCCTCCCAAGTTGCTTCAAGAATGCAACGCGTTCTAAAACTCTGCCCCACGGTATCAATACCTAAAATATTCAAGATTTCGTACTTCACCCAAAGTTCACGAGTGGGGAGTCCTCGTGGCCCAACTTTTTTTCTTCTCTTACCCAGTGTATTGTCTAAAATGTTTTCTTTTTCCACGTGGCACGAGTGTACGCGTCCTCTTAAATATGTATTAGACAAACGGTGCAGGCTCTGAATATGTTTCACAACAGAACCATTGGAAGATAAGGAATCTTCTGAATGCATTTCGAGCTTCCTGTCTTTTGCTTTAGTTGACATCGTTGCAAAACTTTGCAATTATATGCTCTTATGTATGATAGACGGTTGTAATCTGAAATTAAATTTTATTCTTATCGACCTAGAAATCTACAGAATATGGTATACATTCTTAAATAAATGTATTTATTGAAAAATAGTTACGTATGATCTTCACGATATTTATAAAGGATTTCAACCAAATGCCTCTGACCACCGTTTGTTTAAAGCTGGACTCAAAAAAAGTGCAAAGTTGTGGGATGTTTGAAAAAATATACGCAAGCCCGTAGTAATATTTTTGAGACATGATGTAATTAATCCTTCAAGGCAACAAGTATGTATATTTATATCCGTACTCTTGGGAGTAATGAGGAACATTCATAAAGTTAAAATTATCATACAAACATATGATGGATTGAATGCAAAACCAGACCTTGCCTTTTTTTTCGTTTTGAGAAATCGCGCACTGAAAATCCCTCATAAAATTGTACGAGTACAACACCATTTTGCGGAAACAAAAAATATTTTTTATTTACAAAAACATAACATAACATAACATATGTTATGTTACCTTACCTTACCCTATTTTATCTCCCCTTGATTTTACGAAGTATATAAATAAATATTAATATAATATCAAGGTAAATAAATACCTGAAGGTATTATTATTTAACAACATATTATTTTTAACTATTATACTCCATTTTTGAGATAATGTTTATAAATATTTAAAATATAGCGGTTACCATATAATAAAATATGGCAACCGTTAAAACACCTCAAATTTAACGGACGATCACAGCGTAAAGACAGCTTTAACCATTGGTTTGCGGCTGCTAAATTCAAGTGATAGCTCACGAATGGGTGGAAGAGTTCGTTGTTTAAGCGCTCGAGATGGTCCACCACCCAATCTAATGCACGGACGGGGTACCAGACGAGCTCCCTTCAAAAGGGGACGGCATCGGAGCGCGTAGTTTTCGAGCATTAAGCTCCCGTTCGTTAATTTTTGGAAATTTCAGGTGCTCGTTTAACCATTGCGACAACAACGCTTTCTATTTTATCGTATTTTTATTTTATTTTGTTTTCGATGGATGCTTCGACCCAAACGCCGCCGTTTTTATGTCCAGAGTGATCTGGATCGAGTGTTGCGACACCTATTCAAAATAGAGGTAAGAAGCGTAAGCGTCGCGGGAGCGGGACGCGTATTGGACGGAGACCGAAAGGGAAAGGGAAATCGCCAAACCATGCTTCGAAGATGGCGAACGAAATAAAGGGGAAGATCTCGAGTCTCATTTCGTTCATGGAAGACGTCAAGGCGGCCTCAAAGAAACGGAGCGGGGAACCTACAACGCAAAGAGAATCAAGGACGACAATTTCTGTCTGTTCCTCAAAGGTGATTGCTCGCATGAAGAAATGGGGGCCGCGGACGCCGTATTGGGAATCAGACTAGGAGGCTCATGTTTCCGAAGCAATCAAGGAAACGAGCGATGAATTGGGCAAGACAGCGGCGCTCGTGAGGAGCATTTGGGAGCTATTTGAAACTGAGCTGAAGTCTTTTGCGCGTGGCAAATTTGAGTTGATCTTCACCCCACCTTATTGCCCAGACTTGCAACCTATTGAGCTCGTTTGGGCGTTGACTAAGCGCTTCGTTGCCAGCCAATGGAAATCAGTTCGAACTCTTGAAGAAACGCGCGATCAAGTATTCGTTTCATGGTATGGCGGCTTTGGAAAGATGAAAGAAGCTATTAAACCTATGTCTCAGCGCTGCAACAAACTCGTCGAGCGTTCACTGGAGAGAGCAAACTTACGGATCCAGCGTGCTGACAGTGGCGTGAGCGGCAACATTAGACACCCTGTTCTTGATCCTGAGTTTATCGGCGAACTGTATACTGACCACCCTGAGCATGCTGGCGGACTTGATGACTCTTTTGGCTACTGCGAAGATGATGAACTTGATAATGTGTTGTAAATAATTTATTTAATATCGTTTTGAAAAAGTAAACTAAATATTTATATGTAATATACAATACATATTTGACTTAGACATTTTTTTATGCTGCAAATGCCGGATAAGGGTTAGAACCGGCTTCATAAAGTCCCCCATTTGCCCATACATTTAGTATTACTTATAGTCATAACCACGAATTATCTCAGAAATGGAGTATAATACAATATAATATTTACAATATTTATTATTAAAAATATTATTATTTTTTTTAAATATTGATGTAGTATACTGCTAACTGCTAAGGTAACATCATCATGACATACCTTGAGGTAATATATTATAATATATTATTGATGTACTCGTACGAGTACGAGTACAATACCCGTACGAGTACGATACAATAATATAATAAATAAAAATTATTTGAGGCAGCGTTTGGTGTTATGCAACAATCGCATCATGATCAAGAACAGGCTTTTTATACAGTATATATAATATAACATGGAAAAATCTGGAAGTTAAAACGTGGAATATTCCACGAGTACATATAAACTATATGGGGAGCTGTCAGAGGAAATTCCATGCTCTAAGCCTAAGTTGTGCTTTTTTTAATTTACTTTTAGGTGATTTTTAGAGGGCTTTGACTACAATGAATGTTATTGTTTTAACTTAATCAGAATCGCCAAAGAGCAATCAGGGTTAGAACTTCCACGTTCTAACACAATGAGACGAACCTAATGTGTTTAAAAAAATACAACTTTGGTACAATTTGCCTCCTCAGGGCCCGTTAAAATGTGGAATATTCCACGCGATTGCACGTTCCATATAAAAAAACGTGATGAATCGTCAAATTATTGTTTGTCGAGCCCCTTACTTTACCTTAAGTTACGATATGATGATGTAATATTATTATTAACTATATAGTTCTTATTGTATAAATATATTAAGGTAAGGTATTATTATTTAGTACGAAAGTTGCAGAATAAACGTCGGTGTGATTATACGTAGAAGTACGTACCCGAAACAATGAGGAGGTACGGGTACCCGGTCGGGTACCTGTAAATACGTTTAAGGTGAGGTAGTATGATGTAGTACTCGTACCTGGGTATTTACCTTTAAAATATAATATAATAACGTGATGTGATATGTGATACTCGTACGTGATGTTGTTTCAAACTTTATGAGTATATATTTCACATCCTGTATGTATACGCGTACAATACAATATAAGATATCAGGTGTTGATATAATATTACCTTATTCTCTTCGTGCAAAACAAATAATATGATTCCGTTGCGTTGTACGCGTTTTTGCCATTGTTGTTCTCGTATGTTGTAAACAGTGCCGTCTGTTTTTCTCAATTTATTTCCACTCATTGCATGACACCATTTTATATTTCTTTTGAAACCTTATTACATATCGATTTAATTGATTTTGAAATCTTATTTGACACAACGTTTTGGTTATGTTGTATTTACTTTATTTACTTCAGTATTTCGCCACATTTATGTCTATAGTTCAATTTTCTTTGTTCAAACTACCTTTCGGTTCAAAATTTCTGAACAAAAACACCGCAAGACCTGGTACAAACAGTTTTGAAAATGTGATTTCTGTAGACTCAAAAAAGAATATAGACATTGGTTTAAACACAGAATCCTTATGTATAAAATTCGAAGATGTAGTTCATCTTCAATCCATGTTAATTGTCGTTGCCACCAAAAGTTTTCCGTTTGAAATTCATATTACAGCATACGGGGCACGCAGGTATACGCAAAATGAGAGCAATCTCGTCAATGGAAATTTAAGTGAAGTTTGTACGGTTGCAAACAAAGTTCAAGATCTAGGAATTGTCGCTTTTGCAAATAGTCATGAAGTTCCTTTAGGTACACCCGAACGGAAAGAAATAATATTTACTGACGATAACGATCCTCAAGGTGTTAAATGTTGTTTTTTGAACCTAAAATTTGTTCTAGATACAGAAGATATTGATCGGATGCAACCCTGGATGAATAAAGTACGTATAGAAAGTGTGAGGTGCATCGGTCGTCTTTCAAATTCGGATATGTTTTCCTTCTACAACAACCTTGGTTGTTATCCCTTTGAAACATATTTTAATGGACGCATTTTCTTTGATGAACCAAAAATGATATCCCAAGCAACACTATGCAAAGATGGCGGTTTAAAAAAAGGCAAGTTGGAAGATATATGTGTACATTTTATCTCTGAACTTCAAAAGTTGAAACAGAGTGCAGTCCACGCAGAAAAATACTCCAAAGCGAAACATTTACAGTACTGCATTGACCGTTTTGAGAAGTATGCCATAGAATATAAAAGGAGCTTGAAATATAAATTACGATGTGTCCGAATGGAAAAATATGACGATGCAGCACACATTAGGGATGACATGGAACTTCTCATTGCTAAAATGCAGAAAATCCGTTTTGAGGCTATTCACGCAAGTTCCTTCTCTTTTGACAAATCTTACGGCACTGGATGTACCAAGACAACTGGTGGTGGTGACATTACCCATATTAAGGAAAACAACGAGAAGCCATATTTTCAGGAAAGTATCCAGAGTAAAGAAAAAGATATAACAATTTCCAATGTTTCAACGGACACGCTTTCTCAAGGAAATTGTGGTATGGTGGAAGTTTTTCCGAGGTCATCATTGCATGAAAGCAATGATGTTGACCAATCTCATCTTTTCGATACCAAACACTTGAAGGCTGTACCGAATGAGAATAGAAAGGATACTTTCAAAGAATACGACGAGAAATTTCAAGTCCGAAAAGAGGAGAAGATTACTAATGTAAATTCAAATGACGTCGAAGGCAATGGCGCGCTCCCCAATAATAAGGGTATTGTGGAAGAGTCACCAATCGTAAGTGATGTGAAAAGTACAGCATGTAGTGCTAGAAACGACATTCAAGGAGCCGAGATCTCCGCTGAAAACGTCGCCGCCCCGAATTTAAGTGAAAGTGAAAACAAGTCAACTTTATATGAAGGAAACTCTAAACGAGATGTGAAAAGATCGGATGTACATAACGTTGAAAATGTAGATAGGACACAAAAAACCAAAAATTCGCGGTCCGTATTTTCAAATATTTGTTCAATTTTTTAAGATCAAAGAAAAGATTTAGAGGATTGGCAGAAAAGTAAATAATTCAAAGTTTATGTCAAAATTAATTTCCTTGCACTTAATACTACGTTGTGGTATTCACGCGTTTTGTTTTATGCAACTAAATCTCCATGTTTTTTCGGTATTTTACTTTTGTAAATGAAGGTCCTTTACGTAGTTACTCAAGTGTGGATTGCATCGAATATGTAAAGAATTACTCCATAGCATCATGTTATCTAAATGAAGTCTTTTGTACGACTCACAATCTAACATCACCGCGGTTCAATATTCGATGAAATACCCCATACATTGATGAATATACTTAGGCGGATGACTGTCGTACTCGCTGAAGATCTTTGCAATGCAAAAGTGCAAAGTTTGATATGCTCACAATATATTTTTGTACATTGCCTATTGCCTTATATTAGTTTCTCTTAAAATTGATCTGCATATAATTATAAATCAATATGCCGAGTATGTGTCATTGATGTGAAATGTTACGCAAGATTACATGGTACGTAGCAGCTTAAGGTAAGTGTGATTGCATACTATTTAGCACGTACGAGTACGTTCTCTTATAAATTCTATTTTATACATTTGAAAAAAATCATTGTTTTATAGTGTGAATTAATATATTGATGTGCCTCCCATGATAATTGATAGTGCTTGTATGTAAAATATGACTATGCAAGTTACTTAACCTCAGCATACGCTAACCCATTGTGAAATTAAAACAACTATTGTACAATACGTATCAATTTAAAATATAATGCTTCAAAAAAAACGAAAGGGTAGACTGGAACCATAAATTAGAAGTCACCTTAATGAATGATCTTATGCAAATACAATACAAAATTAAAAATAAGTATTGCTGAACACAATAGCATCCCAGGAAAATATTTTCCTTGCGCGCACAGTTTTGAAAGCAGCTTCGTCTTTTTGTGAAATCACTAAATAACGTTTTCAATGAATGAAAGTGTGTTGAGCAAAAACTCGGTCTGAAAACTACACATTTCATGCCTTGTATAACATGCAGGAAAGGAAAGCACGACATTAAATTCCGCAACTTTATTGCAATTATGCACGCCGTGCACAACATCCACGCTTGTTTTCCCAATATATCTATTATTACAATAATCAATAAATCGTTTTAGAAATGTATGAATGCCTTTCTTTCCTGTCTTGTACGGAAATGAAAAACACAAACATCTATCATTATTTACTCTGTTATTCACGACTTCGATTGGAATAGAGTAAAATTTCGCGTTTGGAATAATCATGGAATATCCTTCTGCTATTCGGAATTTCGTAAATCTCAGACAAATTGTATCTACAAGCATCGTACCTTGAATCGATGAACCGAGAATAGTGATTAAAGATCCTAGTTCGAAAGTTCCATCAGAATAAACCATTAAACCTGCCACGATATTTCGAATAGGGGGCACAAACGCAAGCGTGAGTGTGACAGTTATGGTATTTACGTTTGTTATCAACGTAACAATAGATGAAAGGATACACGTATTATTCTGCAGCTTAGGGTCACAAAATACCGATTCGTTGGCACTACTTAAGACGAACAAGGTTATCATGACTTTTACAATGGAAGAGACATACAATGTGAACTCTAGAATTCCCGAGGTGGTGTTTGTATCTAATTCAATGTGTTCAAGAACAAGCTTCATGCATTTTTCGGAAAAAGAAACCAAACGTATCAAAGCGATCCATACAACACTGAACAAAAAAAGGTTACAAGCCGGTCGCAATATGTTCGCCCAAAAGATTGTGAGATTTACTACTGACCATGGAATCGTATTCTGCGCTATTTCAAATAAAAGGACGTAAAAAAAAAGGGTAACCGGGAGTTGCAACAATTTCTTTAATGGATGCAGAAAGAATAAAGTTCTTCCACTAAAACGAATACGCAAAAGTGCATGAAAAAGAAAAGCAGAAAAAAGGGGCGGCAATACACCCAAGAAAAGGAAGACAGCAACGTACATAAAAAAAATTGCCACATTATCTTCCATTTTACGAAAGTGGGAATGTGGTTTTCTGCAGTGCGATATTCTATGAAAATGGTGTTCTACATAACATAAGGTATGTTAGTCTACAATGAAGTACCTTACACTACTTGTAACGATCTATATTTGTTTTTTTACACTCGTCAGGAAGGCGGCATCGATTCATATAGTTTCAACAAATGCTGTGGTCTTCGTATGGTTAAAAAGCATATTGTCTGTAAATCAAGTTGCGATTAAGTTTAAAAGTTTTTCTTTGGCGACAAATGTTTTTTAAAATCAGAATAAAAATATTGAAATAACCATTTCACAAACTGTACCTGTGTACGAGTAGTACTACTCGTAAATAATAAATAAATAAATAGTTAGTTATATATACAATAGTTATATAGTATAATAAGATGATATGGTCGCTTAAATATGTGATTACAAATACTTATATACGGCGAGTAAGACAATATGTACATTTCAAAACCTGGATTGCTTTTTTTTCCGAAAAAATGAAAGTGAAAAATAATAAATTAAAAATATTTATTTAAAATCAAAAAAAATTCTCTTCACCAAAATTTAACATTCAGAATGTAAAATATACATGATGTACAGTTGTGTAAGTAATAAGTGATCACAACATGTTTAAGCACCGATGTATGTTGTTTTACACAGTTACAGTTTGTAGCACCCCTCATACTCGCTCGTACCTTATTATTTATTATCAATAATAAATATATATTATTTATTTAGTATAAGGTACTACCCAGCAGTACCCAGTATATACTCGTACTGTATATTATATTATTATATTATTATTATTTATTTATCATTTAAAAAAAAAGAAGTTAATTTCGTCCATAGCTTTACCCTTGACACACCGAACATTATTGTGACATTGATTTCGACATTTCAAGTTATTTTGTAGATGAAGATGTGAACTATTTATCGATGAAAGTAAAACTACGTACTTGGAATCCAAAATTCTGAGTTTTGACCAATTTATGTTAACGCGACTCGCGTTGTTTCCTCAACTAAAGTATTTTGTTGGATACTCTTGATGGACAGTGATATACAACATATTTGTGACAATGATGTCGACGGAAAACATGTGAAAAAGAATCTTGAAAAAAAACTGAAAACAGAGAAGTCGTTGTTTTTCCAAAGTCAATATGATGGTCTTTTCAAGAGAATTCTACGTCAAAATTTCAACTCTCTCAGTATATCCCGGTGTGAGTCCTTGACTTCGCACTCAACATGGGTTTGTGGAGAACAATATGTACCGCTTACCAAAGGGAACTGTTCTAATTTTATTCCAGCGCACTACGAGCACCATATCAGTGCTGGTTCTGTGAAAGTTATAGAAAATGAGTATACATTTTTTGCTGGGACGGTTGGAAAAATATGCCTAGTGCGTATCATGAAATATTCTCAGCAGTCAGTTGCGTTTCGACAATATATTTTACATGATTTATCAAAGAAAAGTTCCGCTTCATTGGATTCTGGTACTGCTGAGAGAAATTATAGTCATTGCAACAATATAGATATTCCTATAAATTCATTTGTGTCAAACCTGTGCCCTAAACTGATTGATTGGCTGATTTTCAATGGAATTCCAAGGTGTAATCTGAAAGGTAAATATATGCACTTCTTTCACGATATACATCCATACACTGTAAAGGATGGGATATCTATCAATGTAGATAGTGCAATAGCGAAAATATCAGCGACCCACCGTGATATATCTGATTTAGATATTCAGATTTTGAAGCAATGGTTTCACGAACGTTACATTGCGCTTGCAGGTTTGCAACTTGCTTTAGCACTGAAGTGCCTGCGTAGCTGCGGTTCTGCTCATCGTCTTGTAGATGGGAAATGGAAAAACGGGCAAGTCATAGCTGCTATGACTCATAGT
>JACLAC010009831.1_pt1 | contig 15202 bp, 9 predicted proteins | sample 8027881 | NCBI WGS metagenome assembly JACLAC01 (sample SAMN15725517, study PRJNA655200) | protist metagenome | isolation source: fluorescence activated cell sorting (FACS) single amplified genomes of... | place: Spain: Blaines Bay Microbial Observatory, Mediterranean Sea | collected 2016-01-19
GCAGACGGTCGAACAGCGGGTCGAGATGTTTAGAAAGCACCTCGGAGAAAAAGTCTACGAGTACACCGCTCATCACGACCGCATCCGGTTGCTGGAAGATTCAGACGGAGACGGCAAAGCTGACAAGTCAACGGTTTACGCCGACGGCTTCAACGCCATTGAAGATGGAACCGGCGCGGGACTGCTCGTGCGAAATGGCGATGTCTTTTATACGTGCATCCCGAAACTGTGGAAACTTCGTGACGAAGACGGCGACGGCGTGGCCGACAAACGTGACGCTTTGCATCACGGGTACGGAGTCCGAGTTGCCTTTCGCGGTCACGACATGCACGGTCTGATCATGGGACCGGACGGCCGAATTTATTTCAGCATCGGAGACCGCGGTTACAACGTCGAAACAAAAGAAGGCACACAGCTCGTTCGGCCGGACACGGGAGCCGTCTTCCGCTGCGAGCCCGATGGAACTGGGCTGGAAGTTTTTGCTTACGGCCTGCGAAACCCGCAGGAACTGGCGTTCGACGATTACGGCAACCTGTTTACCGGCGACAACAATTCAGACAGCGGCGACAAAGCTCGCTGGGTGTACGTCGTCGAAGGCGGCGATACCGGCTGGAGAATGTACTACCAGTATCTGAGCGATCGCGGCCCGTGGAATCGCGAGAAACTCTGGCACCCGCAGCACGAAGGCCAGGCCGCGTACATTATTCCTCCGATCGCAAACCTCGGAGACGGCCCGTCGGGCCTCGTTCATTACCCCGGCGTCGGACTCCCCGAGCGTTACAAAGGCCATTTCTTTATGTGCGACTTCAGAGGCGGGCCGTCCAACAGCGGAATCCGCTCCTTCGCCGTCAAACCCAAAGGCGCGTCTTTCGAGCTCGTCGACTCGCACGAGTTCATCTGGAAAATCCTCGGAACGGACATCGACTTCGGCTACGACGGATCAATCTACATTTCGGATTGGGTCAACGGCTGGGACGGCCTGGGCAAAGGCCGCATCTACAAATTTCTGAATCCGGATGCTGCGGAAGATATCGTGACGGCTGAGACTCAGTCTTTGGCTCGCAGCAACTTCAGAATCAGGCCAGTAAAGCAACTGACTGAGTTACTCTCACATCCCGATCAACGGATTCGGCAGAAGGCTCAGTTCGCCCTCGCGGATCGAAGCGCTGATGCGGCGCTGATCAAGGTGGCCGTTGGCTCAGAAAATCGACTTGCTCGAATTCACGCAATTTGGGCGATTGGCCAAATCGCACGGCGGGAGCCTCTCGCACTCAATACGTTTGTTGGCCTCTTGGATGATCCAGATGCCGAAATCAGAGCTCAGGCCGTTCGAATCCTTGGTGACTGCTACGTGCCGTTGAGTGTTGGTCTATTGTCAAAACGGTTGAATGATGATTCAGCGCGTGTTCGATCACTGGCTGCACTTTCATTCAGTCGTCTGCGTTTGCGCAAAACAAACATTGCCAACCATGTACTGGTTAAACAGCTCTGCCGAATGCTCAGCACGAATACTGACAATGATCCAGTTGTCCGACACGCTGCGGCACTTGCACTTTCTCAACGTGTAACATCGACCGGTCTAATCAAGGCGGCCAAGAATGCAAACTCTGCAACACGACTAGGGATTGCGATGGCATTGCGGCGGCAGAAGGCAAAAGGGATCTCCACACTGCTGAACGATCCAGCCCCGTTGATTGTTCTCGAAGCGGCGCGGGGGATTCATGATGAGGAGATTGTCGAAGCGTTGCCTCAACTAGCGGCGCTGGCGGATCAGCCGATGCCTTCTGGCGATGATGGGCTGACTGATGCTCTCGTTCGGCGGGTGATGAATGCGAACTTTCGGCTTGGTCAGAAAGAACATGCTGAGCGCGTCGTCAAGTTTGCGACCAACGATTCGTTGTCGGAGAGTCTTCGTGTCGAAGCTCTCGAAGAGTTGAAGATGTGGAATGAGCCTTCGCCGCTGGACCGAGTGCTCGGGGCGTGGCGACCGATTGCTGAGAAACGCGACGCGGGCTTTATTACTGATCTGCTGCGGCCTCAGCTTGGCGGGATCATCAGTGGCAGCGAGAAGGTTCAGAAGCTGGGCGCGGAACTCGCCGCGAAGTACGGCATTCAGAAAGTAGAACCGGTGCTCGTCGCTGTTGCGGGAGATGCAACAAAAGCTACTGCTTCGCGAGTTGCTGCCATCAAGGCGCTCGACAGGCTCGATTCGAAAGCGATCGCTGACATTGCTCAGGCATCGCTGAAAGATGACAGCCCGGATGTTCGCGTCGCCGCTCGTGAGATTTTCGTCCGACGAAACCCTGGTGCGGCTTCGAAGACTCTTGCTCAGGCAATTATCGACGGTACGACAGTCGAGCAGCAGGCTGCGATTGCTCAACTGGCTGAGTTGAAACGAACTGACGCCGACGCTGTTCTCACTGAATGGCTGAGCGTGATGATTGCAGGCAACGCTCCGGCCACCATGCATTTGGATTTATTGGAAGCAGCGAAGGCTCGCGGGACTGAAAAGCTGCTCGCTCAGGCAAAGACGATTGAGCAGAAACTCGATCCCGCCGATCCGTTGTCGAAGTATCTGGTGAGTCTTGAAGGCGGCAATGCGGAACGCGGTTACAACATTTTCTTCGGTCGCACTTCCGCGACCTGCCGACGTTGTCATTCGGTGCAGAATTCTGGTGGAGCGGTCGGCCCCGATTTGTCGTCGATCGGCAAGGAAAAGGCTCGGAAATACCTGTTAGAAGCGATTGTTGCTCCGAATGCCAAAATTGCAAAAGGTTTTGAGCCGGTTATCGCTGTCATGGATTCAGGAAAGGTCTACGCTGGGACCAGGAGGTCTGACGACGGAACAACGTTGAAACTGGTGCTGGCCGATGGGACGGTGATTTCGCTGGCGAAGGACAAAATTGACGAACTTGCCAAAGGACAATCTGCAATGCCGGCTGACCTGATCAAGCATCTGTCACTCGCCGATCTTCGAGACCTGGTCGAGTATCTTGCCCAGCAGAAAACTCCCGCTCCCAAAGTGGCGGGTCACGAGTAGATCATGCCTGACGAGAACGACGCACCAGCCGACCAGGATACGGCCGCCGCGGCAACAGCCAGCCGGCTGCTGATTACGCTTTGCACGTACAATGAGTGCGAGAATCTGCCACTACTGATGCCGGAGATTCACAAACACGCTTCCGACGCGGACGTATTGGTGATTGATGACAACTCTCCGGACGGAACGGGAAAGCTGGCCGACGAGATGTCGCAGGCGGACTCACGAATTCACGTGCTGCACCGAGCGGACAAACAGGGACTTGGTGCCGCGACGGTCGCCGGATTCAAGTACGCGGTCGAGCAGAAGTACGATTTCGTATTGAATATGGACGCAGACTTCAGCCATCACCCAAAATATCTGCCCGCTCTGCGAGCGTGCCTGGACTCCGCAGACGTCGGCATTGGATCACGATACGTGTCCGGCGGAGACGTCGTCGGCTGGAATTTTAAACGGCACTTCATGAGCCGTTCGATTAACCTTTACGCCAAACTGACGCTGGGCCTTTCATCACGAGACAACAGCGGCAGCTTTCGTTGTTACCGTGTGCCGGATCTGGCGAAGCTGGATTTCGGACAGGTCAGGTCGCGCGGGTACTCGTTCCAGGAAGAAATCCTCTACATGTGTCGCTGTGTCGACTGCACGTTTCAGGAAACGCCGATCGTGTTCGAAGATCGCCGCTTTGGCAGTTCAAAGATCAATCAGAAAGAAGCCGTCATGGCTTTGTGGGTGCTTTTCCGCCTGGCGATCGACCGGATTGTGCGTCGCCGAGTCACCGCAAAAGAATAGGACCCGAAGGCTGGACCTGGAGCAGCGACGTTCCGTTAGTTGAACACGTTCGCATCATTGTTGCCAGAACGACACTGTGCCTGGTCCTGCTTACTTAAACTCCAACCTGCAAAGAATTGAGCGATGTCGGACGTCACCATTCGCTGCCGAAAAGATGGACCGTTAATTGTAACCGGCGATGTCACCCTGACCGACCAGGAAGGCACCGTTTACGACATTTCCAAGCATGAAAACGTGGCTCTTTGCCGCTGTGGTGCGACGAACAAACGACCTTTCTGCGACGGAACTCACCGGAAAACCGGCTGGGCGGCTTCGGACACCGTTCTCCAGAACGACCGGAACGAAGCGCCGGGATAGTGAGTTAGTCGGGCGAATCGATTGCAATCGGCAGCTTGTTTCAGCTTGATCACACATGATGAGGCGCCCTGTCGCTTTGTTACGCCGCCATTCTGGCTGAGCCACTCAACGCATGTCCGAATAGAGCCGATTTTGACTCGATTCCCGATCGCTGTTCGAAACCGTAAGCTTCCGGTTCGATGGCCGTCTGGCCGCTGACAAGGTTCACGTTTTCCACGGAATTTTACGAAGCTGGCGAACTGCAATGTCCCGCCGAGCGTCTGGAATCCGGGACCAAATTTCGACGGACCATTCACGAAACACAAAGACTGCACTTCGAGGCAAACCGATGGCGGATAAAGACAAAATTGTACTCGCGTACTCTGGTGGGCTGGATACGACTGTCATTCTTCACTGGTTGGCCGAGCAGGGCTACGAAGTAATCTGCTATCTGCTCGACATTGGGCAGCAGGTCGAAGACCTCGATGAAATCGGCGAGCGAGCCAAACGGAATGGAGCATCAACCTACGTCGCCGTTGACGCTCGAGAAGAATTCCTGCAGGACTACTTCCTGCCGTGCCTGCATGCCAACTGCGTTTACGAAGGCCGCTACCTTCTGGGCACTTCGATCGCTCGCCCACTGATCTCGAAGCATCACGTCCGCATCGCTCACGAGCACGGCGCGAATACTGTCTGCCACGGCGCAACCGGTAAGGGCAACGATCAGGTTCGCTTCGAGCTGGGATACCAGGCTTTGGATGCTGATCTCGCAATCCTGGCACCGTGGAAAAACACCGACTTCATCGAACAGTTCGCCGCAGGTCGCAAGACGATGCTCGACTATTGCGAGAAGCATGGTCTTGAAGCCAAGGCCAGCCGATCGAAGCCGTGGTCATCGGACGACAACCTGTTACATATTTCGTACGAAGCCGGCGTGCTGGAAGATCCCTGGGTGACGGCTCCGGATGAAATCTTCGAGCGAATGGTGCATCCGACGCAGGCTCCAGACGAAGTCGAGCGGTTCATCATCCACTGGAGCCAGGGCGTGCCGGTTAAGGTCAGTTCCTGCTCAACCAAGCCAGGTAAATTCGAAGACATCGATATCGAAATCGCCGAACCTGCCGACACACTTGCCGAAGGGTTGTTGTCCGTCTTTGAGTACGTCGACGAAGCCGCCGCGCGAAACGGAGTCGGTTCGCTGGGCATGGTCGAAACCCGCTACGTCGGGATGAAGTCTCGCGGTGAGTATCACGCTCCTGGACACACTGTTCTGCTGGAAGCTCACCGTGACCTTGAAGGTCTCACATTGACCGGCAGCGTGATCAACGAGAAGGAACGCCGCCTGGCCGACTTTGCTGGACTGGTTTACAACGGCTACTGGTTTGACCCCGTTGCTGAAGCTCAGCGAGCGTTCACAGAAACGACACAGAAGTTCGTCACTGGTGAAACGCGAGTCGCACTTTACAAAGGCAATGTGTTCATCGAAGGTCGCCGCTCACGGTACAGTCTCTATGACGAAGCCGTAGCGACGATGGACGGACAGGACGAAAGCTACCGTCAGGAAGACGCCGCCGGCTTTATCCGTTTGCACGGTCTGCCTTTGCGAGTGAAACGAAAAGTACAAGGCCCACCGGTCGGCGGCGAGGATATCTGACGCTCGCAAGGTCGCCTGTCGGATACCATCGCCAATAAAGTAGAAGGTCATCTTGCAGGGTGCGTCATGACGCACCCTGCGAACGTCGAGCGTTTAATTTTCAGGGCGAAGAGGATCCTCATGAGACTTTCAAGCCTGATTGCTGTTCGTGCGATCTTCGGATTGTTTGCACTGAACCTGTCGCTGCAGACAGAAAGTCCTGCTGCCGATAAGGCTGTCTCAACCGACAGTACGGCTTCGAAGGAAAAGATCGATTTTGTTCGTGATGTACAGCCGCTGCTGAAACGCCACTGCTTCAAGTGTCACGCCAGTGACAAGCGAGAAGGTGGCTTTCGACTGGATGTTCGATCTGCAGCCTTCGCGGGCGGCGATGAAGGCATTGCTATTCGTAAAGGCGAAAGCGGCAACAGTTCGCTAATTACACGAGTGTCCGGAGAAGATCCGGATGTAGTGATGCCACCCGAAGGCGACCGTCTGACGCCCGCTGAAGTCGACGTACTCAAACAATGGGTCGATCAGGGATCGATCTGGCCGGATTCGGCCGCTGGTGAAAACGTACGACCCGATCATTGGTCGTACCAGCCAGTTCTTCGCCCGGAAATTCCGATAGTTCGAGATGGCAAGTGGGTGCGTAACGCGGTTGATGCGTTTGTACTGGCAAAGCTTGAGTCGCGCCGTTTCGCACCGTCGCCTCCGGCAGATCGCTACACGCTGATTCGTCGGTTGTATCTGGATTTGCTCGGACTGCCGCCGCACCCTGACGATGTTGACGCCTTTGTTAACGACTCATCGCCGAAAGCGTACGAGCAGCTCGTCTCAAAACTTTTGATGTCGCCGCACTTTGGCGAACGATGGGGCCGACACTGGCTCGATATGGCTCGGTATGCCGATTCAGATGGCTACGAGAAAGACCGCGCACGACCGAACGCCTGGCGATGGCGGGACTGGGTTATCGATGCCATTAACAAGGACATCCCGTTCGACCAGTTTACGATTGAGCAGTTGGCTGGCGATCTCCTTCCGAACGCGACGGCGGACCAAAAGCTGGCCACGGCTTTCCATCGGCAGACTCTGACAAACACCGAAGGTGGTACGGACCAGGAGCAGTTTCGCGTGGAAGCCTGCTTCGATCGCACGGAAACAACGGGTGCTGTCTGGCTTGGCCTGACGGTCGGTTGCGCCCGATGCCACACTCACAAATACGACACCATCACGCAGCGCGAGTACTACCAGCTATTTGGATTTTTCAACAACGGTGACGAGACCAGCCTTCAGGTTCCAATTTCGGAAGAGGCAACAGCGAAGTACGAGAATGATCTGGCTGCCCACAACTCGAAAGTTGCAAAACAGGAGCAGGCACTCAGCCAGCTTCGCAAGACACTCGTCCCGGAACTTTTGGCCTGGGAAGATGCCTATCGGAAAAAAGTTACCACTTTGAATATGTTGGAAAAGTCGCCCGTCACCTGGCACGTGACCGAGTTTGAATCGATGAAGGCCTCATCCGGTGCAATTTTCACTCGACAGGAAGACGGATCGTACCTTGTTGAAGGTCCTCCTGGAAAAACTATCCCGGACAAAGATGAATACACGTTGCTTCTGCGAGCGCCCGATGGAGAGATAACTGGTCTGTTAGTCGAAACGATTCCGGATAAGCGGCTGCCATCCAGCGGAGCTGGACGAGCGAAGAATGGCAATTTTGTTCTGAGCGATGTTCGAGTCTACTCAGCAGCAACCCGTGAGCTGAAGAAGGAACACCGGCAGAAACTTGCAGCTGCTGACGCAGACTTTTCGCAGGAGAATTTTCCACCCGCCAATGCGATCGATGGGGATGTTGCCAGGACCGGTTGGGCAGTCTCTCCCAAAATGAAAGAAGCACATAGCGCCAGGTTTCTGACGGATGATCCACTTCCGAAATTGAAGGAGCGATGGATTCAGGTCGTTCTCGATCAGCAGTACGGTGGTCAGCACACGATCGGACGTTTTCAAGTTTCCATTCGTACCGGAAGCCACCCGTCGGACGGGTTGCCGAAAGATGTGCTGGTGATTCTCGACATACCAACTAATCGCCGATCTGAAAAACAACACAGTCAATTTCTTGATTGGTTCGTTCGTCACGACTCCAAAGGGAAGGCTCTCACCGCGCAACTCGCAACGACAAAGAAGGCAGCTCCCAAGCCACCGGTTATGTCTGTGCGCATTCTGACGCAGCGGCTTAAGTCACCTCGAACGACACACATGTTTCGCCGCGGTGAGTTTCTCGACCCAATGAAAGATCACACAATCGTTCCTGCTGGCCTTCAGGTCATGCATGACCTGAAGGCTCGCGCGGAGACTTCGGCGGACCGGCTGGACCTCGCGCAGTGGTTGGCATCTTCCAATAATCCGTTGACTCCGCGAGTCACCGCCAACCATGTTTGGAAGCAGCTATTCGGCCAGGGAATCGTCCGAACAGTTAACGACTTCGGAGTCCGCGGCGACAAGCCGTCTCATCCGCAACTGCTTGACTGGCTGGCGGACGAGTTTCGAGGCAACCTTGGTTGGAGCCGCAAAGAACTGATTCGCACGATCGTCAACTCAGCAACATATCGCCAGACATCTGCAAGTCGGCCAGAACTGAATGCGACGGATCCGCAGAACCTGCTGCTGGCTCGGCAGAATCGAACTCGAGTCGAAGCCGAAATTATTCGTGATCTCAGCCTTTCGGTTAGTGGGTTGCTGTCTGCAAAGGTCGGCGGACCGAGCGTATTTCCACCGTTGCCGCCGGGTGTTGCCGAACTCAGTTATGCAAACAATTTCAAATGGGCAACCAGTAAGGGCGAGAATCGCTACCGACGTGGCATGTACACATTTTTTAAGCGAACTTCGCCGCATCCAAACCTGACGCTGTTCGACTGCCCGGATTCGAATTTGACGTGTGTCTCTCGGAACTCGTCGAACACGCCGTTACAGGCGCTGACGTTGCTCAACAATGAAATATTTGTCGAAGCAGCTCGCGAGTTCGGACAGCGAATTGGTAAATACAGTGGTTCCGACCGAAATCGTCTGGCGCAGGCTTTCCGATTGTGTGTCTCGCGGCATCCGACCGTTTCGGAAATTGACCAGTTCCAGGAGATGCTGAACGCTTCGCGGAAATGGTATGAAGCCAACAAAGACGCGGCTCGGGCTCTTGGCAAGGCCGGTACAGAATCTGAATCATCGAAGAACGATAACGATCAATTTGAAGTGGCCGCCTGGATCGCCACTTGCCGAATCATGCTGAACATGGACGAGTTCATCACTCGCAACTAAGTACGAAACCTGGGAGACAGCATCAATGGATATTTCTCGACGCGGATTTCTTGCCGGTGGAGTCGCAACTCTGGCTGGATCGACAATTGCTGCTTCGGGCACAAACATTCACGCAGCTAAAGCACCGGTGAGAAACGGTGCCTCGCACATGAAACTGAGTCTGGCCGCTTATTCGTTCAACAGGATGCTGCCTCGTGCGAGTCGTGGTCAAAAGGGAGAAATGACGCTTTCAGATTTTGTCGATTACTGCGCGAAGCTGAATCTTGATGGCACTGAACTAACGTCGTATTACTTTCCGGAGAAACCTTCGGATGAGTATCTGCTCAACCTGAAGGAGCAGACGTTTCGGCTTGGACTGGACATTTCCGGCACGGCCATTGGGAACGATTTCTGCATTCCGGAAGGCGAAAAACGACAGGCTCAGTTACAGCTTTGCCGAGACTGGATCGACCATGCGGCTGTGATGGGCGCCCCAGTAATTCGCATCTTTGCCGGAAAAGTTCAGAAAGGTGGCACTGAAAAGGAAGCTCTTGATCTTTGCGTCGCTGGGATTAATCAGAGCCTTGACTACGCTGAGACGAAAGGCATTCTGCTGGCACTGGAAAACCATGGCGGCATTACAGCAACGCCTAAGCAACTGTTGTCGATTGTTGACCGGGTTAAGGATTCCAAATGGTTCGGCGTCAACTATGACAGCGGAAACTTTCGCACCGAAGATCCGTACAGCGACCTCGAAAAGATCGCGCCGTACGCCGTGAATGCTCAAATTAAAGTGTCAATCAAGACGCCGGATAACAAGCACAAGGAAGCCGACCTGAAGCGGATGGTTGAGATCCTTCGGTCAGCCAATTATCGCGGCTACGTCGTTCTTGAATACGAAGAAGACAAACCGTACGAAGAGATTCCAAAGTACGTTGAAAAGCTTCGAGAACTCATTGGTTGATCATCACGGTCAGTGAAAGGTCGCGGCTCTCACATTGTTAAATCAGGATATGTTGACGTTATGAGTATCGATATTGCGGTTATTCCCGTCGCCGGATTGGGTACACGCCTGTTGCCCGCAACGAAATCTCAGCCGAAGGAAATGTTGCCTGTCGGCCGAAAGCCGGTCGTTCAATACGTGGTCGAGGAGTTAACTCAGTCGGGCATCGATCGGCTGCTGTTCATCACGGGGGCAAGTAAGACGTCAATCGAAAATCACTTTGATACGGACGAGCGGTTGATTCATCATCTGCGTGAAAGTGGTCGCGAAGAAGAACTTCAACAACTCGATTTTGAACGGCGGGACGTCGAGTATTTCTACACTCGACAGCGGCGACAACTTGGTCTGGGGCATGCGGTTCTTTGTTCAAAGTCTCTTGTTGGCAGCCAGCCGTTTGTCGTCGCGTTGGGCGATTCAATTATCGGCATCAACGCGAAGTCTGACATCGTTCAACGTATGACCGAAGAGTTTGAATCGTCGAAGGCGGACATCGTCGTTGCTTTTGAAGAAGTACCAAAGGCCGACGTCGTGCGCTACGGAATTGCAAAACCTCGTGGCGACTTCGGAAATCGTTTCGAACTGGAAGATTTGATTGAGAAGCCATCAGTCGAAGAGGCACCGAGTACGTACGCGGTTGCTTCCCGCTATGTACTCAGCCCAGCGATCTTCGAAGCACTTGAAGAAACAGAGCCGGGAAAAGGTGGAGAGATCCAGCTGACCGATGCCATCCGAATTTTATTGAAACGAGGTGCAAAGGGCGTCGGCATGGTGCTGCCATCGGATGAACGCCGGTTCGACATCGGTAACTACGGTAGTTACTTCCGGGCTTTCGCCGATTTTGCACTCGCCGATCCCGACTACGGCGATCAGTTGCGGGACTATCTTCGCGGAGTGATTTGATTCGATCGTCCGATGCTTGTGACACTGTTTTTCAGATTGAGGAACCATGAACGCACTTCAGTACGCGAAGCAGTTAGTCTCGTTTGAGTCGACGAGTGTTCTTTCAAATGTCGCTGTGACGGACTATGCCGAGCAGCAATTAAGCAGGATCGGCTTTACTGTCGAACGGGTCGAGTACGATGACGCAAATCGTATTCGTAAAGCGTGCGTTGTCGGGCGCAAGGGCACGGGGCCTGGCGGAATGGCTTACTTCGGGCACACCGATGTCGTGCCTGCCGATCCGTGGCTCTTCGACGATCACGGCCCATTTCAACCGACAGTCAAAGATGATCGGCTCTACGGTCGTGGTTCCTGTGACATGAAAGGGTCGGTTGCCTGCGCACTGGCGGCGGCTGAACAGTTCTCGAAAAACGACCTCAAAGCGCCGATTTACATTACCTGCACGGCCGACGAAGAAATCGGTTACGGCGGTGCAGCGGAAGTTGCCGCTCGATCAGAAATCTTTCAGGAAATGGTCGCTGGCGAGGCCAACGGAATCATTGGTGAGCCGACATCTCTGGAAGTCGTTCATGCTCACAAAGGTGTCGTCGGGTTCGTTGCGACGTCGCGTGGCAAAGCCTCGCATTCGAGTACGCGTGAAGGGCTCAATGCAAACCTGGCCATGATCCCGTTTCTGACTGAGATGAAGAAGATCCACGACGAAGCAGAATCCGATGTAAGGTGGCACAATCACGAATTCGAACCGCCAACGATTACCTGGAACATCGGTATCAACGACCACACCAAAGCCGTCAATATTACCCCGCCACAAAGTATCTGCACGGTTTACTTCCGACCGATGCCCGGGCAGGACGGGAACATCCTGCTCGAACGATCTCGGCAGGCTGCCGAACAGAACGGCCTTGAATTCACCGTTCCTGTGAATGGCGATCCGATCTACACCGACCCCAATTGTGATTTCGTCGAAGAAGTCCTGCAGATCGCCGGCAAGGAAAAGGCAACGACGGTGTCATACGGTACGGACGGAGCCAAGTTGACCGCTCTGAAGAAACTGATCGTCTGTGGCCCCGGCAGCATCGCTCAAGCGCACACTCACGATGAGTGGATCGCCTTGGATCAACTGGAAAAAGGTGCCGGCCTTTATACGCGCCTCATCAAACACTGGTGTTGCTGAAACGTCGACTTCGATGTCGGATCGAGAAACTTCCGGTGCGTGCAGATTGAACCAGGGCGGCTACAGTTTTCGGTGACCAACGTATTCGGATGAAAACACGTCGGTGATAAAGACTTCGACTCTTTCCGCTGGAGCCTTGATGTCCGAATCTGCCTCTCCGGCCAAAGCTGTTCCGGCGGCGGTTATGCGAATTCGTTCCGGATCGATACCCCAGTTTTCAAGCAGTGCGAATACTGCGTGTCCCTGGTCGTAGCTGCGACTGATTCCGTCGGTAATCGTCGCGGTTACGCCTTCCTGATTGTCACCTGGTGCGGATACGTGCGATCTGATTTCTATTTTGTTCGGCTTGCCGCGCAGTTCACGCACGATACTGAATAGTTCGGCTTCCGCTTGACCAGTCAGGTGAAATTCCTTCGCTCCAGCAACGTTCGTTGTCTGCGGACGGAAAGTCAAAAACGACCCCACCTGCTGCGGTGTGCCTTCGTCGGTCACTTTGATCCGTCGATCGTTACCCTGCACTGACTTCGATTTCACACCACCTCGTCCGTTGTCCTCAGGAGACTCAGCGCCAAGTGTTTTATTCAGACTAGGCACAGGACTGTTTGCAGCGTAGTTCTCTCCTAAGGGCACCGCCGGGGCCGTCGTAAAGCCCATCTTCTTTTCAAGCGCCGTCAACACCGCTCGGTACTTCTTTTCAGCGACGATTTCGCTCAATGATACGAGCATGATGAAAAACGTCAGTAGCAGGGACATCATGTCCCCGTACGTGACCACCCATGCGGGTACACCTGGTGGATCATCTTCTTCCATTTTATGCCTTTACGGTGTACGACCGGCAGATGAGTGAGACCAGTAGGGTACAGATGCCATATCTTCGTTATTCGTCGAGAACACCTCGCCGTCGAGTACCAGTAAAAGCCTCCGGCCACCACATTTAGAAGACTTCCAGTCCGGACGGCGATACATCTCTCACATTCGGAAGACTCACCCTGCGAGTGCTAACGAACTGGCGATTTTTGACCCCGTTCGCGTGTAATTCAGGGACTCGGGGCTTCCCACCAGAAGAAACACACGACGTGGTTGTCTACGACGACAGCGAGTTTGTAACCTACGAACCGTTGTCGCTACTGGACCAGCATCAGGCGACCCTGTTACGGGACAATGCGGAGAGCGGGCAAGCATTTTACGAATTCGAATAGCTGAACGCCCGCCGTGAAATCAACCACTGGAGGCTCGCCGATTGCCTCAAACTTCTTACGAAGTCTAATTCAGAATGTGGCCGAGTGGCGGAATTGGCAGACGCACGGGACTTAAAATCCCGAGTTCCGAATGGAGCGTGCGGGTTCGAGTCCCGCCTCGGCTACTTTACGTTTGTGCACTGAGTCGCAACACCCCGCAGCCATACGTTTTTCAGGGGTTTCGGCATTGTTGCTCAGTTGCGTCTGCAGGGGCATACGGCGTGAATCGGCACCGTACTGCACCGCGAGGTCGAAGTGGGCTTCGGTGACCTGCAGGTAATGCTTCTTGGCAACTGACGCTGTTGCTCATCCACTGAGCGACGACGTGAGCCAGAAAAGTCTCTGCCAGCTCCGTCTGACGTGTGCTTCGGAAAGATTCGTGGCTATCGTTCGAGACCAGCACCTCCGATGAGTTGGCAGATTCACTTTCGAGTCAGACCAAACAGACTACCGCCTGAGAATAGATTCATGTACGGGGCAGGTCAGTATGACTAAAGAACGACAGGAAGAAATTGTTTTTGAAGTTTTATGCTGTGTCATGGTTGCGGACGGAAAAGCCTCGCGTGACGAAAAAGTCCGTCTCGTCAAACTTATGGACGAGTACGGATGCACCTGGTCAACTGAAGAGATTGGCCAGCGACTTAGTGACTTCGTCAGTCGGGTTCGCACCGACGGCTTTCAAAAAGTTCTGAACGCAGTATGCCAGAAAGCAGAGCGACTGGACGACGATCATGCCGCACAGCTTGTCGAGAAGTGCCATCAACTGGCACGAACTGACGATGACTTTACAGAACGCGAACGGGACACCGTTCAGAAGATTGAAACCAGGCTCAATCAACTGGCGTTCATCCGCCGCCAGTTGCAGACTCCTGTAAAATCGGACAATCGGTTCCGCACCCAGCGCCAGGCGAGCCACCCCGTCGTATGGGTCTTTTTCGCTGTTGTGATGGGTGGATGCGCCTTCGGCCTCGCAATTCTATTCCGCGAGCCATCAGCGGTAATGCTGGCCTGGCTGACGCTGGCCGCCGTCGTCGGCTTCCCGGAGCTCGCCAGACGGCTTTTAAAAAAGCGAACAGAACGATTACGAGTACTGCTGAATGCTCCTCGCAATGGCCTTGTGATTGCAAACGGTTACATCTACCCCAAAGACGATTCGGACCTGATCCGATGTATCTGGTCGGACCGAGAGTGCGTTTCCTACGCTACCGTACTCTACGAGTACTACGAGGTGAATGGCGAATACGGACCTGAGATGGCAGCGAAAGAGAGATTTCGTGATTCGAAAACCGTCCCGTTTATGATTCGCAGCGAGTTCGGGGCGGCAACGGTGAATTCTGATGTGATACCCGTTCTGTCCGAATTCCAGCCAAACTGGAAGCACTACAAGGACGAAGAGTCACGCGACGCGAAGCACCGAGAAAGGCTGCGGCGATTTGGTCGGCGCTACGATGACGAGCATTACTATGACGAAGAGTCTCGCAACCCGTCAGATCGATTTCACGAGATCTTCCGATCACTCTACGGTCGCTCTTCCAGGTCTTTGTTGAAGAAGCAGGGACAACTCAGGCAAAGCTACTGCGATCTGCTGCCTGGCCAGCACGTGTCGATTCTGGGAAGGATGACGGTTCAGAGTACAGGTGGGCGTGAAGAGGGATGTTTTCTGGACGGTGCCCAAGTCAGTACGGGATCAGATCAGTGGGACCCAACGCCATGGTACCTCAGGTTATTTTTCGTCCTGGTTTACGCTTTCATCGTTCTGGTTCCTATCCCGTATCTGTTCATTACGAGGCTGGTGGAATAA
>JACLAC010002932.1_pt1 | contig 15199 bp, 16 predicted proteins | sample 8027881 | NCBI WGS metagenome assembly JACLAC01 (sample SAMN15725517, study PRJNA655200) | protist metagenome | isolation source: fluorescence activated cell sorting (FACS) single amplified genomes of... | place: Spain: Blaines Bay Microbial Observatory, Mediterranean Sea | collected 2016-01-19
TGAAAGCAGTCATCCAAGGTTGCTCCCATCCCACTACACTGCATCGAATATGCTTCCTGGCCTTGAGGGCCAAAAACTCCAAATGAATCAACTGAACTGACAGTTCCGCAGGATACACAAAAACTGGCAATGAACAGACATTTTATAGAATTTGCCATTCTACAAGCCCGATTGAATTCCTTGAAAAACGATTTCTCTGAGTTGAACCAAACATTTTGAACAACCTGTGCCAAGTACCCTGACCCTGGATTCGATGAAGTGGTCAAGAACAGCTCAAACTGCTGAAGGATCCGAGAATTATTGCCAAGGTAGTTGGTACTGAGATGCAGAACTGACAGCAGTTTGGGCACTAAGAAAACTGGAAGAAAAAAAGATATAGGAACAGATTCGCAACATAGTACGAATTGTAGATTAAACAGCGATTACCCACCGTTCCCGTCAACATCATTTGGGTAGTACTGGGTCAGATGGAGTAAACTTTCTAATCCTTTCACGGATCTGTGCTTGATGCTGATGTAGCTTAACTTTTTTCCTAGAAACTCACCATTCTTCTAGTGACCTATCCAAAGAATTCGCCCATTTGAGAAGGTGGGAGTCACTTGTCACTATTTGATTGCATCGTTATTCTAAACTTGCGAGAAGATAGGTTGTGTTAAGCAGTAATCCTGCAAAAAGCTCGATTAAATTTCTAACTTTTTTGAGGAAAACAATGGCATCCATTGAGGTGAAGAACTTTACCAATGGCGCTGACGAAGTCAGTACTCCAAGCAATGCCCGGGTGGAGACAGTGAATGTTGGTGGTCAAAGAGTGATCAAACTAACTGTGCAGCCTGGGTGGAAGTGGTCAAAGGATATCAAACCAGTTGTTGGTACAGAAAGCTGTCAAGCTAAGCACATCGGCGTCATTGTCGAGGGCACAGTAACCTGTCGTCATAACGATGGCACTGAGGTGACTTATTCTGGTGGTGACGCTTACGCGATTGAACCAGGGCATGATGCATGGGTTGTTGGGGATAAGCCTGCCGTTGCTTACGAATTTCATGGGGCTTGGGGAGAGTAAAAGCTGACATATTTACCGATACCGTAGTAGTGGCAGCTGCCTGTTCCTGAGAAGCTCCGACTGGAGGCGCAGGGAGCAGTAGATCGTTACGATACTTTAGCCGCTTGCTAATTAGTCTCTGATACATTGGTATTTTTCTGTTAAACTCATACTCCCCAAAGTTAAATTTTAGATTTTTGAGGAACCAAATGAAACAAATCGTCATCGTCAAGCCTACCAAAGGCTATGCACATTGGAAAAATGCCATCGAAGGTGAAACCCACATAAAAGCAAGAGCAGAGTCAGGAATACATTTCTTAGGATATGGCTTCCAAGAGGATACAGGGAAAATTTATATAGTAGAAGAACTTGAATCCCCAGATGCTGCTGAAAAGCTTTTTGCCAAATTTGAGAATTATCCAGAAGAGATGGGAGTAGACTTGTCCTCAGTGCAGATAATCCCACTGGGGGATTGACCAGTAGCGGGGATCCTATCAAACATTAATCCCATCTCTATCTTTCTACTTCAATGAATGGTGATCCGTTGATTTTTGAATCTGAACTCCACAACTGGCTTGAGCCCCCTAATCAAGAAAGACACTATGCAACTATTAATGAATGCTGAATTATCAACAACTTATGCTGACTGGAAAAAAGTATATGATGATCATAAATGGGCTCGAGATGAGGCCAATATGAAGGAAATTCTAGTTGGCTGGTGTGAGGAAGATCAAAGAATTCATGTGTGTTTTGAGGTTGAATCCATGGAGGTGATGGAAAAATTTATGGAGAAGCACGCAGAAGTGATTGCTTCATCTGGACATAAACAAGAGACAACCGTAGTAAAAATCCTTTCTGATTCTTAGCATGTCACCCTCAAGTTCCCCAGCACCCTTGGCGCTGGGCAGTAAGGTACGTTAAATGATGATACGCAGAACCACCTCCCTGACTGAATATCAATCCACTACAAGAAGCCAAGCTCGAAATCAGAACATCCTGAGGTTCTTGGCAATACTAAGGCTTCGGCCTGTTCAATGCCTAGATAGGTGCTGGTAGCTGTCACGCTGCTATATCTCAGTAGTTACTTCGAAGCTTCCACGTTTTTGAATCTTCACTCCATCTCCAGCAACTAGAGAAAATACCTGTGACTACGGTTCTCTGTTGTCAATTCCTGCCTCTCTGATTGGAACAGCATCTGCAGCAGTGGGAATGACGAATCGTTACTAAATCGATCTAGATCGTAGCGCAACGATACGGATCGTTACCATCACGACAGGAGGTCACGATGTTCACAACGACGAAGACGGCTGCTCTGCTAGGTATAGGGAAACCCCGACTCTACAAGATCATAGATAAATTAGGGCTTGAGCCTGTTGAGCAGGGACGCAGTAAAATTATCACTCCAGAGATGTTAGAGATTATCCAGAATGAATTAGGTGCGCAGGTTGTCAGTAACGATGCGGAATCGATACAGAACGATGCTGCATCGTTACGCAACGATACGGAATCGATCCGTAACGATAGTAGAACGATGGAGGTGCTGGAGAAACAGGTCACTCATCTGCAGAAAATGCTAGATGATGAGCGTGCTTTGTTACTTCATGAGCAGGATGAGAGGAAAGCTGAACGGCAGGAGCGAGAGAACTACCAGCAAATGCTAGCAGCACTTCAGCAAAACAATCAGAAGCTTCTCCAAGAAAACAACCGCCTCCAACTGGAACTACTAGAAACCCCCAAGCACTCCAAGTTTGATGTTGCTGATGATGTTGAAGAGGCTGAAAAGCCCATAGAAGTTAGCACTCCAGCGTCTGCCGCTTCCACAGCGCAGCTGACGGAGTACACACCGGGAAGTAGTAGTTGGGGGCTGGGCATTGGCCTTGGTGCTGTGGCAGCAGCCATCATCTTCTATGTCCTCACTAGCGATCAAGGCGCTAAATTCTTCCCACACATCCAGCAGAAGCTAGTTGGTGCATTGCACTTGAGTGATACGAAGTCCATTGTGCCGTATCGTTATGAAGATGGGCTGATGCGCTAACCTTTTCTTTTGCACTTTGCCTAAATCATTCGACTTTTGGGGCTGGATTTGGCAGTTACAAAGCATTGCACTGTCAAAATCACGATTCCAGAACCTTTCGGTTTAGGAGGGCAAGGTGAGTTCCAAGGCCAGCGACAGTTTAGAACAACTCGACCTCTTTGATCCTCTGGAATACACGCTGGGCCTCGACTTGGGCATCAAGTCCATCGGTTGGGCTATCTTGTCCGGTGAGCGAATTGCCCAAGCCGGGGTCTACCTCTTTGAGACCGCAGAGGAGATCAGCAACGGCAGGCTCGTTTCCAAGGCTGCTGAGCGTGGTAGAAAGCGCAGAATCCGACGAATGCTGGATAGGAAGGCCCGTCGAGGACGCCATATCCGCTACCTCCTGCAACGGGAGGGGCTGCCGACAGATGCTCTCGAAAAGGTGATGGTTCACCAGTCCAACCGCACTCTCTGGGATGTCCGTGCAGAAGCGGTGGAACGCAAACTCAGTGAACAGGAACTGGCTGCAGTTCTCTACCACCTTGTCCGTCATCGAGGTTATTTCCCCAACACCAAGCAACCCCTGCCTGATGATCCTGATGGTGAGGATCCTGACGATGAGCAGGGTAAGATCAACCGTGCCCTCAGTAATCTGCGCCGTGACCTAGAGGCTTCTGACTGCAAGACAATTGGGCAGTTCCTAGCTCGTCAGCGTGATCGTCAGCGCAATCGTAAAGACGATTATGACAACCTGATGGCTCGGCGATTAGTGTACGAAGAAGCCCTCCAGATCATTGCCTTCCAAAACGAACAAGGCCGTCAACTCAGCAAGGAATTCGAAGACAAATACCTTGATGTGCTGATGGGCCAGCGCTCTGGTAGATCCCCCAAGCTAGGCAACTGCAGCCTGATTCCCAGTGAAACCCGTGCACCTGCCTGTGCCCCCTCCACCGAATGGTTCAAGTTTCTCCAGAATCTTGGCAATCTACAGATCACTGATGTCTATAAGAACGAGTGGGAATTGACCAAAGAGCGGCGCAATCAAATCATTGCAGCCTGCTCTGAGAGGTCCACCAGCAGCTACTGGCAAATCCGCAGAGATCTACAGATTCCAGAAGAGTATCGCTTCAACATGGTGCGCTACGAGCCACAGAAACCAAGAGAGAGCCTGCAAAAATATTTGGAAAGGCAGGAGAGTAAGAAGCTGGCGAACTTCCAACACTGTAAGCAGTTGGAGAAGATTCTTGATAGCAGTTATTCCCAAGAAATCTTGGATGAGGTAGCCCGTCTACTCACGGTGGTCAAGGACGATGGGAAGTTGGTGAATCAACTGGTGGATCTCTTGCCGGAAGCTAGCGATGAAGCGATTGAAAAGCTATGTGGGCTCGACTTCACGACAGTAGCGAAGATTTCTCTGGCAGCGATCTATCGGATCCTGCCGCACATGAAGCAGGGAATGGGCTTTTATGATGCCTGCCAGCAAGAGGGATTGCCAGAGACAGGGAAAGCGCCAGCAGGAGATCGAGTTCCGCCCTTTGATGAGATGTACAATCCAGTAGTCAATCGGGCCCTGTCACAATCACGCAAGCTGATCAATGCTGTGATTGAAGAGTATGGAATGCCTTCAGTGATCCGAGTGGAATTGGCAAGAGATCTGGGACGTGGTCGGGAAGAGCGGGGCAAAATTGAATCAGAGCAGCGCAAGCTAGGCAGAGAAAATAAGCGCAGAGCTGAGGAATTCCGACAAGAATTCGGGATGGAACAGCGTGGTGATCAGGGATTGCGCTACCGCTTGTGGCAGGAGCAGGACTGTACCTGCCCTTACTCTGGGCAGGTGATTCCAATCAGCAGTGTGCTCTCTGAAGACACCCAAATTGACCACATTCTACCCATCTCCAGAAGTTTTGATAACAGCCTGAACAACAAGGTACTCTGCTTCGTTACAGAGAATGCCCAGAAAGGGAACCAGACACCTTTTGAATATCTGGATGCGGAGCGTTTCCATCGGCTGGAAGTGATCAGTGCTCGTTGGCCAGAACCAAGACGCACCCGTCTGCTGCACAAGTCCTTTGGTAAGGTAAGCGAAGAGTGGAAGAGTCGGGCCCTCAATGACACTCGCTACCTGACCTCAGCACTGGCAAATCATGTGCGTCAGCACCTGCCAGATGTAAAGGTGCAGACGGTCAATGGTCGCATCACTAGCTACCTCCGCAAGCAGTGGGGCTTGGAGAAAGATCGTGACAAGCACACCCACCATGCAGTGGATGCGATGGTGGTGGCTTGTACCACACCAGCAATAGTGCAGCAGGTGACCCGTTATCACCAAAACATTCGACGTCACAAACAGCTAGGGGAAAAGCGCCCCACACCTTGGCCAGAAACCTTCCGTCAGGATGTACTGGAAGCAGAAGAGAAGATCTTCATCACTCGACAACCCCAGCGTGTGTCAGGTGGTTTGCACCCAGATACCCTGCAGAAGCATCAGCAGAACAGCCAACCGGATCGGGAGCGAGTGGCTCTAATAGATGTGAAATTGGAGGATTTGGAGCGCTTGGTGGAGAAAGATGCCAGTAACCAAAAGCTTTACGAACATCTTAAGGCTTGTTTGGAAGAAGCGGATAATCAGCCCAAGGTGGCGTTCAAGGCACCCTTCTATATGCCGACAGGACCAGAGGCCAAGCAACGGCCAACCTTGAGCAAGGTAACCCTTTTTCGGAAGAAGCCGGAGGGCAACAAGCAATTGGCAGAATTAGGCGATGGGCGCCTCTATGACAGCATGAGCCAAGGTCGCTTGGACGTTTACCGTTACCGTGCAGGAGGCAGGCGCAAGGACGAGTACAGAGTGGTCTTGCAGCGGATGATCAACCTGATGAATGGGGAATTGAACAATCGTGTGTTTGTCACAGGAACTCCTTTGGGAGAAGGACCTGAGTTAGATGGATGCTATGAATTTCTATTTTCTCTTTACCCAGACAATCTGGTGGAGTTCCGCAAAACAAAATCAGATGATCCTATTTATGGATACTACCGTAACTTCCATATCAATCGAGGGTGCCTGATTGTTTCAGCCTATGAAAACGGAGAGAAAAAATTGATTGATCTTAGCATTGTGAGGGCGGCACATTTCACCAAGGCGCAGGTGGACCTGCTGGGAAAAGTCAGTAGATGAACATTTTGGAGGCGGTGGGAGAGCGTTTTTTGACTGACATTGCGTCAGGCGGAGCAAAACGCTCAACAAAACTCCATTGTCCTAGTAACCCTGCGAGAAAAACTATTCCAATTCACATAGAATGGCAAGGATTCTACTATTTTATATCTGATAATTACTAATATTAGTTAATGATATCAGTAACTTAATTTGTATCTAGTATAGCAGGCTTGGATCGGAAGGGAAACTAGGACGCCGATCGCCCAGAATTATGCAGTCACAAAAAGTATAGCAGGCTTGGATCGGAAGGGAAACTAGGACTACTGTAATCATACAATCGTTGGGAATGTTAGTATAGCAGGCTTGGATCGGAAGGGAAACTAGGACTCCGACATTGCCCTCATTTGCTGCATCATTAGTACAGCAGGCTTGGATCGGAAGGGAAACTGACGAATGACAGCAACAAACACTAAATCATGAGCTATAACGAAACACTAGAACGACAGTACCTCCGCAGCATTCCCCAACAGGGGGAGGTCGAATGGATTGGCATTAGACCTAAGCGCCTGTTGGAAGTGCACTCTGTCAGTGAAGTCCAAGCTAATCCAGATACAGGGCTGGAAGGTGATCATTTTAAGAAGTCGAGTGCCGGTAAACGACAGGTGACGCTGATTCAGCAAGAACACTTAGACGTAGTGGCTCAAATACTGGGCAAGAGTGAGATTCCACCAGAGTTGCTAAGAAGAAACATTGTGGTTTCTGGCATCAACCTGCTGGCGCTGAAGCATCAGCAATCTCAGGTTGGCGAAGTACTTTTGGAAACCACAGGCATCTGTGCACCCTGCAGCCGAATGGAAGAGAATCTTGGGGCTGGCGGCTATAACAGTATGCGTGGGCATGGTGGCATCACAGCAAAGATTCTTCAGGGTGGGCAGATCAAGCTTGGTGACACTGTCTGTTTGGCCTTGATGTCGGAGGAATTAAATGAAACAGCATGAGCCTTCAGAGGATTCAATATGAGCACAGCTAAGTCATATGATACTGATGAACTCTATGATAACTGCAGTTCTGATCCAAAAGAAGTGACATGCTTTTGTGGCAAAGCTGCATTCACTGTCTTTAACGGGAGAGTCAGAAAAGCCCGTGAATGTGCTTGTAATGATTGTTATCAGCACATGAAGTGGTGCCATTCCGTTGGAGGGCCAGATGTACCTCCTATACTGCACGGAGGGTATTGGGACAACGACATTCAAATGGAGTGGGGTGAAGAGAATTTAATGGTAGTCATGCTTAGAGAAAGTGGTAGTACAAAAAAACTCGTGTCAAAATGCTGTTATTCAACACTCATAATTGACCACCCCGGCTACAAGCAACTCCGCTTTCTCATGTTCGAAAACGCCTGCAAAATTCCTTGGGATAATGAAACAGATCCTCCATCAGTCACAAGACCACCCTCAGATAGAGTCTTTATGAGGGATTGGGACGATTCAAGGGGAGAATTACCAGAATTCAAAGGGGATCCATCTAGAATTGACCTAGGATGCTGTCCTTCATTTACCAATAAAACGAATCGAGAAAGTATTGATAATCCACTAGGGGAAACTTCTCAGAGCCTCTTTCAGAGGTTGCCGTGGTACTCTCTGGAAATTGATGAAGGCGTGATCCCAAAAAATAAAGGCGACTGGCCGGAGTTGAAACCAATTGAACCCAGATAGAGAGGCCCGATTATCATCTAAATATCAATCATCAGGAGGCACTATGCCGATCACCATTGATGAGGTTGTAGAGCGTGGGAAGCAGCGCAAACATCTACTGACACTGGCAGAGAAGCAGGAAATTGCTGATCAGACTCGAGGAATTGGGCAGCAGGGTCAGTGGGAAGAACTGGTTCAGGAACTCCATGCAGATCCCGAACTACAGGAAGTGTTTGAGGATAGTTACTTGATAGCGGGACAGTCAGAAGCAGCAGACTTTGATATTATTCAGGAGTTAATTCGTGAGACAGCGGAGGCAGCAACACTAGAAGATAAGTGATTAAATTAACCTTGAGGAGTATTGCAGTCCCTCACACATGAGGCTCATGGTGCCCATGGGCCAAGGAAGGATCAACGTTGTGGGTGTCTTTGCGCTTTTTGTAATTAGGCAGTTCATTTCTTTTTCTACCCAACACCCTAGAATAAGCAAACATCGTGATGATCGATGCACCAGTCATAGCTGTGACGGACAGAAATAAAAGAGCTAATAAGTCAAAACCGTTCATTGTTCACCGAGTTTTTGCAGTTAAAATTGCAGGGTTGGGATCCTGAAACCAGAGGGAACTTTAAAGGTACCAGAACAAAAGGAAGATTTGTTGCTTGTCTTAAACTAGAAGTCTTTTTTACGGAAAAAGCTTGAATTAGCGGGAAGCTAAGGAAGGCTGAATCTGGAGAGGAAGCACCGGCGCAAACAAACCGAACTTTGGCGAGGGAGGTTTGAAAGGCCGGCATATCCATTGTCGCGGTGACAGTGGAAAGCATGGAATATTTGGGCCAATATCTCAAGATGTTGATGAAATCTTCGTTGATTTTCATCGTTTTCTAACCGAAGAGCCCAGAATTCATGCGGCTTCCTCCTCAAACCCAACGAGGAGGGCAGGATGCCAAACCACCAACAAACCCCACGCAAACAATCAAAGGCCCATCTCTGGGCAAAACGCTCCGTTCATCTAAAGACATACCTGCAGGATCTGCCACGTAGACTGAGGCTCGATGTAGAAGCGCTGGTCAAGATATTCCTCACTCGACGGTCACTACTACTCAAACTTGCCGATAATTACCTGATCAAGCTTTGGGAGTGTTCCAGAGCAACAGTACAACGCAGGTTGGAGAGACTAGAAGAGTTGGGCCTGTTGAAGCGAATGACCCAGCCTCCACAGAAGCAGTCAGATGGAACTTGGAAACAAGATCGGAAGCTCGTGCTGCTGCTGCCAAAAAAGCCAAAGTCTTCTTTAGTGTCTCATTTTGGTTCACTAGCTAACTCACAGCAGAATGCTGAGAGATTTAGTTCAACCGTTCCGGTCAAAACATTACCAAACATGAAATTTGTGGATTACTTGGCGCTACAATCCAAGGTCAACAAAGGAGCATTTGCTTTTTGGATGCGAAGATGGGGAGCAAAACCAAGATCGATGGGGTACCTGCTGGATACCATTCACAGCAGAATTGAGCGCAGACCCGATGTGCTAGAGAGTGTGTTGTGGGATGCTGAAGGGCAGAAGCTATCAGGGCCAGCGCTTATTGGATTTATAGTCAGTGAGGTGAAGGCGAGGACGGTTTAGAAACAAGGCATGATGACAATTCTGAGAACCCTATGAAGCAGGACTGATCCCAGCTAGAGCATCATGGGCAGTAGTGGTTTGACCCCAACTGGAATCAGATTCGATAGATCCTGTTACTGGACGGCTGGCACTTCTAGCAGTGTTTCCAGAATAGCTAGGGAAACGAAGATCACCCCAATGTAGAGGGTCCAGAGTCCAATGTTTCGGTTGGTATTGTCCGCTTGTAAGTAATCCATAGTGCCTCTTTGGGATTGGTTGATGGGTGCAACGTCATTGTGCTTCTAGGTATATCAGCCAATCTGATAGACTCGGAGGACAGCGGGAGGGGGGAGTATATTTTGAAGAGTATTGCAAGCATTTGGTGGGGTATAACATCGCAGGAATCAGATCATTGATACCAGTATGAGGAGAGCAAGTGACTAGGGCAGAAGCATTTGACAAAGCGTGGAGGCTGGGCTTTAAAGGAGACTTCTCGTTATATGATGAAATTTATCATCCAGATTTTAAGGGAGTCGCACCCGCTGCAGACGAAGTGGAACTTAATTTTGATGGGTTCAAAGAAGTGCTCCATACGCTGAAGGATTTCATCGTATTTACACCCCCCAAGACGCTTGCGGAAGAGGATACGTTTCTGAAGGTGCACAGATACAACAAACTTAAGGAAGCTGACGTTTTTTCTCTGGTAACAGTCTTTCTGACTTACAAAGATGGGAGAATAATTAATCAAGAATATCTTATTGAAGAATTGAGCTTTGACCCCAGTGAAGGCCAAGACTGGAACTGGGAGGACTACGAGTGATTGGGGCAGCAAGCAGCCAAGAACTACACAATCGTAAAAAATCAAATCACGGATAGCACGAGGAAAGAGAATGACCAAAGCGGAAGAGTACGTAGCAGCTTGGCGACTGGGTTACAGGGGCGATTAATCTCTCGTAGATCGTATATATCACCCTGATTACAAATCATTTGATTACAGAACAGGTATCGAGGCAAATTCAGAAGACGACAAGGTCATTACCTCCACACTCAATGCCGTTATGACCATTGGGCATTTCCAAACTATCTATGAAAACGAAGACTTTTTATGTGTCGAGTGCTTTGTAAAGCGGAATTGCGCTGAAATTGATGGTTCTGAACCAGACTATGCCGCCCGAATCACTGCTGTGCACTACGAGAGCGGAAAGAAAAACTATTCCAATTACGATCGCAAACGCTATCAGAGGTCGATTCTCTGATTTGGGAGGAGTGTCGGACATTAATTAAATTAGCCGGCGAGGAGATGCAAAGGGAGGAGGTAGGATCCAGTTTGTGTTGGATCCTTTGACAAGAATATTAATTACTTATTGGGCGCTTGGTAAGCAGAAACCACCTTGTTCGCCGTTTCCATAGCGGCAGTCATTGACTTAGAGTCGATGATTTCAATTCCCTCGAAGTTACTGACTGTTCCTGAAGAAGCAATCACCATTTCGACTGCTGCAAATTGTTCTGCAGTCCCTTCTGCAATCACCACTATTTCAGCAGTACTCACACTGAAATACATCTTGTGCATGGTTAGGCCAACTGCGCTCATAAGGGCATTGACCGCAGTTTCACGATCCTGTGGACTACTGACATAGCCTTTAAACGCCTCATTGGTCAGCTTTGCCCTCGTCATGTAAAGCGACATTATATCTCCTTAATATTTGGTAGTTAATGCGATGGAAAACGAACACATTTCTGGATGCACTTCAACTAAATAGTAGGTAGCCAAAAGATTCAACAAGATTAATTGTTGTGTGGACTAAAGTCCAAGACCACCGGATGCACAATCTGATGCATTGGCTAGTGGGAATCAGTCGGTAGGGTCAGCGATGTGGGGAAGTTGAAATCCGATAATGGTGGATTCCAAAATGCGTAAATCACCTTTAATTTTAACTAACCGCGTTGATCCATATTAACCATCATTGCCTCTATTCGTTGCATTAGTCCGCTATCTTCAAAAGATTCTTTAATACAACCATTATCTCTTAACCAAGGAAGTTTCTGGCTAGTCCAAATTTCAATATTTGGTTCGAATTTTTGTGGGTTGTCATAGGCACCTAGAGGAATTCCAACCAGCCCTTCAAATGCTTCCCCCTTGCGGTAGCAGATAGAGCTACAATTGGGGCAATTGTAATTAACCATCGGCAAGCCACTACCTCCAAGGTACTCATATGTTTTCGTTTCTCCCTTGAAAGTGACCTCGTCTTCTCCAAATAAAGTTCCAAAATTTATAGATCCTAAGAGTTTACGGCAACTCTGGCAACTACATTGTACAATGAGAAGGGGGTCAAATTCGGTATAAAATCTAAATTGCTGGCAATGACAACCGCCCTCGTTACGAATCATAAAGTTTCTCTAGTCGGTAAGTAGCAGTTATTGACTTGAATACAGCCAGGCAAGAATTTTAGGTAATGCTTGGTGGCAAAGCTAGGACAAAATATAAGTAAAGATTGTTTATTGATGTAAAAAAATCAAAACACCGGATTAATATTCTGGTGGTCTTCAAATCAGCTGACCAACCTTTCGACTTCATTCCTTCCCGTACTTGTCCATTCATTGGATTGGATATAGTACGGGCTGGGGAGGGAGCCCAAAAAATTTTGACCCTTTGCTAGCCAAATCAAAAAAGTAGCCTGACGGCGATTCTGAGCACTCAGGCAAGGTATTTTGTAGATGGTTAAAAAGGCGGGTAGGGTGATTGATGTCCAGACCAGCTCAATCCGAGTTCTCCATCCCCAGTCTCTCTCCCAACCAACGCTCCATCCCCACCATCCGCTTGGCTTTTCTCTCTGCTCGCTTTGCCGCTTTCTTCTCTGCTTCATGGCGCACGTACTCATCGGCTTCCTCCACGGTCGGGAAAACTCGGTTATACCAGCAACCATCGTAGTTGCTTCGGAGCCTGAGGGTGCGCAGTTGGCGTTCGTACGACTTCTCGAAGGCGGGACCCTTGAGGCTACGTTTGCCGATGAAGTGGCGGTTGGGGATCTGCTCAGGTGGGGGTTCACCGTTGAGCTCGGCCAGCTGCTGATCCAAGCTGTGGAGGGGTCAGCCTGGGCTGCCATCACTTCCTGTAATACAGATTCAACGGCCTGAAATTTTGCTCTGATGAGGGCAAACTGTTGCTGCACGGAGGCTCGAAATTCTTCACGTCGGGCTTGGTAATAATGCTGCCGTTGTTGCCAAACCTCAAAGCGCTCTTGCCCATACTATCTTGCATAGCGCGGAACCGCCGTTGTTGCTGATCGTCCATGATGTTTCCTGACAAGTGAGATAGATCAGAGCTCCAACTCTCCTGAGCAAAGCCTATCAAATCTGTATTCTGTGGGTCAAGATCACGCAGGCAGTTGGGACACGTCATGGATTCCTGTCCCAGTCATGGTCAGCGCACAAGGACCACAGAAAGCATCCTGTACCAGAAGTGGGGATGCAGTTGGGACGTGCTCTGCCAATACACTAGCCAGCACACAACGGGCTATGAGGAGCTTTTTTCAGTGAGAGGCCAGTAAATAGCTGGGATGGCGGTGTGGAAAAGTTCGAATTCGGGAGGTGGCAGAATGCGTATTTTGAATTAGTATATTGTTAAATACGTTATTTATTTGTTTCTTAAGGATCTAAAAAAAATTATTCTTGATCTTTTCAATGACAAAAGCTACTTCGATAGCAACAATTGCATTCCAAACTACAATGTTTGTTTGACCTCAGAATGGGTTCGCAGTTTGACCAAAGCTGAGACGCTTTCAGTTTGACCAAAGCTGAAAACATACTGAGAAAGCAAAGATTGCAGATCAACTACCTGTCGAAACTAAGACAGGTGGCCACAAACCCTCCGCTGGACAACAGCAACGCTTCGGCAGATGAGTGAGGAAGTGGAGTTTTTGAGCAGATAGGAATGAGCCTGCTCCGGCCCTCAATCTAGGTGTCCGCTGGTAACTGGTGACCCCCAGTTCCTAGTGCCATCAGATGTGAGGAACTCGAAACTGGAAAATACTACAGCATTGTAGCGGCTTGGTGGACCACGCCAGCAACTGCAAGTGGTTTTTGTTTGGTGGACCACGCCAAATCAATGCCCGGGCTGAATACCCAGCATCGTTGCTCTGTAAGGTGGACAACGCCCTGCAGCACTGCGAGTTGGAGGACAAACCAGCAAGAGTCCCAGTAGGTAGATGAAACCTACGGAGATTGGATCAACCCATAAAGCCCAAAAACAGCTACTTCAGGTGAAAAATGCTGAACATCCCCCATTACCATCGAATCCCAGATTCCAACGGGAAACTGCAGACAAACCTGCGCCTTCCTGCAGAGCTAGTGCATAAGCTGGATCAAGTCGTGCCCCGAGGTTTTAGGTCACGCTTTGTTCAGCATTTGTTGGAAGCTGAGCTATCTAAGCACCTAGAAGTCCCCCAGAAATAAAAAAGCCCCAATCGCCGAGGGGAGTAACCAAGGCAACTGAGGCTTTGAATTCCGACAGCCGGAACTGGGTGGATAAGATCAAATCTCTACAAATACTTTAGGCTAAATCCGCCAAAAATCAAGCCTATCTCCGCCCACAATCCAGGTTGTCTCCATGATTTCATAGGAGATGATTATGGGTAAACAGCCCAACAGTCACAGCAAAAGAAATCTTTCCCAGGATACCTGCCTGGAACTGATTCGTCCTTACTTAATTGACCACATCACAAAAGAGATGGATGGCCAGATCAGCGTTGAAAATATCATTAAAATCATCTGCTCGAGCTGTGGGAAACCAGAGGCCTGGACCAAGCTAGCAGACCCCAGTACGATCCACTGTAACCGCAAAAATCACTGTGGTGTCAGCACTCACGCCAAGACCTTTGCTCCACACCTTTGGGGGAGCTGGTCAGAAAGATTCCCTCCAACCAAGGAAGATCCTTATCGAACTGCCAAGATCTACTTGCAGAGCCGTGGGCTGGATACCAGCAAGTTTCAGTTTGAGCAGGGCCACTGGAAGGAAAAAGGTTGGGAGCGGGCTACCGTAGCCTTCAGGTGTGCTTGGACTAACCGGCGTTGGCATCGGTTGATCGATCCTCCAGATGGTGTCAGTAAGACTCGTTGGGATCCTGGCGATGGCGATGCGTATCGAGGCCAGGCCTGGACTACTGGCGAGATTGATTCCAGCCAGCCACTCTGGATGGTGGAAGGCATTCTGGATGCCCTATCGCTACAGCAAGGCCTTGGCTTTCAGGCTGCCACCACCTTCTCTTCCTACACCATTCCCACCAAGTTCTACGAGCAGATCGACACCTCGCAGGAAATCATCATTGCACTCGATGCAGATAGTGCTGGACAAGATGGCACCCACAAGAACCTGGCAGTACTAAAAGATCTGGGCTTTACCAACATCGAGGTGGCTCAACCACCACCTGGCAAGGATTGGAATGATCTACTAGTTGCTGGTGCGTTCAAGGAAGAAGGCAGAGAACAGACAATCAAAGATGCTTTCTGGAGTGGACGTCTTCTACAGGCAGACAGCCCTCACAAGTACTTCACTATTCTCAGAGAGCGCAGCAAGAAATCACCGTATTTTTTCATCTGGAAGGGTGGGACTTGGATTGGCTCGGTCACCACTAGACAGGGTGAAGAGGTCCCTAAGGTGGAGCGAGCTGCAGATTGTGAGCTGAGGCTTTTGTTCTCACTCAA
>JACLAC010019062.1_pt1 | contig 15198 bp, 11 predicted proteins | sample 8027881 | NCBI WGS metagenome assembly JACLAC01 (sample SAMN15725517, study PRJNA655200) | protist metagenome | isolation source: fluorescence activated cell sorting (FACS) single amplified genomes of... | place: Spain: Blaines Bay Microbial Observatory, Mediterranean Sea | collected 2016-01-19
GGCGGACGACATGGGCATCTTTTTCGGCACAGCCGACCTGGCCGACGCCGCATGCTGCAACCGCTGGGCGCCACCGGTGGCAGCAGTGGCGACAGCGTTCCCGTGCGACGCAGCGTGAGGCCGCAGCTTGCCGTGGCGTCGCATGATGCTCTGCTCCTCCCCCTTTCCGCCACTCATCATGTGTTGCACGCTCGTCTTCTCCTGCCCTGCCATGTCGCCAACAGCATGGTGATGATGTCTAGCAGTGCGTCTCTTCTCACCCCCATGTCGGTGCCGCGCATATGATCGATCACGCAACTCGCCATCATGATGAGCATGCGTCTCACGCAGCTCATGCGACGACTCTTGCTGTCGTCGGATGTGTGCTCGTCGCTCATCATGCTGTCGTCGTTCAACCGCATGACGCAAGTGTCGACTAGCATGCAAATGCGCATGCGACGAAATGAACCCCAGCATGCTTCGCCGCGACACTTTGTGATTGCGCGCGGCGCCACCTTTTGCGTCTTCGTCCAACACAAAACGCCGGCGATCACCCGTCGCCAGCTCCGTACTTAGACGCTCGCCCGTCGTGAGACGCATGGCCAGCACGATCGTGCCGCTGCTTGCAAACAAGTCGCACACGCAAGCCACCATGCAAAAGAGCGCCGCTACAGGCAGCAGTGCCCGAGTTGGCACGCGCCTCATCATGATGTACTTGCACGAGTTACAGAAGAGCATGATGTTACAGGGAAGAATGAGAAAAAGTCATCGACTCAAAGGCTTCAGTACAGCTGTGCATGGTGATGGATTGCGATATCGGTGAGCTACATCAGTGTCATAAAGAGCTGAATTTTACATGGGCCAAGCTTTCTGTGGGAGAGCATCAGTAGGAGTATGAACGAGCATCCCAAGATAAGAAAGTATTCTGGCATTATGCTTACTGACAGTCAAGATCGGACTGAGCATTATGGACAGGATAGAAGAGAGCCCACTGTCACTTGACAGTAGCGGCCAAATAGCTGAAAGCATCGAGCTGCGGAAGGTCGTGAAACGGGAATTGGCCTTAGAGCGGGAAAAGATACGGGTCGTAATCAACTCCAGATGTTGTTTTTAACTCGGTGACGAGTTGGTATTGTAGTGGCAAGCTTTTCGTTTTTTGAACGTTGTGTAGACACGGAGTTGGTTCCTGGCTAGGCAGTAGTCGAGGTATTGGGAAAAGCGTGTGTGGAGCTGGTAGTTCTGTGGGAAGCAGTAAGTTGGTCTTAGTGGCGGTGGGTTGCGCAGCACTTTTTCTTTGTATATATTTCAGTGGAACTTCTGTATCATTCGTTCTGCTCTATTCTGCTCGCGGTTACTATTCGCATGGCACGTCGATGCGACGCGGTGTCGGTGATTCCCTCGTTTTCCCGGTGCCAGCTCGTTCATGGTGCGGTGGGCGACCAGCTAGGTGACAGACGTCGCATTACGATATGGTCTGAGCGCCGTGAGCCTCTGTCTTGACATCGCCGCTCGGATCATAAGCTCGCGAAGCGTCGGAAAGTTCGGCCGCTAACGGTGCTTGAAACGAGTTTTGGCGTGTAAATGTGTTGCATGATGCAGAACCATTGCTGGTCGTTGCAAGCACACAAATAAGCATGTTTGTCAACGGTGTCCACTAAGTCGACTACAACACAAAGCGAGCATCAGATAATCTAGCCTAACGCCAGGCGGGTCTTTTCCCCGAAAGTGTATCCACACTGGACGCCCTCATCATTGTAAACAGAAATGAGCATCAGGGAGGGTTTGCGATCGTCTAAGTTGACCTCAGTATTTTCAGCTTTCTCGCTTCATGTTCAAGAGTCAACTAGCGTTATCTGCGGGGAATGTTTCTGTCTGTAAGCAAATGTACGAGCCTAACACACGCGTCATCACTCGGCGCTTGCCGGCATCAGTTGATTCGTTGCGGCCCTTGACGATACTGAGTGATGCGACGTCCTGACATTGTAGAGTACAGAGCGATGTTTGTCCATTAGAACGGGAATTCAGTTCCTTTCTAGACTTCACACAGCATGTATAGTAGTCACGACAACATCGTGAGAAAGGATGTAGAGAACTGTCACATTCAACCGCTTCGATTTTGGACAATGGCATGCGATTGTATTCTAAATTCTTGTACTACTGTGTGACATGAGTCAGCGCCCTTGTGGAGCGAAGACGAGGAAGAAAAGTGGCGCTCAGCGGTGGCCGGGCTTCCCATGATGCTTCAGAGCGATGACTCGATGATCGCGCAAACATGAGAGAATTGAATCATACGTGGTGTTCAGTCAGCACTCAACGGCTGGTCGGCGTCGGATTGTGTCGTTGAAAAATTCAAATTGGGAAGATCGAAAACCAAGAGAGCGAGCAGAGATGATTATCGAGGGCGAGGAGAGATGATCCACAAAAGTTGGCAGACATTTCAGAACTCAGCAAATATAGTGCAGCAGAAGTCGTCGCAGTGCTAAGCGTCAGCGCTATGCCGAGAAAAAGGAGAGATCTCACTGATCTGGTTTGGCATGCCGATGCGACGTAACTTCATAGTTCGCACCTGGTGTTGTTCAGAAGAGCGGTCACTCGCCTAGACTTCCGGTTTTCCCTGGGACGACTGCGTGTGCAGCTGCTGACGTGACCTTGTAGAACTTCATCATGAAGACATATCTGAAGTGGATCTGTGATAGTTCGCGCTCCTGGAGCTTGCCTTGATTACAGAATTGTTCGTACAGTAACCGACGAAATTGTTTGTAGAGAAGAACTCGATAGTTCTCGTGCGTGGTGACATCGGCGTAGAGACGTGGAATTTCTTCGGTGGTGATGATGATGCTGCAGCTGAAAGCGCCGTAGCGACCAACATGATGACTGGAACAGTTCAACAGTCAACAGGAACAGTTCAACAGTCAGCGCATCAAGCTGATGTACTTGCACGAGTATCGCTGAATCTACTGCAACCGTTTAGATGCTGGTACCAACGGGATATCTGTTTCCGACACTGTAATGATCCAAGAATAGAGAAAGCCCAGTATTCATCCTAGTAATGATCCAAGAATAGAGTGCTCTGTCGCAGTGAGCTGCGATGAATAAAACCTGAGAACGAGCTCTATCCGATGAGACTCCAGCGATTGCATCGTCTGCAGGTGCGGAAATGAGAAGGTTCACGCATTGACCCATGCCCTCGGAATCGGTTGCAACCAACTATTAGCTAGATAGATTCCAAAGTAAACGTAAGAACGAGCTCTACCCAAAGAGACTTCAACAGTTGAGTTGCCTCGAGACAAATCACGTAGCATCGTTTACAGGCGCGGAAATAAGAAGTATGCAGGTACCGTCGGATGCTCCTCCTATCCTGTTCTTGGATCATTACAGTAATGATCCAAGAATAGAATTACATCGAGGTCACTGCGACAAACTAGTACTGTCAGAACGCAGCAGATGCGAACTACTACAAGCACGCGTACACACACTGATGATGAAAGGACGCAGACAGTGCTCACGACACGGTCGCGACCAATCGTCATGGAAGCGACGAGAAGCGACAGTGTAAAAGAAGCTTTTTTAGTAAGACCGCAATCATGAGTCAGTGCAATATATTGTGTGCGTCGTTGTCCTGAATTTCATCTGTGCAATGATACGGGGGGCCTTCATACGAAATTTTACACATGACGTTAAACGTTTTTTCCGCGCAGAAATGCACCACTGTACCGAACTGTGACCATGCATAGATTTGCCATCCCCTACGCCGAAAACAGCATGTTCCACCGGAAGCGACACGTGACATCCGTTATCGTGTTTCTTTCAGTACTCATCTGTCACAGACAATCGCATTACCTACAATGCACATCCGTATTGACTAAAAAATTTTTGTTTTCACATTACGTCAGAGTTAATTTCTGCCTTGACCTAACTCGAAAAGTTGCTTCAACTAACTACGAGTTTTGGGAAAATGCCCCTTCGGCGTGACTGTAGTCCGCTTCGCACACACCAAATCTCATGTCAGAATCGACTTTCAATTGCTAGCGACGTCTCCGACTGTAACGCGCTCGCCATTTCCATCATCGAAACGGAAGCATAAAGCAAGCAGAAACGAGCTCACTGTCGACGTGCCGAACACTCCGTTACGAGAGCACGCATTCCGCCCTACCGTAGCTCCACGGCAAATGAGACACTGTGCAATAGTTACCTTGCACTCACAATCGGGGCCCAACGCCACGCAAGTATCTCCGATCATCACCCCTCGCCAACTCCGAGTGCGCGCACGACGTCCATGTTGCCTGAAGCATAAGTGAGAGTCGAGGTCGCGACAGCGGTGGGTTTCGCACTGCGCAGTCGAACGATTTGCTTCTGGTTTTTCATGTGCGTAACCGAGGACCAACGGAGCGAAATGAAAGCTCCATAATATGAGGCGACCGGCACTCCCAGACAAAGGGAAAGAACAAATAAATATCGAGGTCTTCTCGTCGTACTGGCCGCCACGTCTCGACTCGTGAACCGAGAAGAAAAAAATCCGACGAAGCGAGCCAAACTTAAATACATGAAACGACCGGCACACCCAGACAGAAACGCCAGCTGTGTCCTTCTTTGTGAACTTGTTTCCGAACAATTGAACGAGAAGAGCGCAAATACAAGCGTTCTTGCCGTCCGGATCACAGTTCGCCTCCCCATACCACAACAACATCCTGAAGGTTGGATTTCAGCAAGCGAATAGCAGGTCAAGACAGAAACGCTTGAGGAAATCGAAACTCCCATGCATGCAATCAGGTCTTCTCTCCGTCCCCGCCACGTCTCGGCTTGTGAACCGGAAGAAAACATCCGACGAAAACGGGCTAGCTAGACGACACCGAGACAACTGAACAGAGCACAGAATTCATGCGCATAAGCAAGGACCGAAAGAGCGAAATGAAGGCTCAATGTACTTGCACGAGTATCGCTGAGGCTCAATTCATCAAGCTGATGTACTTGCACGAGTATCGCTGAATCTACTGCAGCCGTTTTTTTCCTTGTACCAACGGGATGTAACTGTAACCGACACTGTAATGATCCAAGAATAGAAAAAATCAATCGATTCCTATATTGCTTGGATCCAAGAATAGCGATTTCTATATTGCTTGGATATCTACGACGCGCAATCCGGGCGATAATATGACACGCATGTCAAAGTTGGATGCTCTGATGGATGCGTTCCCGAGCATCCAGATGTTGGAAGTTAATGAGCACGTGATCCCATGGGAAAAGTACTGGAGCTCATTCCAAATGTTTACTGACATAGGGAGACAGCCTAAGAGGGTCAAGATGAAGTAGGCCCTGATGCTATTGGTGTTTTGATTGTCATTAAGCATTGGACATTGTCTCGCCCCAGTGCCTTCCCGTGAGTGCGCTCATAGGCTCCTTGTCTGACAAGGGGACGGCAGCTGAAGCTGAGTCGGTGCGTCCTAGCCCTGCGCCCTTTCGGGGGGGTGGGGCGAATTGTGCCGGTAGCCTTTTGGCGGCGTAAACTGAGTGTCAACATACTGGTTTGGTTGGTTTTTAGTCATGTTAAGGGCCCAGCGCGAGTTGCATAGCTGGGTAGTGCTTATGATACGTTGCATACTATTGATGCGCCATCGAGGTGCTCGCATTGCCATTGCGATGGCGAGAGCACCACGAGCACCATTATTGTAGCTGGGCACTAGTTCAGAGTCAGTGCAGCGTACGTGCTTGGCGGCAGGACTAGGAGATTGGCCGAACAGGCTATGGACTTGACTATCGCCATAGGCTTCGGTTCTTTGGCCATCTGATTGAGGGCGCATTGCGCTCAGCAAGAAAGAAGAAGAGAGTACAACGACGGCGCGAGCGTTGAGTGAACGGACTGTATAAGTGATCGAGGGTGTTCGGCGTGAGAAGGCGTCAGCGCGTGGCGTCGTTGGAAGTATTGCGCGGGTCTAAAGGGCTTTATATGAGGCTGGGTAGGTTTGGCATATAAAGATGCTGGTACCAACGGGATGTAACTGTAACCGACACTGTAATGATCCAAGAATAGAGAAAGCCCAGTCGTGTGCAGGCGTTGAAGCAGGCGTTTTCGCTGCGAGGCATTGAAGCAGAGCCACGTGATGTGGTGAAAAACACAACATCCACCAGGCACTCAGGGAAGATAACATTCGACGACTTGAAATCAGTGGCGAAGGAGCTGGGTATTCGCAAGCGCAATGTTTTAAATCATGCTTCGGCTTTCCTTGTGATATGGCGTTCTGTGATGATGAAGGAGGCAAATCCACAGCAGTCTGTGCGCGACACATGCAGCAGTCTGAGCGATATGTGATTTGAAGTGAGGAGCGAATTCGGGCCCCTGCCCACACACATTTTGTCCGACGCGACGCATATGTCCAAGATGATACGCGTGCGTATGATGTGTGGGAGTGCGTGGCGTGAGTAGGTACTTGATGTGCGATAGTGACGTGGAGAGAACGATACGACGGCAGCAAAAAATTCGCATAGCAGTTCAAAAAACGATAGGGGGGGCATCGTTGGAGAAGGCGTGGGCATGGCACCACAGTACCAGCAGGCGGGGCATGGAACAGTACGGCCAGGAATGTGTTCTACGGCCCAATCCGCGCAGGCCGACGGTGTTGCGACGGAAAATATTGGTATTTTTATTTTGCCCAATTGTGCCATCGTAAAAGTGTTTCGAGCACGGGAACTCGACTGCACTGTGTTACTATTTTTAATCGTTTCAAAGTTTCAACCGCAGCACAGCACGGCACCGAGGCTCCAGGAGAGCCTGAGCATGCCAGTCACATGGTGGAAAGTTCACATGGCTACAAGCATAACTGTAGCGTTTCGCCAGAGGGGTATTTGGATCGATTTGTGTTCGTGCGGGAGTGATCATGTAACCACCGTGGTGATAGTGGCTAGCAGCAGAAACGTTTTGGCGGCGAAGTTGTGTGTGCATTGCAGCCTGTGAGTTTGTGTGCATTGCAATATGCATCGAAAACTTTCTTGATTGTGGAAAGATAGCTGGGCGTCATCATGTTCATGATTGTCGCACGCGCACGAGAGTAGATGTGTCGGACGTGGGCGGGGATGATGGTAGAGCATGGGCGGAGCATCGGGAAACTATGTAATGATCCAAGAATAGAGAAAATCAATCCGACAAACTAGTACTCAGAACGCAGCAGATGCGAACTACTACAAGCACGCCACCCGCGATGATGAAAGGACGCAGACAGTGCTCACGACACGGTCGCGACCAATCGTCATGGAAGCGACGAGAAGCGACTATAAAAGAAGCTTTTTTAGTAAGACCGCAATCATGAATCAGTGCAAGCTCTTCTATTGTGTGCGTCGTTGTCCTGAATTTGATCTGTGCAATGATACGGGGGGCCTTCATACGAAATTTTACACATGACGTTAAACGTTTTTTCCGCGCAGAAATGCACCACTCTACCGAACTGTGACCATGCATAGATTTGCCATCCCCTACGCCGAAAACAGCATGTTCCACCGGAAGCGACACGTGACATCCATTATCGTGTTTCTTTCAGTACTCATCTGTCACAGACAATCGCATTACCTACAATGCACATCCGTATTGACTAAAAAATTTTTGTTTTCACATTACGTCAGAGTTAATTTCTGCCTTGACCTAACTCGAAAAGTTGCTTCAACTAACTACGAGTTTTGGGAAAATGCCCCTTCGGCGTGACTGTAGTCCGCTTCGCACACACCAAATCTCATGTCAGAATCGACTTTCAATTGCTAGCGACGTCTCCGACTGTAACGCGCTCGCCATTTCCATCATCGAAACGGAAGCATAAAGCAAGCAGAAACGAGCTCACTGTCGACGTGCCGAACACTCCGTTACGAGAGCACGCATTCCGCCCTACCGTAGCTCCACGGCAAATGAGACACTGTGCAATAGTTACCTTGCACTCACAATCGGGCCCAACGCCACGCAAGTATCTCCGATCATCACCCCTCGCCAACTCCGAGTGCGCGCACGACGTCCATGTTGCCTGAAGCATAAGTGAGAGTCGAGGTCGCGACAGCGGTGGGTTTCGCACTGCGCAGTCGAACGATTTGCTTCTGGTTTTTCAAGTCGAGCTCGGGGTCTCTGTCAAACTTTTCTCAGCCCAAGCCCCCATCGTTGGTTGAGCCACTCTCTTTACCGTGTGGAAAATTAGCAGCCGAAGAAAAACTGCGAAGAAGCAGAACTACGGTGAACCGCGTTCACCAGCCTTGCCAGTAACTCGTCTTGCTCGCAGGAAACATCAGTTGACTCACATCGAATGATCGAGTCAACACCAGACAGTTTTCGACCGGGCGACATAGAAACTTACTCGAACCTCCTCCACCGCTGATCGAATCGACGATCGGAGCACGAGGCATCGTCGCAACAAGTCGCTATCGGACACCTTGACCAGCACAGCTTTTGTTGCGGAAATAGAAACGAAAGCGCAGCCAGTAGTCTTTACGTAATCGTGTATGTTCGATAAGAGGTGTTATTTCGCCATGCCGCTGTTAAACTGAATAGTGGACTTTCAAATGCCACCATCTGCGGCTGCGCCATTTAGTCCTGGCAGACCACAGCCAACATATGCCTTTGTTGATATGGAATGTGAATGATGGCTGGAGAAACGTGGTCGTTGCCGGCCTATGGTCAGACAGTTTTGACAGCACTCGGAGGACCCACTCAGATCACCCACCGCTGACTCGTCACTGTGACTTGTGACGCCGCGTAGCCGCCCGCTGGATCCGATTCGGCAGACCAGCTGCTGTCGGTGGTGGTCACGCGCGGCCGCGCCGCACACACAGGCGACGCAGATGGCAGTCGTCGAGATGAGCGATCTCCGTGGGGAATAGCGCATGCGATGATGGTGATGATCATGATGATGAAAGCACTGCTCAATGCGTTTTTCGTGAGTAATAGCCGAGCAGGAGAGCTGAGACCGTTGCTGGCCGACTGCTCTGTACGAAGGAAGAACTCTATTGTACTTGACTTCACTAGAGGATGGTTGGCCACTCTTGATCGAACAGGGCACATAATGTACTTTCTCTCTGACACACTCAACGAACTTCAATTTAATCACTTTACGGAAAAGGAGGAGACGAAAGAATCAGCATTGCGCAGTCACAACAGAAACTGATGCTCTAGTGATATAAAAAGAAGTTCAACTTGCTCCTAGAGAGCGACGATGCATGCACCACTAGCTGCGTCGCACAACCTCGAACGTCGGGCACTGCGACACTGAAGCGCATGTAGTCTGTCTACGATGAAGAACTCTTTTTCAAGTGTGCTCCATGCCTTGATGAGCATGAGTAGTGGTGAACAAAAAATCCAAAGTGGGACCATCACACGGGTCTTCTGCTGTAGACGAGCGCAAAGAACCAGCGATGGGAGTACCGTTACTTCCCCGATCCCTAGTCGGGAGCTAAAAGAAAATTTCTGTGCTACTGATGATCTCGACCAGGAAACTGTGATGTTACGTAGACGGGGAGTGAACTGGAAGAGATGAAATACATCCTCTCGGCACAGCCTGGTACTACCCTCAAATTTCTTAGGCCCCGGCCAAGAGCTGGGTGGCACGTTTCTGCTCCAAATCAGCCTTCTCCAGCTTAGCCACCTTCTCGTCGTTCTGCTTCAAGATCAGCGACGACAGCCTGAGATTCAAGATTTTCGCCGAAAAAAACTCATACGAGTGCGATATCCTGACATCTCGGAGTAAGCATGCGCGACCATACGAAATTTTTTTAATATTTCATCGACATGTAAAATAAATGATTGCAGTCAACACAGAATTACAGTCAGTTACACTTTGCCGTTCGCAATGACCAAGGAGGCTGCACCCCAAACAGTCACACGCTTCGTGTGCTTCAATTAACCAAGAAGAAAAATTGGTGTTCCGCACCCACCTCGACTCGTAGTGCGAGAAGACCTGTGCGCAGAAGCGGGCCACGTTCGTGGGGTTCACCGTGAACCCGTTGCTCGACTGCGGCGGATTCGTCAGACCTTTGCAGCAGAATTTCCCGCTCGTTCATGCGAGTGCATTGACATTACATGCTGCAACGGTCACACGCTCACAGCACTGCGAGAGATGCTATCATGTACAGCACACAGACTCATTAACAGTGCTCTTGTCCCGTCTCCATGCCAATCCTTCCTCGCGAGCTAGCCCTGCAGCACACCATCCGCACACTAACCACTGTCTGAACAGTTGAGTTCCGGAAATAATTTGCAACAGTTAAGAGGCGAAAAACCGATGAGTACAGGTGCTGTTCTTCATGCCGTCGGGCGGGCAAGAGACGACCGGGAAAACGCTGTGGAAACTCGCGGTCCCGCTCAGCGCGTCGACTCGCGGTCCCGCTCAGCGGTGGCAAACCGATCTTTTCACACTCTCTTCGCTCACTATCGAATCCAGGCTTCCAATTCCGCTCACTCCAGATTCCGCTCTTGCATGTCAAAATATGCGCAGTAGAAATTGAACACCCAACACCGACCGAAATGAACTTTCAACAAATCTTCTGATCGTCATTCAAAGCAACTTGACTCCACTAAAGGATACGAAGGCGCGCCGCTTTTTTCTGATGTGAAGAGGCAATCCCACTGCGCTCGAAGAAGTCAGTCGGCCCGGGTTTCTATTTGATGCGCTATGTGCAAAACATCGTCGCGTGCACATCAACAACAACCAGTGTACTGCGCAGCATCAACGACCCATACTTGGTGCGCAAACAACACAGAACGCGCTTACCGCCTCACGCCATCGTCCCCGATGTGCACACGAGTCAAGTACTGTGTGCATTCTCCGCAGCCTGATCGCACGAAACAGAACGTTCACTACCAATCCTCCGCATCACTGTAAAGGTTAGGTCTGCTTGGCGTGGGCCCGTGCACCACTAGCGTTAGGTCGAGCGCCGGCTCTGATTCGGTACTCATCACGTCGCCTGAGGCGGCCGCAGCTGTCGCTGCCTTGTACCAGACGTCCTTGAGGCGGAAATCGTCAGGTATCTTGCCGGCCTCGGCGGCGGCGAGGTCATGCAAGTGCAGGCGCTCCATCGAAAGGTCCTTGGTCGCAAGACGCACGATGCCGGTGGGGTACTCGTATGACTCGCACATGTCCGGAATTTTCAACCGCTTTCGCAACTGCGGGACCAGACACTTCATGGGCTCAGCGCCACTCGCCAACGTTTGCAGCAATGCTTCATCTTCTTTGGAAACATGGCCGAAAATCGTCAGAGAATCCACCTTCGCACATTCAGTGTACGTATAGCCCCCGTAGATCAGATCCACGCGCACAGCACTCGCTGTCTCGGCGTTCGGCGGTTCACGAACGAAGTGCATCTGTGTCACGAAGAGCTTGGACCCCGTCTGGCCATGCTTAGCAACTGGCTCTAGCTGCAACGCGGGCCGCCGATTCTCCTCCGGCGGGAAGTGCTGGCATGACTCCTCGCATTCATCGTCATTTCTGAACTCCTGTATGAAGAATGTGACATGGCCTCCGAGCAACGGCTCGTCCGCACCGCGCCCACGGCACATGGCCGAAACTTGCGACTCTGCTGCGAGATTTAGAATTGTGATTTTCTCCGGCGCCAACTGGTGCCAGCAAGTGTAGTCCTGCGAGATGTTATTGCGCCACTGCGCCACGGCTTCGGCGCCGTAACAATCATCCAGGAACCCGTGCCACAAGGCTTGGGAGCAAGTCCCGATCCACTCCTTCAGCGTTTGCAACACCTCCTCGACGCGCTGGTCCAACCTGTTAAACACGCGCGCTGTATCGACCCAGGACTCGACCACCTCGTCCCCGGACAAGTCGCGGACCACCAGGCGAATTCGGGGCACCCAGCCTGGCATTTTTCGGATGCTATCTGGACTGCTCATGCAATGCAACAGTCTGATGCGACGCTGTTTACTGCGTCTCGTCCACTAAATGACAAACACCAGACGCACAAAAGTGGCGCAGAAAGCTATTTCAGTTTTTCCCTCTGCGCATCCGAGTGGCTTAGGAATCTGTGAGCCTGCATTAGGAGGCACCGCCGATCCTGTTCACTTTTCAGAGTGCTTCCCAACGCGTTGCAACAGTCAAAGCGACAGTCACATTCGTGCGATAATAATGGTTCCCATGGGATACTACTATACAGATGACAATTGCGTACCTTGTAGCAACGTGATGAATTCCTTCACCTCGGGCGAGCCCATGTAAAGTGCCCCGCTCCCAATCGGACGCGGTCCGTACGCTGCGCTTGCGTGGATCTTTCGGATCCTCGCGGCCTTGCAATTGAAGAATGCTTCTAGGCTTTTCCAGCAGCGGATGTCGACTCTGCGCTGCAGAGGCGGGACGAACAGGAATGTCTTGTCTCGCACAATGCTACCCAGGCGCGCGTACCGGTCGATGATCTCTTTGTAGACAGGGTCCTCCGGCCCGCACTCGTATGCGCCATCTCGCCACGCCCAGCCCCATCTCGCCGACATCTTCTGCTTGCGCTGCTTTGCGCTGCCAGCGTACGCGCCTGCTGCAAACTAGCGCGAAGAAAATCAAAACTCGAACACGGGACCCTGGGCCGTGTTGCGAGCTCTGTCGCTTCTTTCGTTTTCGTTGCCGGTGATATGGGCCAGTTCACAATAAAATGCAGTGTATCACATCAGCGTATGGCGTCCGTGCCTCAATGACTATCATCATGCAATATCCTATCATATGAATTGTCTTACTCTCGACTGTGGTGATTCTTTTCTCTCTCCCTTTCGTTGGAATCACGAGCAGTGTTGTGATCTGGATTCGGAATCCGCACAAGCGCGCTCGACTCGCAGTCCTCATCAACAGACTCTGGAGACCTGTACGGACTCATCCGATGCTGCATGTGTATTAGAGCATGCAGTTTGCAACACTTTCAGCTGAGTGTCACTTCGTAGACGCATTTCGTGACTGATAGTATGGCACTATAATTCATGACTGAAAAAATTACCTCTCACGAAGCCGACGAATCGCTCTGTCTCAGCACCTATCGCTCTGATTCTCAATTCTAAACAACAAAAGGTTTTCTGTGTCTTTGAAGTCGGTCTTCGCTCCGTAGGTTTATGCGGCATTATATCAGTCCATCCAATAGTGACGCGGTGTCTACCTGTCTGCCGTAACGAACACAAAACCGATCTTGGCTTGCTCGCAGGAGATTTTCTGCCATGCAAACCATACCATGTTTGACAACCATCAAGTGAGTTTCTTCTTTACCGCAGAATTGCTATACAAATCACAAAGAGGCGCGACGACCAATTTCACCTGGCAATTCACAGTTGCCCTACACATATCATTACGTCACATTATTGGTGTTTTCTTCAATGAAATTTCCCACACGCAAATGCAGAGGCAGCTCAGGCCGATCTTGCCGCTTCAGGAAATCTCGCGGGCCACCAAACAGCAACGGCCAGATGATTTCCATGTAGGAGGTGAGGCAATGGTTCCAACTGATCCTGGAGTATGCGATTAAGAATAATTAGTACCATTGACATGCACTACACGACGGGGTACGATGCATACCCATACGAGAAGAAATTGCTCGTTTTCGCTGTTCAAAAACTGACACCTCAAATGAACGTCATTTCATCACTCATGATGCGACTTGCATGCTGAAGATCTCACCCCTTAGCATCAATCTTCTCTCGAGTTCAACAGACTCACGCAGGTTCGTTGGAGCCATGCGTGCTGCCAGTTTACCACGTCATGCTGCCGTTGCGACATGCGCAGACAAACGCACACGTCTCGCACTCTCGACAAGTGCGTACTTGGAGCAGACGTACAAAAAACTGTATAAAACACAATTGCTGCTTCGACACCAGGCATCGATGCAGTTAAGTGAACCTGTATTTTCGCGATAGAAAAAATGTATAGATATAGATTATACCCAAGTCGCATGAGAGAGACTGTGAGAGAACATGTGAGGACGTCTGTGAGGCCCTCACAGATGCCTCAACTTTGCTTCACCCATTGGAACTGCCCTTGAGAGCCCTCAACAGAGGTCTCACAAGGCTTCTCACAATTGCCTCAACTTTTCGCCCTCAACATTATGCATCAGAAGGCGTATAGGCTTTTTCTCTAGAGAAATTTTATGCGCAACACATGCAACCCCGTGAGGGGGACGTCGTGAGGCACTGATGGGAAGCATGGGGTGAGGGCAATGTGAATCAAAGATGAGAGAAGCAGCAAAAACGATGCGGCGAGAGGTGAGGAATGCGTGAGACCACGCTGAGGCGCGCTGAGCGCTATGTGATGAGAAGACGCTTGAGACCATCGTGAGGATAGCCTGAGTCCTCGATGAGACTCCGCGGATTTCCGCCTCATCCGCAGCCCTATGACTGTTAATTGTTATCCTGTGCTGCAGCCCTCCCGAACGCCGACAGTAGCGCCGATTCGTGTTATGGGGGCCCAGTTTCATATCGTCCGGCGCAGTCTCAGTCTGGGAGCAATTATATACTTTCTCGAAGTCGATTCTGACTCTGAGGAGAAAAACTTAAGGGAGCCTGTTTTGCGATTGCGGCGCTGACTAGTCACATTGACGTGGACTCAACATGTAACGTAGGAACGGACATCCTGCTTCCAGCTTGCACGTGTGTTTCGCAGGTTGGGGGCTCCGGCGCTTCTAGTTTATCTGAGACGAAGCCAGGTGTTGCTAGTTTCTCCGATGCTTCTAGCTTGTTTAGACCTCGCTTCCGGGATGCGCGTCTGCCATTTGGTTTGCTTTTTCTAGAAACTACAATACACAGATCAGAGGAAACGCCAGCCGACTCCAAATACTCCTGTTCATCTGACAGAAGCTTCAAGCCACCTCGTCTCTCGCGTCCTCACGCACAACGCAAATAATGCAAAAAAATTCTAAAGCCACGTGCCGGTGCTCAGCTTTATCTTATCGTTTGTGTCAACTTACTCCTTCGCGTCTTGTCTTTGCCTTTGTGTGCCTTTGAGGAGTGCGCTGCCCCGCGCCTAAGATTCTGAAAACGCTTTCGCTGCGGGTGCTCCGCTTCTGTTTGTATCGTTTCTATAATCGAGCTCCCTTAGCATCTGCACATTGATTGCCTCTCGCGCCGTTGGCTTCCTCGTCGATTTGATTTCTGCTTCACTGACATCCCCTCGAACTAGTGCTGCCGGCCCCCTCTCGTCTCGCCCTCTCACCGATTGCCCCACTGAAATTTCTTTTCTTCTGGTTCTGTGTCTTCGAACTCCTCGTCTCGTGTTGTCCGCCACAACATTT
>JACLAC010015638.1_pt1 | contig 15196 bp, 16 predicted proteins | sample 8027881 | NCBI WGS metagenome assembly JACLAC01 (sample SAMN15725517, study PRJNA655200) | protist metagenome | isolation source: fluorescence activated cell sorting (FACS) single amplified genomes of... | place: Spain: Blaines Bay Microbial Observatory, Mediterranean Sea | collected 2016-01-19
AATCTATAATTCACACATCTAAATATAAAATAACAAATAAGAATTTTATTTTATTATTTCATTCATGTATAAATACGCACGCTTAATTAAAGCGGATTACTACTACTGGTCAGATTTCCTATTGATATTTAGAACAATAGAATACAAACCTAATTGAATAACAATATTTATTTGCACCAACACTTATTGGATTGTATTTAAAATGAATAAAAAATCGTTACTTTTTCGCTTAATACTTGCTGCAACGTTTTCTGCCACCTCTACATCGGTGTTCGCAGCTGGATTTCAGCTTAATGGCCAATCAGCAACAGGGTTAGGCAGAGCCTTCTCTGGAGATGCTGTCATTGCTGACAATGCATCCGTCATGGCGCGTAACCCTGCAGCTTTATCCCTTTTTGAACGCCCTGAAATCAGCCTCGGTATGATAAGCATTGATACCGATGTAAGCGTACACAGTGGCACGTATAATGGCTTGCAATCATACGCTCTCGGTACAGAGCAAATAGGCGGCATCTCTTATGTGCCAAATATTTTTTACGTGCACCCTGTATCAGATCGCCTTGCTTTGGGCGCCGGTATTTTCTCAAATTTTGGCACTAAAACTGAATTTTCAGATGAATTTATTGCAAATGAATTTGGTGGATTAACTGACTTAAAATCTGTCAACTTTGGTTTAAGCGCATCTTATAAAATCACAAATAGCTTAAGTTTAGGTTTAGGTTTAGATCTTGTCAGCGGGGAAGGCAAACTAGAGCGCAAATTCACAGATCTCCCTCAGATGAAACTTGTCGACATTGACGCCAAAGGCATTGGATTTGGAGCTAATGTTGGCCTTGTGTATCAACTAAATGATAAACATCGTTTCGGGTTAAGCTACCGTTATAGCCCTGATATTAAAGCCAGTGGCAATATCAGCTACTTAGGCAGCAAAATTAATAGCGATCTTGTAATGAAGTTACCTGATATTGCTGAATTTTCTGGTTTCCATCAATTGCATGAAAAAATTGCCGTTCATTATTCCATCCAATACATTGGCTGGAGTACATTTGATCAACTAGCAACTGAAAATAATGCCTTTAGTAAAGATTACAACTGGAAAGACGGTTGGCATTATTCATTGGGCATGACTTACAAATGGGATGAAAAATTTACCGTTCGTGGTGGATATATGTTTGATACCAGTGCTCAAGATGGCATCGCCTCAATCTCAGTACCTGATTCAAATCGCCAATGGATTTCAGGTGGATTTAGCTACCATTATTCAGAAAATACCACGATTGATTTTGGCTTAACTTATTTATTTGGCAAAAATACTGAAGTTAATGAAAAACTTAGCCAAACATTACCTATTAGCGTTCAAGCAGCAACACATGCAAATGCCTTTATGTATGGTTTGCAATATACGTATAAATTCTGATAGGTCATATACCCTTCACTCTTGAAGTTGCAGATGAGTTGGCTTTGCTCATTCACCTCAATCACATAGTTTATCTATGCTCATGGGGATTCGTTCACTTGCCGTCTTCCTGCATCTTCACGTTTTTTGGGTACAATAGAAATAAAATAGCCGCTCAATGAACGGCTATTTTTTAATAATCGTCAATTTCATCCATAAATTCATCAAGGTACTCATCATCTAACGTTTCAATTTCTTCTTCATTTCCTGATCGCGCTGAAAATGCTTTATATTGCAAATAAGCATCGCGAACAAAAATATAAGGATCAGGAGAATTTGCCAAAATTTGCTCTTGAGAAACAGCCGCTGCGCGCACTTCCATGCCATTTAAAACAAATTTAACCAATGATTGCGGCAACGTTAACCAAGATAGAGGCGGATACAGCCCATCAACAAGATCACCAGCGCCTTCTCTTAACGTTAAAGGCCCATAAATAGGCACCATAAAATAAGGTCCTTGCCCTATATGATAAGCCCCCATCACATCACCAAATTGGTGTTGATTTCTTTTTTGCAGCCCTGCTGCAGAAGCAATATCTAATATTCCAACAAGCCCAAAAGTTGAGTTAATCCAAAAGCGATTGAAATGATGTAATGCATTTTTACCATCTAACATCAGCAAGCTATTCACTGTACTCATAGGCGCTTCAAGGTTTGCAATAAAATTCTCCACCCCTGTTCGCGCAAATTGAGGAATAATATGAACATAACCTAGTGAAATAGGACGAATAAAATAAGGGTCAAGTAGATCGTAGTTCACATTCCACATCACCCGATTGAAAGACTCAAAAGGATCATTAGGATGTGATATATCAAATTCTTTATTTATTGAGACCGCTTCTTTTTTTTGGTCTTTTGATTGCGCACAACTCGCCAAAGTAAAAAATAACGGTGCTATCAATAATATTTTCAATTTCATCCTGCAGCAAATTCCAAAAAAGGCTGGAATAACCAGCCTCATCTATTAGTTTTTATCAATTATAACCGATATTGTTTATTCCTTCGCCTCATGCGTGATATTCCCGAACATAACCTAAATCACAAGACGATAAAATATCTCAATTTATCGGTAAGGCTTTATTTTTTTATCTGTATTTCTGTCTCTCCCCCTAAAGAAATTGGTTGGCTTTCACCATAAAAACCTTCTTTAGTTATCAAATCTCCATCCAGATCAATACGCGCCTTTAACATCAGATCTCGTTGTGATGATAGTAAACGCTCAGGGATCATGCTATCTGCATCCGTTAATTCAATCTCAATTGGAAATTGAGGTAAAGGCAAACGTTTTGCAGCAATAGGCATAGGCGCCCCATCAGCTGAATGTGCTGAGATAAAAAGAACCCCATCAGTGGGAAGCACCACATCAGGAGCAATGGATATTATAACGTTAACCGATTGAGCATGGGTTTGGTCTTTATTTAATAACGAATCAACTTTTGCAATACTGCGATCTAGCATTTTATGACGTGGATCTGTTTCATTTAAAAATTGTTTCATTGTAGACCAAGCTTCTTTTGCTTTTGCGTAAGCGCCTTGCTCAAAAGCATCAAACGCTAACAAAGAAAGCGCCTGAATATCACCATGATTTTGTTTAACTAAGGTGTTAAGTAAATTTCTTGCTGTATCTGCGTTTACTTCATCTCCGGTTAACATAAGAGACTGGGCATAGCCTAAGATAACATCAGAGTCTTGGGGCATCAGCCGATAAGATTTCGCCATTGCCCCTTCCGCTGTCGCAATATCCCTATTCGCTAATGCAATACGTCCTAATAAAAGCCATCCCATTGCATCATCAGGTGTTTTCTGTAATTGCGTACGTAATGCCAAGATCATATCCGCCATTTCTTGATCTGACATTGGGTCTTGTTGATCCGCCATCATGCGGGCTGATAGCGCGGGCAGCCGAGCAGCGGTTTCTTGCCAATAAGTTACTTTTTCAACATTACCGACGAAAAAATAAACACCAAAAACAATCCCAATAAATAAAATAATCCCTGCGGTTAGCGGCATTAATACTGTCGATTGAAGTTCATGGGGCTGCGTTTTAGGGATATCATCAAGGAGAGATTGCTTGAGCTCAAGTGCTAATTCATCTTGATTTTCAACCAACCCCTCTTTAGCTTCTTCTTCTAATTCAGCGATGCGTTCACGATAAAAAGCCTTATTAAGCTCATCACGACTTATTTTTTCTGATGTTTCTTGTTTGGCTTTTTTTATCATTGGCAGCACAAATAAAAACACAGAGCCTAACAACATCAGGCCTGCCAAGAACCAAAAATGTATTTCTGTCATTTGTTATTATCCTTGGAGGTTGATTTCGTTATCTCCTCATCTGCCAATAAAGCAGCTAAACGGGCACTTTCCTCTGGCGCTAATTCCCTTGTCTCAACTCGCTCTTTACGACTACGTTTAAATAAGACTAAAAATCCGCCGACTAAAAACAAAAGAGGGCCTGCCCATAAAATGAAGGTTGAGGGTGTAAGCGGCGGCGAATAAGTCACAAAATTCCCATAACGTGCCACCATATAATCAACGATTTCATCTTCAGATTTCCCCTGCTTTAGCATTTCATACACTTTCGTGCGTAAATCTTGGGCAAGCCCTGAGTTTGAATCCGCTATGTTATTATTCTGGCACTTAGGACAGCGCAATTCCTTGCCAAGCTTTTTAAACACATTTTCTTGTTCAACGCTTTCGAATTCAAATACTTCTGTTGCAGCGAACAGGTTAAAACCCACACTAAATGCCAATAAAATGGCGACAAAAATATGCTTTATCATTTTTTTGCCTCCGCTAACATTTGTTGATAAATAGGCTCAAGAGTTTCTTTCCAATTGCGAGGATTTACATCACCTGCATGGCGATAGCGGATAGTCCCGTTAGCATCGATCAAAAATGTTTCTGGCGCGCCATAAACGCCTAAATCTAACCCCAGCATTCCATTTCCATCAAAAAGACTCACAAGATAAGGATTGCCTAACTGATTAAGCCAATCAATCGCTTTTACTCGTTCGTCTTTATAATTTAAACCAATGATATTGATCCCATTCGCGGCCAATTCGTTTAAGTATTTATGCTCTGAAAAACAAGTCGGGCACCATGTTGCCCACACATTTAAAAGTAATGGCTGATTTCGAAAAATGCTTTGATCATACAATTTACCCGCCTCAGCAAGATCTTCTAAGCGAAATTCGGGAACCGGTTTTCCTATCAATACAGATTCAAGTTTGGTGGGGTTATCCCCACCAGCATTACGATTTAACTGAACAAAAAACACCAAGACCAATACCATAAAAAGGATAAAAGGCACGAATAATAAAGGACGTTTCATTCTTATCTCTTCTTATGATTTTGTAGGTGTTAAAGCTTGCGCGTTTTTTTGACGAAAGCGATAACGTTTATCAGAAATGGCAAGAATGCCACCGATAGCCATTAATAAAGCGCCGCCCCAAATCCAACGAACAAAAGGTTTATAATAAATACGCACAGCCCAAGCTCCATCAGGAAGTTGTTCACCAAGTGCTATATATAAATCTCGCGTAATACCGCGCTCTAATGCCGCTTCGGTCATAATAGAACGTTGCACTGTGTAAAAACGTTTTTCCGCTTGTAATTGATTGATAAATTTGCCATTTTTAAAAATATCAAAATCAGCAGAATAACCTTCATAATTAGAACCATTTTTATTTTTAAGCGCATTGAAATGAAACTCATAACCTTGAATTTCAACACGCTCTCCGACGGCTATTTTGACATCACGCTCGATATCATAATTTTGTACCATCGCTACGCCTAAAATGGTTACCGCAAGACCGATATGACCAAACACCATCGCCCAATGACTTGCGCCAAGTTTTGTAATTCCTTTCATGAAAGGATGACGGTGTGTTGCTCTTTGATAGATTTCAATTCCTTGCAAAATAATAATCCACAGCCCCATCACTGCGCCAAGGGCTGCCAATGGCATGAAGACGTTTGTAAATAACCAAACAGCTCCAATACCAAAAACAAGGGATACAATACCGCTTATCAGTAATTCTTTTTTTATTTTATTGAGGTTATCGCGTTTCCAGCGAATTAAAGGACCTACACCAACAAAAAATACAAGCGGCACGGATAAGCAGGTAAATAATAAATTAAAGAAAGGCTCACCAATAGAAACAGAGCCCAGCCCTAATTGCTTATGAACAAGTGGTAATAAGGTGCCAAGTAAAACAACAAATAAGGCAGCGACCAGAATAATATTATTAGCAAGCAGTGCATTTTCTCTTGAAACTAATTCAAAATTACCACGCACACGCACTTCTGAGGCGCGAAGCGCATAAAGCAATAAAGAGCCGCCAATAACAGCCACAAGAAAAGCAAGAATGAAAAGCCCACGCGCTGGGTCTGAAGCAAAAGCGTGCACAGACACTAAAACGCCAGAACGTACAAGAAAAGTACCGAGTAAACTCAGTGAAAAAGCAGAAATAGCCAATAGCACGGTCCACGCTTTAAAAGTGCCCCGTTTTTCAGTTACAGCTAATGAGTGCATTAGTGCTGTACCTGCAAGCCAAGGCATAAAGGAAGCGTTTTCAACAGGGTCCCAAAACCACCAGCCTCCCCAACCTAGTTCATAATACGCCCACCATGAACCAAGTGCGATCCCAACTGTTAAAAAGACCCAAGCAGCGGTTGTCCAAGGGCGTGACCAACGCGCCCATGCCGTATCTAAACGACCTGCCATTAGTGAGGCAATCGCAAAAGAAAAAGCCACCGAAAAGCCCACATAGCCCATGTACAACATGGGAGGATGCACAATTAAACCCGGATCTTGTAATAAGGGATTGAGATCCCGCCCATCTACTGGAAAATAAGGTAACGTTCGTTCAAAAGGATTGGATGTCATGATAATGAAAAGCAAAAAGCCAACACCTATCATTCCCATCACAGCCAACACGCGAGCAACAGATTCTTGGGGCATTCCACGGCTAAATGCAGCCACAGCAACTGTCCAACCAGCTTGAATTAAAACCCAAAGTAGTAATGAACCTTCATGCGCTCCCCATACAGCGGTTAAGCGATAATACCAAGGAAGTGCCGTGTTTGAGTTGCTCGCAACATAACTCACGGTAAAATCATTAGTGTAAAAAGCCCAGCATAAAGTGACAAATGAAAACAGCAACATGATGAACATTCCCCATGATAAAGGGCGTGCTGTTCGCATCATGGCTTGGTTACCCATTTGCGCTCCCCATAAAGGGTAAATACTTAAGAGAACTGAAAAACCAAGTGAAATAATAAGCGCAAAATGTCCCAATTCAACCATCATTTTTCACCGCCTTGTTTTTGCTCATCAGAATATTCAAGCGGAACATGGGCTTTATTTATCGCTTCTGCAATTTCAGGGGGCATGTAATTTTCATCATGCTTTGCAAGTACTTCATGGGCACGTACTGTCGTTGCATTTAATAATTCCCCTTGTGCGACAATACCCTGTCCTTCGCGAAATAAATCCGGCAAAATACCGTCAAACTCCACCGTAACAGCCGGGCCTATATCATCAAGTTTAAACGTAACTTTTAAAGAATGAGGGTCGCGCTTGATTGAATCTTCAACAACCATCCCGCCAATACGTAGTCTTTGTCCTATCTGAGGCTTTGTTCCATCAGGCTTACCATTAATAATCTCTGAAGGAGTGTAAAATAAGTCGATATTTTGATTTAATGCGTACAAAACCAGCCCACTGCTGGCCCCTATTCCAATTACTAACGCTAACGCTAATCCAAGCCGTCTTTTTCGCCGAGGATTCATAACGTGTTCTCCCTATTTTCAACTTGTTGTAGCCTTTCTTCTCGTGCTATTTTAAATTTAATCTCTTTGTGCAATTTTCGCGTTGTTAAATAACTAGAGACTATCAAACACGCCATTGAAAAAAATGAAAGAGCAAAAGCGCTCCAAACATAAGGGGCATAACCGCCCATTGCTAAAAATTCAGAAAAAGTAGCAAAATGCATAATCATCCTCTTTCCAATAATTTAAATACCCAAGGACGGTGTGATTCTCTTTGTATGATCTTGTTTTTTAAACCCATAAGGGTCAGTGATGCAAAAAAGAAAGCAAAGCCTAATATGTTTAACAAAAGCGGCCATAACATTTCAGATGCCATCGTAGGTTTTGCAAATTTGGTGATGGTCGCCCCTTGATGTAAGGTATTCCACCATTCCACTGAAAAATGAATAATCGGTAAATTAACGACACCCACAATTGCGAGTATTCCAGCGGCACGTCCGGCTGTTTTTTCATCCTCAAACGCATTATATAAAGCAATAACACCTAAATATAAAAACAACAAAACAAGTTCAGACGTTAATCTTGCATCCCAAACCCACCATGTGCCCCACATGGGTTTGCCCCAAATGGCACCCGTAACTAACGCTATAAAAGTAAACACAGCTCCAATCGGTGCCATGACCGCCGCAACCCAATTGGCGGTTTTGATCTGCCATACCAAGCCAATTAATGCTGCAATCGCCATTGATAAATACGCCCCCATTGACCAGATAGCCGCAGGAACATGTATATAAATAATACGAAAACTATCACCTTGCTGATAATCTGCTGGAGCAAACATAAGCCCCCATAGCGTGCCGATTAATAAAAAAAGCACCGCTGGAATTGAAAACCAAGGTAATAAGCTATTACTTAATTGATAAATTGCTTCAGGCTTTGTGTAAGGATGTAACCATTTCCACATAACACTTCACTCTCAATTAAAAACAAGTTAGTGAACGCTAACACGCAATGCTGCGCAGATAGCAAAAGGAGACAAAGTAGCAGAGCTTATGAGCATCGCTCCTAAAATCGCAAGCAACCCATTAATGGGCATACCATTTATTGCCATATCAATCGCTGATGTGGCAAAGATCAACACAGGAATAAATAAAGGTAAGGTTAATAAACTGAGTAATACCCCCCCTTTTTGTAGCCCCACAGTTAATGCAACCCCGATCGCTCCAAGAAAACTTAATGTCGGCGTGCCTAATAATAAAGTGAGTACCACAGCTTTATATCCAGCCCAATCAAGAGAAAGAAAAATGGCTAATAAAGGACTTATTAATAACAAAGGCAAGCCTGTTAATAACCAATGCGCGATGACTTTAGCCAACACTAATAAGTGCAAAGAAGCGGGCATTAATAACATTTGCTCTAATGAGCCATCTAAAAAATCATCTTTAAACAATCGCTCTAATGATAAAACAGCAGAAAGTAGAGCGGCGACCCAAATAATTCCCGCTGAAATAGAAGCTAATAAAGTAGGATTTGCACCTATACCTAAGGGAAAAAGTGTCACAACGAGAATAAAAAACCAAAGAGGATTGAGCATGTCTGATTGCCGACGAAACGCTATCATCAGCTCACGCCTTACCATCAAATAAAACGCAGACATAAGTTAACCTCCAAGTGTTACCCGCCGCAGTGATACATTATCAAAAGACATATCTTGATGGGTTGTAAATAAAATGATCCCCCCTTTTTGAATATGAGCATTAAAGGTGGCTTCTAATACACTGACCCCGTGTTTATCAATTGCGGTTAAAGGCTCATCTAAAATCCACAAACGTGCGTCAGAGACCCATAGCCTCGCAAGGGCTATGCGTCTATTTTGGCCTGCGGATAATTGCGCAGCTGGTATATCTTCACGCCCTGCTAAACCCGCACGGGCTAATGCATACCAAAGCTTTTCTTCATCAAATACACTGTGCATTTTTTGATAGAACAATAAATTTTCAAAGGCGGTTAATTCACGCTTTACACCTGCGTTATGGCCTAGAAAAAGAAGATGCTGATGAAAAGCGGCTCTATCTTCATAAATGGATCGTCCCTGCCATAGCACCTCTCCTTGATCAGCACTCGCTAGCCCTGCAATAATACGCAATAACGTTGTTTTCCCTGCACCATTTTGACCTTCAATTTGGATCAAATCTCCTGCAAAAACAGAAAAATTTAAGTTATCAAATAAAATCCGCTTATCACGAATACAACTCAGTTGCTGCACATCTAACATGAAAAATCACATACCCCAATAGTGGAATATACCCTTCATCCTTGAAACTTCAGATGCGTTGGCGGCCCAAATTCACTCTAATCACATCGTTTATCTATGCGCATAGGGTAAGAGTTGTTTGCCGCCTTCCTACATCTTTAAGTATCTTGAGTATATCGACTTTATTTGCATTTATTACTCGATAAATAATGTCAACACATCTGTTGCTTAAGGATGATGGGTATAACAAATATTATCATATACCCAAACCTAAAGAAGTTGCAGCGTGTTTAAAGATGTATTCAAGTATTTAAAAAAGCATGAAAGCAATGGTGTCACTGCAAGCTAAGCTCAATATGAAAACTAAGCCCCTTTATTTTTTTAAATTCTGCTCAGGTAAAAAAGAGAAAAAATCTTTAGGGGTTGTTTTCGTTTTTATCTCAGCCTCAGGCAACGAGATCGGTTTTTCGATGCTTTTTAATAAATTTATTTGAGTAGGGGTTATACCTATGAGTATTTGCTCGCCATTAACATCAATAATCGCAATTCTCTCCCGTTGCCCCACCGCTAATTGACTTACAATTTTTAATTTTGAATTAACACCTAGCACTTGGCTTAAACGCATTTTTTTTAATGCCCAAACTAAAAAAAAACTCAGTGCAATGATCGCAAATAAACCAAGAACAGTGCTAGCAATGCTGTTTTGCATACCTGCATTTGCGCTCTGTGTTAGTGGTGAAAAAAGCAGACTTACAAGCAGCAAAGGATAATAACTCATCATTTTATTGATCTCTTTATTGTTCCGTTTCATCCATTTTATTTATACTCTTCATCTTTAAAGAGTATACATAAGCATTTTTATATAAGCGTGACTGGCAAACATTTACTTTATTTAAACAATCAGTTACTTTATTGAGAGTAAGATTACAAACATTATAACATTTGAATTTTTATTATGTTTTATTCTTACCTCCTAATTAAACCACAAGAAAATGAATAAATTAGGAGATCAAACACTTACATTTATCGGTGAAATCGAGTATTTTAATCACCTTAGATGAAAATACACATCTTCGTTCTCATAGCTCAACAGGATAGAGCAGTCGCCTCCTAAGCGATCGATCGGGGTTCGAGTCCCTGTGGGAACGCCATTTCCATATAATTTTTGATATAAAAAACATAAAAAAACCTCGAAAAATATCGAGGCTCTCGGTACATTATTTATCTATACCCTTCATCCTTGCAGATGCGTTGGCTTTGCTCATTCATCCCAATCACATCGTTTATCTATGCTCATGAGGATGAATGAATTTTCCGCCTTTCTGCATCTTCAAGTTTATTGGGTTAGTACATTCTAATGATTATGCATTTGCACGCGCTTGAATAAATTGAAGTGCTTTTTCAATTCGCATAACAACACGCTCTTTTCCGATTAAATTCATAACTGCATCAACCGAAGGCGATTGCCCCAGCCCTGTAACAGCAACACGAAGCGGCATGCCTACCTTGCCCATACCTACTTCAAGCTCAGTACAAGTATCTGCTATTATTTGATGCAAATTTTCAGTATTCCACTCGCTCAATGCCTTCACTTTGTTAAGCACAAGCGCTAACGCATCTTTTGCTACAGGACGTAAGTGTTTTTTAGCCGCATCAGGATCAAAGTCATCAAAATCTTGATAAAAATAACGGCTTTGATCTGCTAATTCAATTAAAGTTGTACATCTTTCACCGACTAAAGTTATCACCGCTTCAATAGCAGGACCTTTTGTTATCTCTATATTCTTATTATCTAAATGCCATTGCAGATGCTTAGCAACATAAGCAGGCTCTGAAGTTTTAATATAATGATTATTTAACCAATGCAGTTTTTCTGTATTAAAAGCAGACGCAGATTTGCTTACGGAGGATAAATCAAACAAATCTATCATTTCTTGGCGTGAAAAAATTTCTTGATCACCGTGCGACCAACCTAAACGAACTAAATAATTTAGCAAGGCATGGGGTAAATAACCCTCATCACGGTATTGCATAACACTGACAGCGCCATGGCGTTTTGATAATTTAGCACCATCATCCCCTAAAATCATCGAGCAATGCGCAAATTCAGGAATAGGGGCACCTAACGCTTTATAGATATTAATTTGGCGCGGTGTATTATTGATATGATCTTCACCTCGAATCACCTGTGTAATTTTCATATCCCAATCATCAATAACCACGCAAAAATTATAAGTAGGGCTGCCATCAGTACGGCGAATAATCAAATCATCAAGCTCTGCATTGGCAATTTCAATGTTACCGCGAATTTTATCTTCAAAAACAACGCTACCTTCTTTCGGGTTTCTAAAACGAACACAAAAAGGCGCATCAGCGGCAACATCAGTATTAGCAGCAATAACACGAGGGTGAGATGCATCATAACGTGCTTTTAGCCCTGCCGCCATTTGCTCTTCACGAATTTCATCCAGCAATTCTTTTGATGCATAACATTTATATGCTTTATCTTCAGCCAATAGCCCATCAATCACTTGATTATAACGATCAAAACGCTGGGTTTGATAATAAGGTCCTTCATTCCAATCTAATTCAAGCCATTGCATTCCTTCAAGAATGGCATCTATCGCTTCTTGGGTTGATCTTTCTATATCGGTGTCTTCAATACGAAGTACAAATTCACCACCTAAATGCTTTGCAAATAACCACGAATAAAGAGCGGTGCGCGCTCCACCTACGTGTAAAAAACCAGTAGGGCTTGGCGCAAAACGTGTTTTAACTTTCATGAGATCCCTCACTCTGAAGTACATCCTTAATATTTTAAATAAATATACCCGTTATTTTGGAGCCGCAAGTGCATTAGCAATGCTCATTCATTTCAATCATATCGTTTAAAATGTATTCACTTGCCACTTTTACCTCTTCAAATAGCCTGGTACTGGATGTGTTATTGAATACGCACATTGTAAGCGGTCTCATCTTAGTGAACAACGATTCAAAACATCGATTCAAATCAAATACTCAGTCGCAAAACTATCCATTTTTATCTCAGTGAAATGTTAAGGCTGTTTGTTTTTAACAAAATGTTGCGCAAATGTAGAATTTAATGTCTAGTATAATTTGTGATACACCCCGAAAACACTGTAATTTTGATTCAAAGGAGCTTCCAATGAAAAAGGTGATCACACTTTTGGCAACAATCGGTTTAGCACTCTCTATGAGTTTTGGTGTTCAAGCAGACTCTTATGGTAACGCAACCAAAGCAGGCCCACTGGTTAATTGCATGTATGGCGATGGCACAAGCGCAAATATACCAACAATGGTTTGCACTCGAAATGGTGGTTATTTTATTAATAACCCTAGCTATCCGTATTAAGCTATACCCAATAAACTTGAAGATGCAGGAAGACGGCAAATTCATTAATCCCCATGAGCGTAGATAAACTATGTGATTGGGATAAATGAACGCTGCCAACACATCTGCAACTTCAAGGATAAAGGGTATATCTATGTGCTAATACTTATTCGTTAGCCTATAAATACTGTTTAAAATCGCGATTAACAAAAAAGGACGAAATTTCGTCCTTTTTTGTTTTTTAATTTACATCATTTTTGATGATATAAATGTTCTGAAAATTTCTACAAGCCAACACCTTTTCAAGGGTAATTATTAAGAATTAATATTTTGTACAGCCCACTCTAAAAATGCTTTTCGTTCTTTTTCTGTCATTCTTAAAAAATCAGCCTTAAGCAAAATAGCCGCGTTTTCATTACTCATATTCACTTGGGGAGCTTTCACTTGTTTTTGTGGTAGTGCTTTTACTGAAATGATGTCAACAGGCACGCCATCATGGCTTTTGTAAACATCAATACCGTTCTTTTTATTAAAGCGCGCTAATTCTTTTTCATAATCTCGGGTAAAACCACTTCCCCTAGGCAAAATAGCTTGCTTTGCAATAACAGGAGCTTCTGTTTGTGTTTCTAAAATAAAATTTACATTTGATTTATATTCTTTCACTTCTCTTTCAAAACGAATATCACGCGCTGGTTTAATGTTTATCGTGGTGTCTGCTGCATCAAAAGTAACAACGACAGGATCTGAACGAAATTTTTCAAATTCAGATCCCTTAGTAACAAGTTTAGAGACCCGTAACACTAATTGATTTTGACCATTAGGGAGCGTGAACTTAGATTTATTCAGCACTGAAAGCGGCAGCTCTTCCCCTTCAATAACAACGGCTTCAATATTTTTATCGAGCTGTATATTCACATTTGCATAAGCTAAAAATGGGCTTAAACCACCTAGCAACAAGAATGAATTAAGTAATTTTTTCATTGTGTACTCCATGAAAAAAAAACGAGTGCCTAACTAAAGGCACTCGTTTATGAAAATCATAACAGGTTATGACATCTTAGAAGTAGTATTCAGCACCAAGATGGAAATTCGTTGTCTTCATCTTATCAATTGCACTGGTTGTTGCATCCACAGTTGCCATATCATAATTACGAACATCTAAATAAAGATAAGCACTTGGTAATAAATAACCTAAACGACCTGTAATGGCGCTATCACCATCAGACAATTTCATTGCACGGCCATCAGTGTCAGTCGTCGCAGAATAACCTAATTTAAATACATAGGTACTATCCAGTATATATTGCGCTGTCGCTGAATATGCATCTTGCGTTAGGTTCGTTGCGCCCGCTTTATTTTCCATACCCTTATACGCAGCCGTTAGTGTAACATCACCTAGATAAACCGAACCACCGACAATGAAATAACCGATATCACCAACTTTCTTAATAGATGCGGCAGTACCAGGGATTAATTCAACCACACCAGTTTCAGGATTGACGACATAAGTAGGTTTGACAGCAGCAACATCTATACTATGACCTGCTTGACCATAATAACCAGCATGGATAGTGAACATATCTTGTGTATATGAACCAGCAATACTGGTTGCAATGGCATTTGTCGTTGAGCTCATGTTACTTAAAGTAGCTTGGAAGTTAAAGCCACCAAAATTAGCAGAGTCAAGACGGATAACGTTATCTGCACGGTCTTCAAATGCAGCGCCGATGTCGTTATTCCAGTCAAATACATTACCAAGACCTGGGTTTGTGTGTGGCCAGTCAACATAGTTATAAGCGGCAACTAATTGGCGACCGTATTTGATTGAACCTACATTTTCAAAATCAAAACCCACAAAAGTATCACGCATGCCAAAAGCACCCGCAGCAGTACCGTTTGCATTACCGCTTTCTATTTGCCACACCAAATTAGGAGCAAAATCATCAAAAGAAACCGTGCCTTTAAAACCGATACGAGATTCGATATCAGCAATAACAGTTTTTTCACTATCAGAACCGCGAGGGTTTGACATGATAATACCACCAGCGGCTTGACCGTAAACTTGGACAGCATCGCCAGCCAACTCAATTGCAGCATTTGCGCTACCTGAAACCGCAGCTAGAGCAACTGCTGCACCCAGTACGGAACGTTTAAACATTTTTTCCATGGAAAATAACTCCTAAAAGGTGTTTTAAATTTCAATTCATCGCTATAACTGGTTGGCCGCCGAGCAATGACTGATTATTCATTTAACGAATACATTTTATTTTTGATTCGTAGATTTTATTTCGGTGAATTTCGTCAACCGATATATACACACTACTCCGCATAGCAAAAACATCAATTAGAACTTAATTTATTG
>JACLAC010019063.1_pt1 | contig 15186 bp, 15 predicted proteins | sample 8027881 | NCBI WGS metagenome assembly JACLAC01 (sample SAMN15725517, study PRJNA655200) | protist metagenome | isolation source: fluorescence activated cell sorting (FACS) single amplified genomes of... | place: Spain: Blaines Bay Microbial Observatory, Mediterranean Sea | collected 2016-01-19
ACGCACTCTTGAAATCAAACGAGAGCAGTGCGAGAAGGAGACCTTTGGCCCGTGAAGCTCTCAACCGATGGTCAAGACTAAGCAACGCCATTTCTGCGCTGATATGCTCTGCATAGCCGTACTGCTGCGGGCATTGCGGAATGTAGCACTTCAACTCCTCCAGGAGGGCCTGATGCCGCTTTTCTCACCACCGAGGAGTGCATCGCGTGGGATTTTTAGTGTGTCTGCGACGAAATAGGCAGCTACCGCTACCAGGGGTTTCGGCACGTAGTTGCACCCTACAGCACGCAGGAGTGTCATCAGGTGCAGATGCGCCAGGCTTCTGTCGTCCACTTGTTTCAGCCGCTCGCACGAGTCCACGCACTCACGAAGATAGGCGATGTGGCCCGAGGGGTCGCATCCCGCGTCAGCACCCGCCTGCCGATACGGGCGCGCCATCTTGAGGAACGCGCGCGCGAAAGAGTACAGGGCTTGCAGTCAGTCTCTGAGCAGTGAGACGACCGCGCTATGGGAGGGAGAGCAACTAGCTCATGCTTTAGCGCAGGGCTTACACAAGTCAACTAAGCTATGTCAACGTCGTGAAGATCCGGCAATCAGGGATCTCATGCGATTGAAGTTCAAACCTATGCTATGTAGGTGGCTACAAGGGTGTTTCCCTCGTGGTATGCAATTAGGGGAGAACTATGGAAAAGACCCATGCGAGCGTGACGCGAGCTCGCGCAGGGCATAGAGACGTGTTAACTGTTTGCTCTCGTTGTCATCTCTCAACCTTGTCCACCACTTCTACATCCCGGGTCGACCTCCCCACCCAGACTCTGAGCCTTATTACTCAAATTATAGGACGTGCGCAACACCTGGTGGGCGGACGACAAGGACCTGACCGACAAGCCGGTTGTCACCGTCCCTGTCCAGTGGTTGAGCGTCGCTGACATCGAGGGTAAAGAAAAGAAAACTTGACACTGCCCCCAAGCGCGTTTTCTCCTTCGCACTCTTTTTTCTTTGATGGTATTGTGAACCTGTCCAGTAGAAGTGCGATGCGCATGGTGATCGCCAGAATTGTTGTTGCAGGTTTCAATCGTTGTGATGGCAATTATTACGGGGCAGGAACCAAGACGCTAGGTACGGCGCTTCGTTACATAGGAGGAGGGTCTGCGAGACTGAAAACAAAATTCACAGCGATGGACGAGAAGACCTTGGCCGAGAAGTTTCCCGGAGCATACCCGGTCGAGACCGCCACTCCGGTACTAATTGGGCTCTTCTGCTGATACGCATTTCAGCTAGTACTTCCTACGGCGTTTCCGTTGAAGTGTCCGTTTTTGGAATCAATTTTTCCGGTCGTAGCAACTCGTGCTGGCTTCGCGACATCTACAGTGCTGAGAAATTTGTGACACTACTCTGCTACACCGCGTGCGTGGTTGGGAAATAATTGGACGAAATCCATGTACTACCTCCATTGGGTGGAAAAAAACAGGTGAAGAAGATCGGTGCCCCTGCTGAGGCTGCGCCCGTCCCGACCGAGGAACTCCGCAGCCACTTGTATTTCTTCTTGATAATACAGAAGCACTGAGACTTTGTCTAGATTTGTCGTACTCTTAGTGTTCTATTCGTCGTCGCCTCGGCAAGATGATAGTTGCAGCTCGACGCGGTTGTAGCTATTTTGAGTAAAAAAGGGGAAGTTAGTTAGAGTTGCTAGACAAATGTTTGTCTTGCGTCTGATTTCAGGCACTTGATTGTATGCGATCATTGCAGGTACACTGGCGCTCCGGCGATGGACTTTGAGCCGTTCCCTCGCTATCCCGAAGTCGGCCAGCTCGAGGCCAACTTCTCCACCGATGAAGCCAACAACGTACGCTGTTTTTAATATTTTTTGTTTCTTGAAGACTTCGGCGATTGTTTTTAATCGGCGAGGCTGGAGTTTTTCTGGAATGGTCGCAGAGCAGTCTAATCGATTTTGTGATGAGCGCACCCGACACATCCAGTCGATGCGAATTTGTGTTGGTGTGTTGTTCACTGTGTTCAAGTGCGACTGAAATTGAAGTGCGGGACGACGAGCGCATGATAGCACAGTACAGCCGTAATCCAACGTCTTCTCGCACCTGAACAGACTACAAAAAGCGCGGGCGTGTGGTAGTATCAGGTATCAAACTACAGAGAGCGCTGGTGGGTACAGAATGATCGGGCAGAAAATGGTAAAACGCTTGCAGGTGTGTGAACAGTTCGACCAGGAGTGCGCGCGCATGCAGTGCCTGTGGGAGTGCCAGGCAACGGACGTGGTGAAATACGACGCCACTTTGGACTACATGGCCCCCACCTGCGGCGCCAACATGCACGTTCCTACGGAGGAAGGCGGTATTTTTACATTCTATTGCCCCGGCGGTGCATGCAAATCCCGTGCGGAATTTTTCCAGAGTCGCGAGCCCTGGCCGAAAATACAAACCGCGTTTCAGAATCAGAGAGAAGAAGTTACAAGCTGCTCTAGTGTGGTTGTTGACACCTCCTGTTGTTGACACCAGCTGACCACAAGCACGTTTTATACCATGACATCTGGAAAAAAACTACAGAATCCTTGGAGCTGCCTAAGGAGATGGAACGCAAGTTGAAGGCGCGCAAGGTGACGAATCCGGCGTTCTACGCGGTGCCGAACCCTGCCTTCACCTGCACGGAGAAGACCTGGCCGTTCGGTCCCATCGCCCGCCCGGCGCCTGCTCCGAAGACGAAGTCCGCCTAAGTCTTGCAACGGCTGTGTTGCGACCACAACGACACTGGTGTAAAATGCACCGCAACTGCATGCAGAGTCGCTGATGCGGAAAAACGATGTGCAGGAGTCATTCGATGCAAGAGCAACCATGGCATGTTGCAACAGCAGAGTCTCTGCAGCTGCGCAGGAAGAAAACACGGCTCTAGAATGCCTTCTGTTGCAATATGTAGTCTCGTCAAGTAAATCTATTATCAGTTGGGCTGATGAAATTACGGTCGAAGGCTGTGTCACGCGGTTCTTTTTGCGTCATAGCGCTAGACCATTCTTAGCACTACTCGGATCGGATTCAAGCCCTGCTTGCGTTGTTCTAGTCCAGCGATCATGTCTGCATGTGGCGGTGAAAGTGCACTGACTACTAAGCATCAGCCAGTGCGAGATCCTTTTCAGTATTTTTGACCCGAAGCAGTACGAACACGAAATTTGCAAAAAAATTCATTTCCCAACACTTCATACCATTGATTCACACTTGATCATGGACAAAAAGTACTCTTCACACTTTTGCGTTGCTTGCTCCACTACGAGGGCAAGTAGAGCGGGAGTATTGTTGCGATACTTGGCAGAAAATTGATGTTGTGAAGAGTGCCACGGTCATTGGAAGTATCATAGCGTCAGATACGTCTTGTAAAAAGTTATGCTCCCCGTAATTCGATTGGGTCTCCTCCTGATTGGTACGGTGCGATATGTAAATGAGTTCCCTTGCGCAAGCAGATCTTGCTATCTGTCTCCCTCTCGTCGCACTGGATAGAAGAGCGTCGTGTGATGAGTCCGACGTGCCTGAATGAGAGCACGCCGCTGCTCTTTGCCCGATGGTCTTTTAGTGCCCCGACCTCGCCCCATTGTAAAATAGCAATTTTCGTGTCTCGCTTTTTGACGAGCAGTTCCCTTGTAGATCAGCGCGTTGCGGCTAACCCCACCTCATCAAGTAAAAAAGTCAACGGTCACACGAGCAGCAGAAGCAGATGAGGAAATCAATGTCCACATGGGCCACTGTGACGACGTGAAATGCAGGAGTGTAACAAATGTAACGATCGTTGTCGCATCGGAGAGTGTGGTGCATCGTGCGGCTGCTACGGAGAAGCAGAGCGTGTTTGCATGGCTTCGATTCCATCACGGCGCCTATCTTCGCGACACTTCTGTGTGTCAGGGATCGGATGTACGGTTGAAGACATGGCCATGCAGATGTAGCTCATACAACGTGTCCAAAGACTTCATGTTGACCACCCTGTTGTCAAAAAAAGAAGTTTGCCGCTACCTGGCCTTTCCGATGTGCGAGGTGGCACTTCGAAGTGCTGGCGCAATGATATCAGGAAACTACGTTCTGTTCGGCATGCTGAGCTTTTGCATTGTTCTGTTTGCTTTTTTTCAGCATGAAACTGAGAGACGAGAGCAGTACCCTCTGAGAGGCACGAGAGTAGCTTAAAGCGTCAAGGGGTGGTTGTTGGCGTTCCGTGGTTGTGGCGGCCATTTTTTTGGTTGTGTGTAAAAAGATTCGGGGTTGTTGCGACATGGTTTGTTGTGCATTGGCACACCGTATTTACGAACAGTACGAGATGTGTCTAAAGAGAGCCAGGATTTTCTTGGGTCGAAGGGTTGGCCTCTAAGCAGAGGGGGCGCCTGGCGTCCGGTTTTTGTCAGTGCCAGTTGCGACGCAAGTTTTCGATTCATTCATGGTAGTCACGTCATTATTCTCGGTGTGAACGTCGAAAACATCTGCTCTTGAGAAAGATGGGCACCGGCTCTGCCCCTCGAGAGCGTAATAGTGCCTTGGCGAAACTTTGTTTCCACATGCATCCGCCATGATCAAGACTTCCGTCAATTTTCTTGTCTGTTTCAAAGGTTTGACGTAGATCATTACCCTCAGAAATTCGAGTATCCACAGTTGTCATCTTCCCGGGTTGCATCGAAGACCTGACACGTGACGTGATGACATAATACTCTATCAGCCAGTGAGGTTCCGCAGCAACTGTCTCTCGGAGCGAGGAGAATTCAGGCTCCGCGTACCGCAAAGGAGGCAGTGGACTGTGCAGCTGCAGCGAGAGACGGCTATTTGGCTTCGCGAGATCCCGCGCGCCAGCAGCTTGTCAGCGCGCTTCGTTCCGGCACTGTCCGCTCTAGCCGCACGCGAAGGTGTGTGCGCTGCCCAGCGCACACTGATACATCGTAGAAGCACACGCAGATCTTGTCACTTTAGTATTGCGACGACATTCATTGCTCCAAGAATTTGTTGTTCGATCTCCCGCGTTTGCTAGGACGGCCACCGCTTGTCTTCGGTACAGCAAGTAAGGTCTTTCTCGCGTTGACAGTGTGCGTTTGTGGAAAAGATATTCTTCGCTCAGTGGAAAACATAGCCAGACACCGCAGTGCTCTTTCGGATAAAAAAGTGGGAACATAGTGCTCTCCAGTTTTCGACGACAAGATGGGGAATTGCATGACCAAGAAAAAGGCGCCAGATGCGGGAGCCCGGCGTTCCACAATTGATCCGTACGATCCTGCGGCAGCAGAGCCGGCGGTGAGTCTTCCGATACATCTGCATCTTTTGATCTGGAGAAAGTTCGTCGAATCCTTTGGCGAAAAGTATATTTCGGTCAGTGAGATGATGGGCAATGATGGAGAGTAGCTGCGTTGCGTTCCTGATACGTGTTTCTTATCGTACTTAGTATTTTAGAGCGTCGTTTCGTCGGCAGGGCGAGAATCAAAATCTTCGTCATTGCATCTAAACGTTGAGAAGATTGAAACATTGCACTGTACTAGAAAAAGCCGAGCATTACTTTTTGCAACACTATGACAATATTGTCGCAACTCCATTGCGCTCAACACAACGCGAGGTGATGACCCTGGTGTACATCGGGTCGGGAGGAGAGGAGACGAGGATCGATGTAGCGACAGGAAAGCAAAGCAGGATCGAAAAGGAGAAACTGAGTGGCGACTGGATCCCGACGAATCCACGGAAAACATGGTGGGCGGATGGCAAGGATCTGCTCGACGTGCCTGTGCTGCACAACCGGAACTGGTTGACCGATGCGGATTTGGACGCCATGGAATCGTCGGGTACCTATCTGGCCGGGATGTATCCGGGCGACGCTGCTGTGGACGCAGGACTCAGCGAGAGTACGGGCGAAGGGTTCGAGCATGACGAAGAACCAGCGGGGCGGCTATATGTGAGATGTTTGTTAATGACAGTCCCTCATGGATATTATAATCTTCACTGAATTTGTTCTTCAAAGATAGTTTGCCGCGTGCAAAATGTTCTGTGATATGACTGGCTGCGGAGAAAGTATTGCATAATTGCGGTGACGCACTTCTGTTCTCTACAACAGTCCATCATAATTATCATCGTGGCGAAAGAGTAGACTACAAGAGCAGCATGTTGCAAAGCGCCGTGGTCTCAAGAGTTGTCGTATCAAAATTATTGGTGTGAAATTCAATAGCTTATGTTTGACGGGGATCAGCCTGTCAAGGTGGTGGATCGTGAAGAATTGATGAAAGAGAAGAAGAAGAAGACCCCTGCGACGAAGATCGGGGTGGTAGGTACGACAGAGGCGCCTGTGAACACGGAGGAGCTGCGTACCGATCTGTACAACGGTACTTTCCAGCCTTTCGAGTGCGAGCCCTGGCCGAGATATCCGGAGGCTGGCACGCTTTTCGGGGAGGAGCTGGAGCTGCAGTGCTGCGAGGCCGACCAGAAGTGTACGGAGTTGGAGCTGCAAGTGCGCGCGATGCTCAAAGAGTTTGCGGTGGTAGGGAGTGGAAGATATTATGCCGAGTTCTAGAGAGCAGGATATCATGATAAAGTGTGCAGAAGAGAATTCAGAAAGTGAGTTGTGACGTCATACCGTTTCTGAAACATCTTCTGATTGACTGCGTGCTCACAGATATAATTTTTTTTGTGGAAACATCTTCTGATTGATTGCGTGCTCACAGATAATTTCTTTGTGGACCACTTTTTGCCACGAGCTGTTCTCTCGCGGTCGGAGTGCATGCAACTAACAGCTGTGGGAAGTTGTTGATTAGATTCATTAGAAAAACAAACGAACTCTAACATTTTTGGGCACCACAGTTTTACGACGCGAATGCAGCAGAGACGGCCGACAAAGTCTTGTTCACCCGCCACTTGTATAATTCAAAGTCAATTGCTTTTTTAGTTTTCTTATTCTGGCCTGTTCTACCGTTGTTGTCCTGGGAACTTCACTTTATGTTGTTTCGGGAAGTTCGCTTCAGCGATGCGAGAGTCGGAGACGTGATGATTTCCATGAGAGCATGAAGGCAGACTTCACATTCTTGTGTCACACGCGACAAGTGTCATTGACGAGGACGACTTAAAGCAATATCATATGTCATGGCACTTCACAGGGAACACGCGTCGCCGATGATGGAGTGCGACCCTTTTCCGCGATACCCCGAGGCCGATAAACTTGACGAGAGCCACGACGAGGTCTGTCTCGAGCTGGACCAAGTGTGTGTCACGTTGGACGCGGTCTGGGGATACTCGGAAGACGATGCGGTACGGAATTCGATGATGACTCGCATTGCGTATCATTTTTCATGCAGTCTTTGCTTTTCACAGTGATTTTCTCGCTGCTTCTTTGTTCGGCTTGATGATGGTATTGGATGAAGACCTCGCTGACGTTCGACAGACACAGCGAAGTGTTAAACGGATGTTGAATTGTGAACCACGCAGAGGACGAGCTGTCGGAGGCAACATGTACGTGTGTCCATTGCATGCTGACGCAAGTCTAAATATGCTTAGCCTGCGTCTTCTTCGCTTGCCCGCTTACGAGCAGTTCGTACTAGAATAAACTCCCTCCTCTGCACCCCCCCTAGATTGCGAAGGACGAGTGCAGCGACTGGAGCCGGAAGCCTTGCGGCGCGCGCATGTACGTGCCGACCGAGGAGGGCGAGTCGCTCGAACTTCCTGGCAAGTTCAAGAACGCGCTCCGACGCAGAGGGATCGTGGAAGAAAAGGAGCAAACGAAAGGGTTCTACGCGGTACCGAACCCGGGTTTCGTGTATACCAACGTGCGTACGTGGTGCTACGGCGGCGCGTTCGTGTGGAAGTAAGCACAGACTGCCGTGCTCTGGCTTTCGCCGCGCTATTCCAGCGCGTTCGGGGCGCTCCACTTGCGTCATCGAAAAACACCGCGATGAAGGGCGTCATCGAAAACAGCGCGTCCGTGTGGCTGGTGCTCCACTTGCGTCTTCTCGCCTGGTACATCCACTGCGTCATTCTCCCGACGAGTTATGCCAATTAAGTCTGAGTGCGTTGTGACCGGGACGCCTCTCAGCCACAACATGCGTTGTTTGCTTTCAGTTTGGTCAAGTGAGCGAAGCTTTGACGATGCATGCTATCTGGGATGCCGCCTCCTTGCAAGATAAGAGCATACGAGGTACATCACGTTTGTAAATGTCGATTGTAAGGCTTGAATAGAAGAAGACTTCGAAAGCGATGTGAGGGGACGGGCATACTCAAGTTATGTGTCTTAAAAGCGTCAGAAGTAGGGTAAGGCAGAATGCATACACAAAAAAACAGTTCGAGTCCGTCACTAGACAATTTCTGAAGACGCTTAGAAGCCCTTTGATTTCACTTAGACAGCCGACTTAATACTTCGTTCTACTGACATCGATTTGACAAAAAAGATGTGGATCTTCGGACTTCCACGTATCGAAGAAGGCCACTGGCACGTGGATTTTCCGCAAAAAGAATGCCAAGCGGCGCATCCCCCACACACACTGACGCACATCACTGCAAGAACACCAGAAGAGTGACAGGTGGACGATCCCGCAGACTCTTGAATACAAGTCTTGAAGTCTTAGCCCAACAATGAGGCAACACGCACTTGGAACTTTTTCTTGCGAGCATTATCAATAACCCCATCGCTGCGTTTCCCTTCTCTACTTGCCTGACACGCTATGTAACCTCGCCCCGAAAGACGTTCACATCGCTGTGTCGGCGTCAATACAATCTCCTCCAAGTTGAGCAGTTGAATAATGAATACTGACGTTGCAAGACGATCTCTATCTCACCATCGACATCGACACCAATGCTATTAACAAGTCCATCGCGCAGACGGGAAACTAAAGTACTTACTTCTGGCTGGAACCTTGAGCGCTATTCAGATTTAGACAAGAACTTCGTGAAAGGTTGATCGTTTTAGGAACTCAAGCTTGAACATACCGTCGAATAAACTTCTACTCAGACCAGGCCCGTCTTCCAAGAACATTTCTATTACTAATGGTATTGCGCAAAACTCACACTAGATTGCTCGTTTGCGGTACTCATTTCTTATGGTAAACTGATTTGCGGCGCTAGGAAATGATAAGCGTTGAAATACTGAACAGCTTTGGAATTGTGTGAGTAGCAGAAATAGATCATTGCCGTCGGTGATTATCAATGGACGTTACTAGCATGATGGTGCTGGACGAGAAATCGAAGTGGTAATGTTTCAGTTTGTGATACGTGAAGGACTGCTGTCAACCGGCCATGACACATCCCTGCAGCAATACTGGCCAGTGCTTTGCACAGGAAGGGCTACGTCGCCTCCGCTAACTCCATACTGCTCTCCGGGATTTCCGGGATGATCAGCTGTTTTTTTTTGCGTGACGATTTCACGGTTTTTTCTGCCACAGTGTTCACTGCATGGTCCCCAACTCACTGCATGCGCTGGGCTCCGACCGTTTTCAGTATTCCGTCCCTTTTCTTGTGGTTGCTTCACTGCTTTGTAAAGAAGAAGCACTGCCATACTACGTCAGACAATTCATGTCGAACAGCAAAGAACATGCATGATTGAAAAATCATCGCACCTGTCTCTTGCTGCCGGCGTTGCTTCCTGGAATGTTCTGCGACGAGTCGATGCCCGCTGCGCCGAAACCGCCCCACGTCTCCATCTTCTGCGCCGCGGACATGTTCATACCGGGGTCCATCTGTTTGGCGATAATTTTGTTCGTAGTACTGCCGCCTCAGTTTCGCTGGACGATCTTCATGGGTTTTTACTTTTTTCGTTTGAACAATACATGCCGTGCCATGGCACAGTGCCACCGAGACTCTCAGAAACCTTTTGATCTTCTGTGCGATCTTCACGCTGGCGACTAGTGTTGCACGACTAGTGTTGCACGACTAGTGTTGCACGACTAGTGTTGCACGACTGCAGTCGATAGGAAGCACCCTGCCGGTTGTGCGAAAGTCAAATTCACCACTAGTACCGACTGCCTCACGGATGCCGCCGCGCTTTGATCTTGGCTCTGCTTCCGTCTACCCCCGAAAGAGCGGAGCTTCTGTGACCACGTCATCCCGGGTGCGGACAAGTTGTTCGCCGTGATTTTCCCGCCAGCAATCGTGAAGCCGGTGATGCCACTACAGTCAGAGTAGATTGTTTGCATGTATCTCAAAAAAAAAGAGTGCAGTATAACTCTTTTCGAGTTTTCTTCTGAACAATACGTGGAATGCTCCATGACAGTTCGTGTTGAGATTGACAGAACTTTGAGACAAAGAAAAAAAATGCCTTTCTTGTACGCGTGAGACATCCGTCGCCCCCCAGCCCCTTTGCGTTGCCGCATTCCACGGTACGATGACAGTCGATCGCTGCTCTGCACGGCACTTTGCAACTCGCTGTGAGATCCCTGATGAGTATGTTGTTTCGATTCTTGTGCAATACTCGCAACGTCAACTCTCACCATCACTGCATCGGCATGACACAGGAAGCAATACACTGTTCACTTCAATGCTTTCAAGTATTCTTCACTACGACAAACAAAAACACCACCTTCGCCTTGTGCAGATTCCGTAGAAGATCTCGCATACTACTGCTCTCGCCGTCGCGCATACCCCGTGGAGTTGTCTGTGTTTTTACAGGCGGAAGATTGCGATTTAATGCGCTAGTATGACGCTTTGCCTGACGTTTCAATCTTATCCTGTTCCTTCCCCCGTTCGTGTGAGGATGAGTCTGCTTTTCTTTTTCGGCAGTGTACACTACACCCTGGTGCAATCCTTAGTGAAAGAAAAGCTTTACCAAGTAATTAGTATAAATACCGCAAACGTGTCCTGCATGGCTTTGCTGTTTGTGGCCTGCGACATCACCGTTTCCGTGGTATCGCGGATCTTCTGGACCTGATCTTTACCTCGGAAAAACATTTCAAGAAAATAATCACGTGATTTTTTTGAATAATTGGCCTGCCAATCGTGATCCGCTTCACATGCGATGCGAGTGATGCGTATGTGTGAAAGAAGGATTCGATGCGTCGTCAGATACTACAAGCTTGTGCATGCAGATGACATGCCGATGACATGAAACTTGATTCACAACGACTTGAACGCAGTACCCGGACAAAAGCAGTGAAGAACTGCACAGCGAAGTACCCGACGATCGCTTCTTTGGATCGCTGGCACCACTTGTGCTCTTCGCTGTCCCAACGGCGCCACCGGTTGAGGCCAACACATCTTTCAGGAGGTCTACTACCTGTTGTCGAACAAAGAATTCGCCATCCTAATACGATCAACGATGCTCGCGGAGAAAAATCAACCATGCTACTCACTCCGCGACAAGTTGCCTTTTCTAATCACACACAGACGAACACAGGAACCCAGATAGTCTTCATTATTCTTCACGACCGTAAACTTCAGTAGACTACTAGCACAAGATGCAAATTCACGAAGAAGGCGAGTCTTCCAAACCTGCTTGAAGCTCTGTGTCATGTTCATCTCGAGCGCCGTCATCCGCTGCTGCATCCGCTGAAGAGCTTGCTGCGTTTGGTAGTACCTGTCGTGTGCGTCGCGCTTGTCAAATGCGATCAATATGCGACGCAGCGTTTTCATATTCACCATTCGCAACTTTTCGCAGTACTAGTTGTCTGCACGACAATGGCATGCCGACGAATGACAATGAAAGTATGACTACAGTGTCCTTCTAGCAATCTTCTCACACATGCAAGCGAATATGACATCGTGGCAGAAATCGTTCAAGTCTTATGTTTGCAAAAATGCGAGATACCCGGCCTGGCCGCCGCCTCCTTGTCCCGCTGCGAACCCACCCGGTTTCGCGCCTAGACCACCCGGTTGCAGAAGTTTCTGACCCACCGCTAGCTGTAACCGGTTTTTGCCGCCGTTGCTAGAAATGCGATTCGCGATGCCACCACCGTTCGCTATTCCAACGCCTCCCGACCCGGTCGATAACACCTTGACAGCTGCCTTCATTGGCCGATTGTCACCATCGAAATGATCATGTCCACCACTAGGCGACGCATCGCCGGCGCCCCAAACCCCGTCGTTGTCACCCTGGCTGTTGCGACCCGACTTTTTCTTCTCCCTACGTTGATTTTTCATGTTGAACGAAAAATCCATAGACAGTCTCACTCCGCCATGACACAATCTGCCGCGGCGCCTGTTAACATGCCACGAAGCGAGATGGCAGATACAAACACAGAATGGGAGTGAGTCTTATGGGACCCAGTCGCAGCTTACATGATGCAGCTTACATCATCATATGTAAACTTTCCAGGAAATATACCTCCTCTTCTTGCTCTGTTGTTTCTTCAGCATACTGCGCGGCGTCGGCGGCACTAGAGCGTTCATGCCTGTAAACGTACCCACGTTCCCGCCGCCGCCACTAGGCGTCATGAAACCCAATATCCCTGGCCCCGCACCCCCGTGACTAGTAGCACCATGAGCGCCGCCAAAGCCCACACTGCCGCCGACGCTACTCAACGCGTTGGAATTGATCCCCGACGCGCCTGCGGAAGGCGACGCCATATTGCTACCGCCCATCGTGTAGTGCCCATGCTTACTCACCTGCGACGCTGCTGTGGCACCACCACCTTGCGTCGTTGCTCCAACTGCCGCTGCTATCATGCCGGCCGCCGCGGATGCTTTGCCGATATACCCGGTACTTGCGCGGTTGCAGGGCGAGACCGGACCACCAAACATGTTCGTCTCAAGTGGTAAGGCCTGCGACCCATCCACGCCCGTGTCTGGCAAAGCAGCGTCACCAACACCGACTGCCTTCGCTGCCTCCGCGTCCTTACTTCTTGAACTCGCCCCGTGTTCCTCGACGCTACTATCGTGCCCTTCCGCGCTCGCATCGTGTGGCCTTGACGAAGCAACTACTGCAGTTTCTCCATTCACCACCTTGATGTCGGGAAGCCGCATCTCAAGCGGCCCCGTTGAAGGCACGCTCGCTCCCCCAACTGGTGGGCCAGTTGAAGGAGATCGGGGTGATCCTGGTGAGTCATCATCCACGAAATCGTATGTCAAGGAGTCGTTACGGTCAACAGACGCTGCTGTGTCTCCTTCCTTTACTTCTGCGCCGCTCGCTGCCGTCGTCTGAGGAGCTGCAGAAGACGATGCTGCCGTGCCAAAAACATTGCCACCACCACCGCCGGCGCTGATGTTGCCCTGCGCGCTTCCATTCACGTACACGTGATTGTTGTTCACGTTGATGGTCATCACACTGCCGGTACCGGGACCTCCTACACCCATTGGCTGCTGCGACGCGTGGGGGCCTCCGCCACCCATCGAAGTTGATGCAACGCCAGCTAAAGCTGATGGCCCACCACCCGCTGCACCTACTGCTGTAGAAGTGCCCCCTAGCGCTTTGCTGCCGGAACTCCCACCACCGCCACTATTGCCGTGCTGGAACGCATACATCGGGTTGTTCGCGGTGTAAAACTGGTAAAACGAATTCATCTGAGTACTCGTCCCAGTCGTATCGACGCTCATCGTACTATGCCCGAGTAGACCCCGCTGCTCTGCCTCAGTGAGACCGTCTGTGTTTAAGTATCCGCCGTAGCCATGCAACGGCGTCATTTGTCCAGGCAAACAGTTGCTGTTATTGCCCATCCCACCATGCACATTGTTATGCAAAAAATTATGCTGCCCCATCATCGCGCTGTTACCACCCGTTACGACGTGCGATGTGCCTCTGTTGTCTCCAATTACGCCCTGACTTTTCCTTCCCCGATCTCCTCCACCACCACCTGACTTCCTTACAGCAGTATCGTCGTTTTCACCTCCCGACTCCGAGGAGCTCCGACTGCCGTCACTCTTGTTGCCACCACCGTCATCGTCCCCATCGCTCTCCGTCGCGTCGCTGCCTTCGTCACTCGAAAACCTCCCCAGATTGCTCGACCACTCACTACTCCCCTCATCCGCCTCCCGCGCCTCCATATCTGCCATCATCTGCGCTTCTAACAGCTCGATGTCTTGTATCTCGGGGAAGATGCCACAGGCGAATTCTTGGAAGGTGATGCTCCCACTTCCAGTGGTGTCGAAATAATTAAACAGCTTACGCGCCGTCGTGAGTCCCGTGAAATGGAACGCTTCGAGCATTTTCCGGAATTCGGCAAACTCGATTTCCCCCGATTGATCCTCGTCCACCTCATCAAACACATCGCGTAAATCTTCTGTGCTGTATCCTTGTTGCTTCATGCGATTCCGCACTTTTTGCACCAACACGATCTGGTCTTGGTTGAACCAGGTTTCCGAGAAGCACGTACCCACGATCGCGATGGGCATGCTCATGAACACCACACCAAGCATCATCATCATGATCGCGATGTATTGACCCACTTGCGATTCCACTGCCACCCGGAACGCCGGACTCACGTCGATGGAAATCACGCACACCAGGCAGAAGATCAACGCGTCTTTCAGTTCTTGGACTGTCACTTGCTTGCCCGTGTCCGCATCTAGCTGCTCGAAGAGCAACAATAAACAGGCGCCACCGAGCACGATGAGGATGAGAAAAAACACCGGGATGGCCAACGCCCGCATCGAGTCTTTCAATGCTTTTGCCAGCAGATACCAACCGGAGAAGTAGCGGCAGAACTTGCACAGCCAGAAGAGGGAGGCAAACAACGAAAGCAGATCGAAGGAATGAATCGTCCTCGATACCATCAGGCAGTCGTTCAGCCAGAAGGGGAGGATGGCTAAAATATCGACGATCGTGTACGGCTGCATGATGAACGCAGACTTCACCGGCGCTACGATGAACCGAATACAAAACTCAACGCTCATCATCGTGACCACGATCAACTTCGTCGTGAAGATACTTCCGGACTCCCCGAAGTTGTTCGTAAAAATATACGTGCCTTCTCGAAAACTTGCATGGTCATCATCGTCAATCTCTATCGGCTTCTCGAAAAACACCGAGTAAGACACCGTGTCTAGCCGCGACAGAATCGCTAAACAGGTGTCCTTCGCCTCGGCGTCAACTGATCCTGATTCTTCTGATGCTGTACTGCTACCCCCAGAAGAAGAATCAGTAGCATCCGCTGTTGCCCCTTCTGATGACGCCGCTCCCTCCGACGCTCCTGCATCAGCTCGCACCACCGCAACGGTGTTCCTATGCGCCACAAAACTCTGCTCGCATTCTGCCAGACTCTGAAAAGACACCGCTGGATTGATCACCCACGCCTGTTCGCTGTTGCTGTAGGCCCATGTG
>JACLAC010001612.1_pt1 | contig 15182 bp, 3 predicted proteins | sample 8027881 | NCBI WGS metagenome assembly JACLAC01 (sample SAMN15725517, study PRJNA655200) | protist metagenome | isolation source: fluorescence activated cell sorting (FACS) single amplified genomes of... | place: Spain: Blaines Bay Microbial Observatory, Mediterranean Sea | collected 2016-01-19
TGAAGCTACTAGTAGTAATAATGAGGACGATATGCCAAAGTTACCACCACGCATGGCAAAACCAGACAAATATAGTTACGAACAATCGATTGATCTGCTAAATGATGAAATTGAAGCGATTAAATCAAAGCGCGGAAAAATATTGAAAACCATCAAAGCGCGCCAATCTGGAGGTGCTGGTTTCCGCGAGGAGAAAGACAAAGCACGCAAGACTATGGGCGTATTAGTTAAAACAAAAAATGGCATTATGGATGAACGTAAAGTTTTATTTGCACAACGTGATGCAATCCGTGCGGCAACTGACCGTATGAAAGAAGCCAGCAGGAACATGAAAGGCGAACTTGGACGTTACACAAGTGTGCAAGATATTGACAACAAAATCAGGCAATTGCACCATAGGCAAAATACAACCAATATGTCATTAAGCGAAGAAAAAGATTTAATTAAACAAATTGATCAATTAACTGGAATGAAAAAAACAGTGGATGCATTTGCTCGCCATAATCATAAATTGCGTAAAGAAGCTGATTCGGGCAAAGGTTTATCAACTTTGATCTCCGAGAAAAACAAAGCATTGAAAGAAATCGGGGAAAAGATTGTACAAGCAAAGAAGAATATCGAAGCAATTGAAGCAAGGCAAAATTCCGCACAAGCAGATGTATCACCATTAAGGGATGAATTGGATAAATTAAAGCAAGAGCAAGAAAAAAAAATTGCAGTTATTAAAGAAAAAAGAAAACAATGGAAAATTGTGAACGATGAATATTTTGAATACGTTAAAGCATTGAGAAAAGTAAAAGCAATCATCCGTAAAAAAGAAGATGAAGCATATCAAAAGGAAAAAGAAATACAACGTAAAGAGATCGAAGCAGAATTAGCAACGCAGAAACCATGGTTACAAGAACTTGCATTATGTGATGTACTTATTAAATATTTAACTGGGTTGTTGCCAAAAGATGAAACAGCAGCGAAAAAAGAAGCTGCACCTGCGAAAAAGGCCAATGGAAGAATGGCGGATAGCTTCGCTGGAATGAAAATCATGAAGAAAAAAGGCGAGGAGGAAGACAATTTTTTCAAAGCAACCAGTAAAAAGAAACGTAAAAATAAAAAAAAGCAAATGAAGAAAGCAATGCGAGACAGAGATTTAGTACATACTTTCGATATTCTACAAAATTTTCAATATTTGAAATCTAAATCGAAACTTGATTTATTCCCACCTAGTTGCACCGAAGACATACCAGATACGCTTGCATTGTTGAAGAAATGTTATGATTATTTCGATACATTGCCACGTGAAACGAAAAGTTCCAAATCAGATGGATCAAACTCGAAGAATAAAAAAATTAATACTGATTTCGGGGAAGGTACATTTGTCGAAAAACGTGCCGATGGTGTGAAAGTAGTGAAATTGCCATGGGCCAAATTATATACGCGTTAGAAACTGCTACAATTACGACGAGACGACAACGACGATGATGGATATATTTTACTAATAATATCATATGTAAAATGGAATAAATAAATATTCTTTTTGCAATATGTATATATATTAATATAATATACGAAGTAATGTATAAACACACATCAAAACGATTTAAGAAAAAAAGGAAAAAAAACGAAAAGAAATAAGAGAGAGAATGAAGGATTTCAAAAAAAAAAAAGAAGAGAAATAAAAAATATGTATAATTTGCAAAAATTATAAATTACAGTATTGCACCTATTTTTTATTCTATGATGCACCTATCATAATCACAATATAAATTTTTGCCACAAGCTTGTGGCTTGCTTATGTTATCCTGGCTAGAGCTAGCTATAGCTATAGCTATCGATAGTGCTATTATAGTGCTGGTTATTTAAATTGTTTGGTGTACTACATGTGTACAGTACAGTACATATAGGGAGATGACAGCCGGGAAATTCCAGAGTTATCGCGTAGGGTTTAAGCGTTTAAGTTACCAAAATGACTATTTAGATTGGGATATAAATAATAATATCCGATAATTCTATCAATAGGTAACAATATTTATTATGTTTACTCGATGATTATTTTAGATGATGAAAAGTCTGAAATGTTATTGATTTTTTCCACCCCCATCACCCCCCATCATTTAAAACTCTGAATGAAAAATTGACGCTACAGCGGATATTTGCAGAAAAAAACTCAAGGGGGGCTGTGGGAAAACTGAGACTTGGATGTGCAAAAATGTAAATTTTCACTAAAAAAACAAAAGATCAGAAATTTGTCATTTTGGGAACATAAATGATAGGATCGCGGGCTTTCATAAAAACAACACAATAACATTAACTAGCCTAGCTATAGCTGGGCTATATATATTAATATAGCTAGCTAGTCGGAAAACATTAACTATATCTGGCCGTTGGAGATTCATTGGAGCCCATCACAAAACGGTAAATAGTATAACTTTTACTATACGAAAAATTCTGTCAACGACCGCTTTTCCAGTAATTTTTGATAATAGAAATATGCGCAACAGATACTACATCATTTTTAAAAAAATAACAAAGATAATAATACATTCCTTCACCTATATTAATCTATTTTATTTTAAAAAACTTTCAAAAATGAAGAGCTTGACATAATCAATTGTGAAAGTGATAGGAGAAAAAATAGCTTTTCAAATCAAAGAGTACAGCTTTTCTCCTATACTTCGTTACCTATCGAAGATATGATTATCGTTGGCCATATTAGATAAAAAAAAATGCACGTTGGCTCCACACGCTCAACCAAAATTAACACAGCACACAATAGGAATCTTTAGATCTTTCTTTCCCCACGCGTCAATTATTAATTTATCAACGAATTTAGAATCCTACACAACTTACACGTGAAAAAAATCAATAGTGTACCATCAATTATTGGACTAAAAAAAAAAGTCTGTCGGTAGTCTACAAAATTTCATACTGAAATATAAAAGATCCTATCACTAAACAAAATAAATCCATTAAAAAAAAAGCAAGATTTTTATTTCTATTGTATTTCCATTATAAATATTTGGACCAACCGAACAATTTACATGATTAAAACAATAGTATCTGCATACTATCTGGCATCCAATTAAAAAAAACTATCTAAAACTAAGTGTGTATGTAAATATATATGATACAAACAAATACAAGAGAAAACATAAGGTAGAGTAAGTAATTGACAGTCAATATAGTTTGTATAATTAATAATATCTCGATAATATATAAGATACATAGAAGAGATCTGCTTGTAGTGGTTCTTGTTAGATTGACAAAGTTTGTAATTATCTTAGTAAAACAGTAATCTTAGGATATATATACATATACCGTTGGTACCATTGGCTAGGGGGGAACTTTTATACTTTACTTTTAGTCGTAAGAGATATTTGATATTGAAATTGAAGTAGTATACACATACAAAAAGAGAATAAATCAGCAAAATGAGTTCGACGGACACGGGACTTACTGTAAAGGAGTCGACAATCGAGGAAGAGGCTGATAGAATATTGAATAAAGTAAGTACATTAACAGACACCTACAGTAACAAAGGGAATATCACAACAATATTAGTCAAGACATACTAACATATATTATAATACTTTATGCAATATTTACAACAAACAGTCAACCATGGGTTTTCAACCCAAATATAATAATGTTTCGTGTGGCTGCTTGAAAGAGTCCAACCCGTTACGTAAAGCTTGTATACGTCTAGTACATAATGCATATTTTGAGCTTTTTATCATAACCATGATTTTAGCAAATTGTGTATTCTTAGCGTTGTCTTCGCCACATCCTTTATGCTGCACGGGTGTAGATCCCATTATTGGTTCTACATACGTAAAGACGGGCTTTATGGCCTCATATGGCACAGGTTCATATGATGGGAAAATTGTTAAATGTGGTGCAGATAACTACATGAGACAATGGGATGACACAAAATCGCCAGCGGTGGGTCCTAGAGATACAATTGGAGTAGCTGATATCTGGGTCAAACAAACTGACCGTTGTTGTGTTGAAGAAACTTTAGATGGTGTTCTACCATCGAAACACCCTATAACTGATCAGCTTATATCAACAACCAAACAATGTAAAGATGTAGGGTTGACACAAGCATCGGAGATTGCCGAAGTAGTCTTTTTAGTGGCCTTCACATTTGAAATGATTGCTAAGATCATAGCTATGGGGTTCATTTGGACCGCACCGAAACCGGAGGATGGAATTGGAGGTTCATATCTACGCGATGCATGGAATTGGTTGGATTTCGTAGTCGTAATCGTTGCATTCCTTGCCTACATTCCTGGCGTTGGTAACTTCTCAGGATTGAGAACCGTGCGTATACTTCGCCCATTGAAGACAATGACAGCTATCCCGGGAATGAAAACCATTGTTAGTTCGTTGCTAGCATCAATGACCAGCATGGTATCCGTGATTATATTGGCTGGTGCGCTTTTTACACTTTTTGGTGTTCTAGGCGTACAATTATTCGTTGGTACTTTAGAAGGCCAATGCTTTTATCTAGACCAAAGCGCTATCGATTCGGAAACTGGTGGATGGATTGCTGATGATCTCCAAGGAGATTTATGTGGCCTTGAAGTCTTCCCAGAAACATCATACGGGACTGACTGTCGTTATGAGGGTTTTGTAGCAGGATACCTTCACCACCTTGGACAAAAGGGAGGCCTTGTAAATGGCACCTATGTGGACATGAATAACTATACCGCTACCAACCCACTTGCATTAGGTGGTTATGGTAAATTTACTTTGGCAGATGGAACGTGGACGGACACCCTCGGTGGATGGGGTTTCACCGGAGACGGATGGATCGTAGACGATGCCGCCACAAGGATGGTCGAAGGATGCCGTGCATCCGCCCATACAGCAGAATTTGGACGTACATGTGATCCAAGATCCTATGGAAGTGACACTTGGTCGGTGGAAGCTGGCACAATGAGGTGTTTACCTAATGGTAATCCCAACGGTGGATGGTCAAGTTTTGATAATGTTGGTGTTGCTATTGCTTGGATCTTCGCAAGTATCACGTTGGAAGGATGGGTAGATTCTATGTATGCAGTTGGAAGCACATGGAGTTCCAAAAACGTTTGGATATATTGCATCGTCTGGACGTATTACCTGCTGATGATTGTACTGTGCAATTTCGTGCTTATCAATTTATTCCTTGCCGTCGTTGCGGATGAATATACTGCTCAAGAGATTTCCGAAAAAGAGGTTCGGGACGATAAAATAGAGGAAGTGAAGCAATCGTATTTGACAGACGGCTACGAAATTGATTATGACTTACAAGCAGCTGAAAGGGAGAAGAAAGCAAGAGGCAACGAAGAAGTACTCCCAGAGCCATGGGGGCCAGGATGGGTACGAATCTTTTATAATATAGCAACGAACAATAAATTCAACTCAACCATTACATTTATCATTGTCATCAACACGGTGATTATGGGTTTAGAAAGATATCCGGAAGATCCAACTATAGTAGCATTCTCTGAAATAACGAATTATATATTCACTGCAATATTTTTCTTGGAGATGGTTATCAAATTGATTGGATTGCACCCAAGAGGTTATATCCAAGATTCTTTTAACGTATTTGATGGCGTTGTTGTAATGATCAGTTTGGTCGAGCTTCTTCTCGCTGCGCTTGGATCTGGTGGTGGCGGGCTTGCCGTGCTTCGTTCCTTCCGTTTGGTGCGAGTGTTCAAATTAGCAAGATCGTGGAAAGATTTACAAAAATTGTTAACGACCATCGCAAATAGCTTAGTTGATGTAATGTCTGCTGCGATGCTTATGGTTTTAGTCATGTTCATATTCTGTTTACTAGGAATGCAATTCTTTGGTGGACAATGGACCCCAGATGCGTTTGGTGGAGGGTGCTCTATTGACAACAGCACAGGGACACCAGGGATAGGGTGCGAAGGCGATGATGTGCCTAGGGCCAATTTTGATGATTTTGGTTGGGCATTTGTTACAGTCTTCCAAGTATTGACAGGGGAAAATTGGAACGATTTGTTATGGGCAGGTATTGCTGCAGGGCATTACTCAGCTGGCACGGCAGTAATCGCAGTCATTTATTTCGTTCTGTTGAATATCATTGGTAATTATGTAATCATGAACATTTTCCTAGCTATTCTTTTAGCAGGGTTCGATGCCCCTGATGACGATGATGAGGAGGAAGATGTAAAACCAAAAGGAAACATCAAAGGTGCAAAAGTTTTACCACAAGAAAAATATGAAATGAAAGTAGAAGAGAGTGAAGAGGCAACACGAGAAGACGATGTTCATAAGAAGAGAAAGATGATAGGCCAACGTTCTGTCGCAGGGGAAATACATGACGATACGACAGAACCAATTCCATCAGACGAAGCTGAACCTGAATTGGTGTTGGCAGGCAGATCATTATGTTGCCTTGGACCAAAAAATCCATTGAGGAAAAAAATCTTTGCTCTTATTGCTCATCCATGGTTTGATCAATTTATTTTAGGCTGTATTATCATTAGTAGTGCTTTCTTAGCTATGGATGAACCATGGGTATCGGTATGTGCATGTTATGGTTATGACGGAACGAAAGCGATCGAACCATTGTACGAAATTCCTACTTGTACGGAAGAGCGATCTTTTGCAAAAATGTTTCCGTCTGGGCCACCAGGCTCCTCTCTGCCTGGAAACAGCTTGGGCTACTATCAATTCCTTGTGATTAGTGATGTCGTTGTCACTATAATTTTCGTATTCGAAATGGTATTTAAAATCGTTGGTCTCGGTTTCATTGGTTGGGACAAAACTGAAATTAGGATTGGAAAGTTTTATCTTTGTATTCCAGGTTTCGGTGGTAAAGATGGTAAATACACCTACTTGCGCAATCCATGGAATGTTTTAGATTTCGTAATTGTGATAGTAGCAGTTATATCAATATTTACAGGCCCACTTGCGGTTGGATACTGCTCAAGTAAGAAGGCAGGCGGAGTCTTAAAAGCGTTGCGTTCCCTGAGAGCAATGCGTGCTTTGAGGCCTTTAAGAGTGATACGAAGATACCCAGGCTTAAAGTTGGTGGTCAACTCGATATTTAAAGCGTTGCCACAAATTCTGAACGTTGCAATGGTTGCTGCATTAATCTTTTTAATATTTGCAATTGTGGGTGTCCAATTTTTCAAGGGCACCATGGCAGCTTGTAATGATGGTGATATAGAGAATATGGTCGACTGTGTGGGTTTTTTCACCATTGCTGGGGGTGACTGCGGAATGTTACCGACTGCGGCGGAACAGGATCAATGCTTAGCAAATGGTGATGCTGGATCCCTATTTCCAAGGGTATGGGAGTCAACACCTGTCAACTTTGACAACGTTGGCAACGCATTAGTTAGTATATACGAAATTACTTCAGGCGAAATGTGGCCTGATATTATGTACAACACGATTGACGGTGTCCAACCTACTTTAAAGTATTGCGATGATATAAAAAACGCTTTAACGACAGAACAGAAAGAATTTTGGCTTTCAAGCACGACGTATTCCCAAGCTAATTACGAAGATACTTATTCGAAATGTACGCCATCAACCCCCCTTGAATGCAATTGGGGATATAGTACGTACCCTTGTGCTCTAGGAATGACAGAAAATTATAACCGTGCATGGCCATCTGTGTACTACTTCTTAGTACAAGTTGTTGGGGCAATGATCATGATCAACGTATTCTGCGGGGTAATTATTGACAAATATAACGAGATGAAAGAGGAAAGTGAGGGTTCTGCATTGTTAACCAACGATCAAAAGCTATGGGTTGAAGCAATGAAACTAGCTATGGCTGGACATGCAGTCAAAGGGTGGCCTAGACCAAATAGCGGTTTCTTATGTATTCCAAAAAAGCCAAGACTTGCCTTTTACAACTTTTGCATGTTGCCAGGCTTCGATGCCTTTATCATGGGTTGTATATTATTAAATACCGTTTTCATGGGAATGCGACATGCTGATATGGGACAATTTTTACTCGACTTCTTGTATTATGGCAATTTGATCTTTGGTATCATTTTTACCATTGAAGCAATTATAAAAATTATTGGACTTGGAGTCGGTTATTTTGGTGATAATTGGAACAGATTTGATTTCATCCTCGTACTTTTATCATGGATTGGACTTTTATTTAACTTAGGATCATTAGCATCATTATTTCGAGTATTACGGGTGGCAAGAATGGTACGCTTGCTCCGAAAAAATAAAGGTTTGATGGATTTATTTAGCACAATCCTTGCATCCATTCCAGCAATGTTCAATGTCATTCTCTTGCTGATGCTGTTCATGTTCATCTTTGCATGTGTGGCAATGAATTTATTTGCCAATGTAAAACACGGGGAAAATTTAAGCGGTGATGCAAATTTCATGACTTTTTTCATGGCATTTAATACCATGTGGAGAATGTCAACAGGAGAAAGTTTCAATGGAGTCATGCACGATACGCGTATTACACCACCAATATGCAGTTACAAGGAAGGCGGTATGGTAGATCCAAAGATTGGTAATTGCGGAATTGACCAAACGCCTCAAGCCTTTTTCATTTTAATGTTTACAGTATTAAATTACGTATTTTTAAATATGATTATGGCTATTGTTTTGGATAATTTTGGTGATACACAAGCATTGGCACATTGTAAGTTTGAGCCAGAACATTTAGAAGATTTCACCCTTGCATGGGCAAAATTGGATCCTAGAGGATCTGGTTTTATCAGAGCAGCTGATTTAGAAGTAGTTTTAATGGATGTCGAATACCCATTAGGTTTAAAGAACATCCCAATGGAACATTTACATGAAAGTTCATTAAGAAAATATAAAAATAGATACATCCATCAATTAAACTTGCCACATATTGATGGTAAAATAGAATTTAAAAACACTAGAAAAGCACTGGTTGAGTGCATCATGGGAACACAAGAAGATTTACCAGAGTCCGCCGTTGTCGTTAAAGATTTCCAACGCAGACTAAGCAAAGTCGATAGTCACATCCTCAAGAACCACAAAGGCGTTACACGTGTCGATAACGGCGCAGTAAAAAAATGCGAAACTGGAAATGTTCGTGTCACTGATTTGTATGGTTTGCAGCATATATATGCCTCCAAAACAATTCAAGCTATGTTCCGTCAATATAAAGCTAGATTGCATGTGATCAAATTAAAAGTCGTTGCGCAACGATTGTTGGCTGAACGCGAGGCCGCAAAGAAGCAGCAAGTATAATTATGTAACACATGTACAAAAAATGAATAAAGTATGAAGTATAAATATACATATCATACATATATATGTATGTACACATACATATGATAATACAAACAATGACAAAATAATGAAATCTTATTTAAAAATTAAATGCACCACGAATATCGTATGTCTGTTAACATTTTACGATTATGATACGTATGCATGATATAAATATTTATATATATTTAATTTACGCATAATTTATTGTTTTAATTTACTCAATGATAATTCCTACTCTTCAAAAGAATACAATATAACTGAAATAATCTATCTCACACTATGCAAAAATCTCGAACAAAGCCGAAGTCTCTCACACACACACACATATATATAATAGCTAGATTTTACTTCTTTTACTCAGGAGAACAATTCCCAACACCGGGGGGTACACGAAGTGGCTTATGTGGTATCATTAATTTTTTATCCTTATCACGCGCACATGACTTCCGCATATCATATGCGTCCTCTTCCCCAGAATAGTATCCAATTACATGTCTATATTCTGTGTAACCTAACTTTTTATACATATCTACAGCAACTTTATTTGATGCCCTTACATACAAATCTACAAAATACGCATTATAAATTTCTTCTGATACTTGTTCTAAAAAATGCATCATTTTGCCCGCCAAACCAAGCCTTCTAAATTCAGGCGCAACTGTTACAGCGGTGACATGGCCATGCCAATCTTTGTCAACCCCTTCAACTTTCCCCATAACATATCCCATAATGTCTCCACCACTCGATTCTTGGACGGCAAAATATTCAGGCCATTTCGCTAAATATTCTAAATAAAATGGTGGATGATACGTTTCTGTCAATACATCTAAGTTGACATTATTAAACCTTAGCAAATCAGTGCAGGTAAGACGTCGTGTAGTCGTCATATTATATATTCGAAAGACAATGAATTATTGATTAAATATATATATATATATATATATATATGTATTTGTTTAATGTATATACATCTATATAATATACCCTATAAGAATATATTTATTTATTAATTTTTCCTGGATTATTTAGCATTACCTTGTATTAAGGTTCTTGTATACTTAGTACTATAGTATGGTGCTATGTTAATCTGAAGTCTAATTTATATCGTCGTGTGTTCCGACTAAATAAAACTGCTCCAAAAAGGGTCCAAAAAAAGTAAAAACAAATCCCTAGCAGACACTACAAGATTAGTAGAAGAAAAACCGGTTTAGCAAGCGGCACCGTTGCATTTTTAAAATAGTGCCCATCATATTTTGGTTTTAAATAATATTTTTTTCAAATAATTTCGGTAAAAATCAAAACCGTGGAATAGCACTACACAGCATTAATCAAATGAAAGAAAAGAAATTCGATATATATTAATATTTGATAAAAAGAGAGATGACAGGGTAACAAACACAAAACAACCATTATATATCAATCGAAATTGAAAAGTATATGTATATATATATAAATATATATATATAGGTATATACAAATAGAGAGCAGAGATCGAGAAACATGGGAAAATCAACTTCGAGAATATTGAATGAAAAAATATCCTCTGCAGATAAAAATACGGGACCATTAGTAACCTATTGCAGACAATTTGCGTCATGGACTATTAAAGATGTACGTACGTTACACCATCGTTTTTTGAAAAATCCAACTGGATATGGTTTGGTCAAATCGCAGTTTGAAGCGTTACTAGCGTTTAAAACCGATGTGCAACGTTTTGAGGAGGTATTTGCTGTGCTAGATGAAGATAGTAATGGTCGTATCGATGCGCTGGAATTTATCGCTGCCGTTGCACAATGTTGCAAAGGTAGTTTTGATGACAAAAGTAGGTTTTGTTTTGAACTTGTTGATTTTAACGTTAATGGTTCGTTATGTTTTGAAGAGTTAGTATTAATGATGAGATCTTGCGTTGTTGGATTGTTGAAATTTATGGGGGAACGTGAAGTACCAGAAGATGAAGAATTCGAAGGTTTAGCGGAATTGGCATTGAACTCTGCAAAAGAAAGTTCCAGTTTAGATCCAGATGAAACACCTGCTTTATCTTTCCCACAGTTTACCGAGTGGGCTAATGGAACCAGAGAAGTATTAAATGCACTGGAAAAAATGAGTAGCCGCGCTCTTGTCAATGCAACACGGGAAGAATCAGACGACGAGAGTGCCCCGGAAGCAACATCAGAGGATGATTCTGATCTAGATGAAGAACATTTGGGTGTACATGAAAGAGCGCTTCAAGCTACGGAAGCGTCGGAGGCATTAGAAGTTGCCAACACGCAATTGATTAAAATGTTGGCTGGCGAAGGCTCAGGTGGAGATGAATTTATGGCAGTGAAACCATGGCTTGGTACAATTAAAGAACCAACGGATTTGCCTCGAACTTCGGTTGATGTCCCAGATGCAAGTTTAGTGTTGGAATGGGTTCATGGATTTTCCGCACAGCAAGCTCGAAATAATTTACGTTATACCCAGGATGGAAACATCGTATATTTTGCTGCTGCATTAGGTGTTGTCTATGATCGTAAAACACATACGCAACGTTTTTATCATGGACACACTGATGATATTATATCCATGGCAATTCATCCAGATTTAGATTTGGTAGCGACTGGGCAAATCGGGAAAAATCCAGGAATACACGTCTGGGATCCGTTAAGCAGAGGTGGAAAAACTGCTGATTTTAACACGAAAGCTAAATTAAGTGGGTTCCATCGCCGTGGTGTAAGTTTACTAACGTTTAATCAACGTGGGGATCGTTTAGCCTCCATTGGATTGGATGATGATCATTCCATTGCAATATATGATTGGAGACGAAAAATTTTAGTTGCGTCTGGTAAGGGTGACAAAAACAAAGTTTTAGCATGTGAATATACCCCCAATGGGAAAACGCTGGTCATTTGTGGAATGAAATTCATTAAATTCTTCACGAAAAATGGCAAAGCATTGACTTGTAAACGTGGTATTATCGGGAAGAAGGGAAAGATACAACCATATCCATGTATGGGTTTCTGTGGCAATGATCTAGTTGTTGGATGTGCTGATGGATCCTTGTACCAATTCGAAGGGCATAAAGTGAAACACGTTATATCCCGAGCACATGGTGGTGGTGGACGAAATGCTGTAACAGCAATGTATTGGTGGAAAGATGGTATATTAACTGGTGGACAAGATGCCACTGTAAAAGTTTGGAATACCAATATGCAATGCGTTGGTCAGCCACAATCCATCGGCGGAACGGAGATGGGTAGTTTGAATGCACGCATCAACAGCGTTTGCATGGGTACCAGTGCATCGAAAAGCGAAAATACAATTTTAGTCGGCACACGAGCTGGCGAAATTATATGCATCGAACTGCCTAACGAGGAGAAAGGCAGCGGAGAGGATACATACGTCTACCGTCTGATGCGCAGTCATTTTAAAGGCGAAGTTTGGGGCTTAGCAGTACATCCTCATAAAAATCGGTTTGCTACATGTGGTGATGATGGGACCGTACGACTATGGGATATCGAATACCGACGACAAAGGGGTGTACGCGCATTTAAAAACAAGGCAAAAGCATGTGCATTCTCCCCAGATGGGAAACGTCTAGCAGTTGCATTAGATGCAGGGAACGATCCTAAAAAACCTGGCGGATGGATTGTAATTTTGGATGGGGATACGGACCCTAATGCCCACACGACTCATTCCGTAGCAAATCTTCCAGCTGGGGATCGCGCGGCATGGAAAGCCTTTAAAGTTATTAAAGGTGATGCGAAAAAGTGGGGTGGGACAATTAAATATTCCCCAAATGGCAAATTACTAGCATTTGGCTCCCATGACAATAGGATATACTTGTACAATACTATTAAAGACACGTATAGTAAACGAGCAATTTGTAAAGGTCATAGTAGCTATATTACCCATTTGGATTTCAGTATTGATTCCAAATATTTACAAAGTAATTGCGGCGCATACGAATTACTTTACTGGGATGTTGGTGGTAATCAAATTACTAGCTCGACTAAAATGCGAGATGTGCAATGGGCCACGTGGACATGCACACTTGGTTGGCCTGTTCAAGCCATTTGGCCAGCAGGCGCGGATGGCACGGATATCAATTCTGTATGCCGATCAACTTCCGGGGATTTATTGGTTACGTCAGACGATTTTAGCCGGGTCAAATTGTTTCGCTACCCAGCGGTTGATCCAGAAATCGCCTATAAAACGTACGAAGGACATGCGGCACATGTAACCAACGTGCGATTTGCATTTGGCGATAGGCATGTTATAAGTACAGGTGGGATGGATAGGTGCGTATTTCAATGGAGGTGCGAATATGAGGAGCAAGAAGAAATTGAAATTGCAAGTGCTGATGAAGATATGCATAGTGATCTTGAAAACGAGCTTGGCCACGATTTAACACGCACCGAGTTGCAAGAAGCAGCAAATGAAGATGGTGGACATGAAGATTTAGCAGAATTGTTCCAACAAGGCGGAGGAGATGAATTTATGGCTGTTAAACCGTGGCTGGGAACAATCAGTGTGATGAAACCAAAGTCATTTGACAAAAAGAAGGTATCAACAAGTGCCCCTGATTGTGATATGGAACTAGCATGGGTCCATGGATACAGGGCGTTTGATTGTAGAAACAATTTGCGTTACACTGCAAAGGGGGATATGGTTTATCCTGCTGCCGCGTTAGGTATTGTATCGAATAAACGTGAACAGCGATTTTTCAATTTACATACAGACGATGTCATCAGTCTAGCTGTACACCCACAAGGGAAGGTTGTCGCGACTGGTGAAATTGGCCGAACACCCAAAATCATTTGCTGGGACAATGAAAGTTTATTGGCAGTCACTATCATACAAGGTTTTCATAAGCGTGGTGTACCGCTACTTGCATTTAGCGGTGGTAAAGGTGACAAGCTGGTATCGGTTGGTTTAGACAATGATTTTAGTATAGCTATATATGCATGGCAAGAGAACCATTTAATTGCATCGTGTAAATCAGCTAAAAACAAGGTTTTGTGTGTCGAATTTGGAATAGATGATCAAACTGTCATTACATGTGGTGTTAACCATGTCAAATTTTGGACCATCAAAGGCAGCACGTTGAAGTGTCAAAAAGGCATCTATGGTACTATACCAACAGTTATATCAGATGAATTAGATCAAGTTGAGTATGGAAGCAGAGGTGGTACCACGAAAAAAATGCGTAAGAAGAGGTCAAACGGAAAAAAGAATTTAATACAAACGGCGCTTTGTATTGGATCATTTAAGTTAAGTAAACCTGGCGATGCCAAACTTGAAAGCCGATATGTCACTGGTATGATGGATGGTGCATTGTACATATGGAACAATTATAAATTAGAGACAGTTGAAAGAGCACATGTCAAAGCAAATGCAAAATCTGCAGTAACAGCTATGTACTCGCATAACGATGCATTTTTTACAGGAGACAAACAAGGCAAAATTAAAATTTGGGAAGCTAACCGTTGTTACGATCTAGAACAAGCTGCAAAGGAAGCAAAAGCTTACAAGAAAGCAAAAAAAGAATATAATGCAAGTAAGTCTAAGATGCTAGGCCAGCCCAATTCGAAGCGTATAGAAATGTTCCAATGTAAATATAGGTCAATTCTATACAAAAGGCCCCTTGTGTGCCTATTTACAATAGATTTAGAAGTAGGCCCTAGCAGCCATGCATGGATGTTTAACTCTTTTGACTCTGCACGACCAAAAGGACCACACGTAGATGGTCCTATTAAATCCGAACTTCGTAGTCTCTGTTACAAAGATGGAAAATTATTGATCGGTACAAAATGCAGTTCCGTTTACGAAGCAGATTGCCAGCCACCACGTGTGAAAGGGCAAAAAACGACCGAGGCATTGAAAAAAGAAATTTGTGAAAACATAAATAAGTCAATTGAGAAGAAAGTTAACGAGGCATTAAACCAAAAAAAAGGAAA
>JACLAC010021067.1_pt1 | contig 15179 bp, 3 predicted proteins | sample 8027881 | NCBI WGS metagenome assembly JACLAC01 (sample SAMN15725517, study PRJNA655200) | protist metagenome | isolation source: fluorescence activated cell sorting (FACS) single amplified genomes of... | place: Spain: Blaines Bay Microbial Observatory, Mediterranean Sea | collected 2016-01-19
TTTAAAATTATGAATGTGCACGAGAAATCATATAGTGACGGAGATAGATCATTCAAATGGAAAGAAAAGCAATAACCACAAAGAAGAGTGCATTTTTGAAGAATAGACACTTCGGAGGAGAAGCATATACTCTCTGCTACTATTTCCTTTCTTTCTTTCTGCTCCTTGCCCGCTTCCCTCTTTTTGCTGTGGACGAGGGGCCACTGTAACAGTAGCTTTTTTTTGATTTGGTATTCCAGACAAACATATTTTGCTGGCTTAGTCCTTTGGTAAGACCGTTTTGCGCGAAGGAATAAAATATGAGAAGTGTTGCAAAGGATCTTGGCCAGGGGGTTAACGAGAGCGGTTCGTACTGCGAGGTTGAAAAAAAGAGACAACTAGATGCCTTGAAAAGGTTCGCCCGTTCGTCGGCATTGGACAGCCTGGTTTCTTCCAAGACTGTGAAGAAAATATCAGAGCCAGAGTTTTTCCACGCGGACCGCTCTAATATTGTTAGCGAAAAGTATGGATTGGATGAAGTCCGACTGCATAACTTGAAAAGTTTAAAACTATTAATAGGCGCACGAAAGTCTTCCTCGTCGGCCGCCGCTGACTCCAGCCAAGAGGCCAAGCCGAACGATAGTTTTGAGGCGTTCGGTGGAATGGACAGTTTGAGCGAGAGCGCGCTTGGTATCATTAGGAAGGTTGCCTCGCGGGCGAAAGAGATCCCAGAGCAGGCGGCCCTTTATTTTCAAATGCTGGCTCTGAAATCCCATCCCTGGTTCGAGTGTCTGCATTTTCCTGCCGGAGAAAAGCCGCTGGATGAGCCGGAAAGCGGATGGGTCTGCCAGCAGTGTGAAGAAGTCAACGAGGACGACCAGGACATGTGCAATTTGTGCATGGAGCCTCGGCCTTCCACTGAAAACGCTATCTCGACTCTGTTGGAGCACGGCGTGAAAGAGCGGAAAGAGCTTCAGTTGGTCTTGATGGTCGCCCAGTCATTAGCAAACGAGCGCCACAACCCATCGGACGCAGCCGAGCTGAACAAAGAAAATATCTACCGGACTCTGAAATCTTTAGAAAATTCCGCCCCGGCTACCCCAGAAGACATGTGTAGAAAACTAGAAAACTACGTTTACTGCCAAAGGGTGTGTCGCGCTTTCCGTCCCACCCGCCTCGTTTCGATCGGGGGAAGGGTTAATCCTGGTGTGTCACCACTTACAGTTTCGAGCACAGAAGGCATTTTTACCGTTCCTGCTGTTTTGACCGTACCTGGAAAATCTGTGTCCCTGCAAGAATCGTCGAACATGGCCTACTACGAAGTACAAGTGAGACCGGGCGTGTTGTCGGTAAAAATTGGATGGGCCGCCCCATCCGTGCTGTATGGCGAAGGAGACAACACTTGGGATACCAGTGAAAGCCAAGAATTAGCGATTGACGATTTGTGCACCGAAGAGTGCAAAGCCTGTACATACCATTTTTTCAACACCGTTCACTCCTCCAAGGGCAAAGGTTTGGCGAAAACCAATGTGCCACAGGCCGACTCTTTCGATGAAACATCGACCATGATGTCGTCAATGCTTTTGAACCGCCAAATCGATTCCCTCCAAAATGGATTCCGAGGAAGGCGAAAAGTGGTTTCCGTAACAATGAAGTTGGGCGCTGGGCCGAGCGGGACGCTGAAGAACAAGTGGGCCGTTGTAGTGTGCCGCCGGACGTCCATGTCATCGCGATCGTTTGAATTAGTAGCACGTACAGAAATTTGTATCGATGATACATTACTGATGCAGGGCCAGACGGTAAGGCTTCAGACTCCTTTGGTTGTAGACCACGGCGATTATTTAGGGTTGTGCAACCCGTATGGAACGTTAGGATTGTGCACTCATTCAAAGTCGTCGTTATCGAAAGAAGTGATGCTGTACTCATCATCGACCTGGGAAACTGAAGGGGACGCCCTGAACATGAGCGCGTTTTCCTCTTCGTCTCGGCAAACCGGAAAAACGTACGCTGGTTTCTCTTTTGAGCTTGCTCCGATGGACTTAGACAGAGAATCAGCGGTTTTCGGAAAATGTATTGAAGGTAAACTAAAGGACGGAAAAGGTTTATGGGCATACGATATAGGGAAAGAGTTTTCAACACACGTTGCGGGCGGTGAAAATACAGACAATGAAAAGCCGAAAGCTGAGAATATAGATCACAACGTTGGGCCAAGCTGGCACGATGGTACGTCGCGTACAGCCAATTCAGTCGGCTGTTATTGTAGACGCCTTGACTCTGGCGAGTGGTCTATCGGGTATATTTTGAATGGCCAGGATATTGGACACCGGTTCAACACCGTTGCTGTGAACGCCGAAGGTCTGGTCCCCCTCATAATAATCTGCAATTCTGTGGCTACCGATGGCCCCGTAGAGCACACAGAAGCAACAAACAACGTGGTGCCTTCGTCCCCCCCTGTCCATACACCCCCGCAACAAATTTTGGGTCTGACGCCACCCCTTATATCCACTTCGCCGACTTTTGTAACACCGCCGACAAACGGTTCGACGGAGATTGTTTCTAATACAATGGAGTCTGAAACGTTGCGTTCGCCAACAACTTCAGCGATGACGACGCCTCCGAAGCTTTCAACTCCAACCGCGCCAGTGAAAACCAGTGTTCCCCCTAGTAGAAATACGTTTGTTACACTTTGTTTGGAGGAAAGGATGAAAGGAAAACTTCAATGGACCTCGAAAGAAGTAGGTACCAAAGCAATACCAGCTGTTAGTGACTTTGTGAGCTTTCCAAAATCGTCCTTCCTGCTTGCCCCATCGCTCACGGGCGCCAGCATACCGCATAAGGGGGGCGTCAACGACATGACAGTTGAAATAATATTGCGCCCCACGTTGGAGTATGTATCAGGCCTCAAAAGCACAGAGGAATCTGACAATTTTAGTGCGGATATTTTCTTGTACCGGAAACATGAGGGCTTAGGACTGACGATGGCGTTTCTTAAAGACGGACGAATGTTTTGTTATCTTCAGTCATCTGGGGAATACGTTGTCACGAAAAGTTACCGAATCCGAAGTCCAACATGGCACCATATATCTATGTGCTGTCAGTCTGGCTGTATCAAAGTGTTCGTGGATGGTGTCAGTGTTAGGATTACAGCCCAGAAAAAATGGAATGGGTCTGGGCGATGGAACCCACCGATTGAAAACACGGAAGGTATGGCGTTGGCAGTTGGGAGTATATTTAGCTCTCAAAGTAGTGGCAAAACCGGATGGAGCGGTGACGTTGCCGGGGTTCGTGTGTGGAATTGTAAACGAACCGATTTGCAGATCGCAGAGCTGACTGGCCGCAGTAAAGTCCTGACAAACAAGCTGAAAGGTAGCTTAGAACCGTGTTTGACGGGAATAGAAAAAGGGTTACACGCATTTTTTCCTTTTGTAGAAGGGACTGGGGGGAAAATTCGGAATATATCTATTTACCCAAAGTTGCTCGGTGACTTTAAAATGGTTGGGGGTTGCTTTTGGGCGACTGAAACATGCACGGACGCCCTTGCCTGGAAAGAGGCTAAAAATGAGTTTGCATTTTCGACAAAAAACAGAAACCAGGAGGATGTGGATCACATTGTTGCACACAGGCTTATGTCGAAAAAGGGCTCCGTTTACTCTTCCGCAGATTGCTTGAGGGACGTCTTGTCCTCATTGTCGTACCATGCCAACGAGTATTACAGTGCAAACATTGCCCGAAAAAAAGGCAAAAGTCTTGGCGGTTTGTACAGCGCAAGCGCCCCCACCACAATCGTCCAACCGTCTACCTTGACATTTCGATTGTTGTGTGTCCTAATCACGGAACTGAAGAAAGACGAAAGGGGGTTGCTATCTCTGCTGAAAATTTGCTTGGCAAATATTTACAAATTAAAATGGTCGGACAGTAACCTCAATACACTCGCAGTAAGCGATGGCAGCTTAAGGGAAGTCCTGGAAACGTTGTTGGAGCATCCAAGCACAGAGGTGAAACGGTTCACTTCCCAAGTTTTAGCCGCCGGGGTAGTTTTTTTCTATTCTGATGGGGATACGCTATTTATGTTATTGGACGGCTTGCTTACAGACGCCAAATCGGGCACAATCAGTGAATCGCGGTTGTATTTTCTGGTTCATCTGTGCACTTCCATTGCAGAACACCCTGATATGGTCGCGATTTTGCTGCACGACAGACTTGAGCAAGAAAACGATTCTCTAGAGCTGGCTAGCTTAAAAGCGGGCGTACTGTTAAAAAATCTGCGCTCTGTCGTGCTGTCCGAATGGTTTTTGACACTGCAAGGACATGATTTCACCCCGCTGCATTGGGAACAATTAGTTCGGTTGCTACGTGCGTTGCAGGACAAACTTGTGCTAACAAATTCGAAATCTGCCGAAGGCAATAATGGAAAGACCGGGGCTGCTCAGGAATCACCCATTGTGGAAATATTTCCGGAGCATTACACGAGTGAATTCATTTCACAGATGACTGCTGTTGGCACCGGATATCAGGGATATGGGGCATCCTTGAACAAGCAAATGTGCGGCCCCAACTTGAAGATATCACCAGATGGATGCTCTGTTTCGCCGAGAAGAAAAGGATGGGGAACTGTATGCGCCCAAAGCGAAGGTTTCTCGTACAAGACCGGAAGCTATAAATTTGTGATTCGAATTGACGCAATCAACAGAGAAGGTTTTGTGTTTGTTGGACTACTATTTGAAGGAGGCTCTGTGGCCAAATATGTAGGCGCCGATCACGAGGGATTAGGATTTGGTTACCTGTTGTGCCGGGGATCCATGTGGCATAGGAACGCGAACAGACCTGGACCAAAAGTGGCTCTAAGTCCTGGGGCAACTCTGGAATTTACCGTTGATACTGACAAACGATTCGGTCTCGTCTCGTTGCGCGACGTAACAAACGACAAGGATTATGGAGTTTTGATGTCTGGAATATTTAGGAAAAAAGAAGATTTAGTTTGCTTTCCCGCCTTTTGCCCGTACGATGTAGGCGATAAAATTTCTCTTTTATCTTGCGATGCAGGCAAAAACATTTTTTTTCACATTGATTCAACGTTTGCTGGAGAGAAAATTAAGCCGTCTTTGCTGGACAAGCACACCAATGCACTGGTGAGCCACGGAACCGAAATGCTGGAAAGTGCACTACGATTGATGAATAACCCCTCCACATTTCATGCACAATGTGCCACCAGTGTGCTAAACCATTTATCACGCCCTTTGTTTGCAGGAGTTTTATCCCTTTCGACGTTCGGCGAATTATCGGATAGTTTGCTGGAAAAATGTATAGAGTTGGTCGGCAAATTACTTGACAATATTGGTAAATTTTCCGTCCACGACACTCATTTTAAGCTTTGCTTTGATATCTTTGTGTGTCTAGTGTCTATGATGTCGCGGTATGCAGGGCAGCTCATGAATTTCAAGCCAAACATTTTACCCGCTGTGCATTTAAATACAATCCTGAAGGAGCCTATCTTTGTAAACGGATTTACCACGACACCAGCATGGGTGGGGTGGGTTTCAGAATTAAAAAATGGAACCCCCGAGGGCTTCGCGTTCGAGAAGTGGGCCTTGGAAGAAGTTGTCAAATACTCCCCTTCGTTTGTGGTAAGCCGTGGCGGCGATAGTCACGAACAGCTGGTGCGTGTCTTAGTCGCGTGTGTCCTTCATCACGCGAAATGGAGTTGGAACGGTCAAACGCTGGCCCATATTCAGGGGAATGTGAGGCAGGAAGATGGTTCACGCCTATTGTTAAAGGCCGCTTGGACAATGGCTTTGGACGTGAAAGCTTGGGTATTGCGCAGTGTTGGAACCACCCAAAATGAAAAGGTGGTGTCAGCGATTGACACAGGAAGCTTTTTGCTCGAGCTGCTGCCTGCAGGCGGGCCCAATCTTTCCACCAATGGCATTACGAAGTGTATCAAGACGCTCGCATGCTCCAACTTTGAACCCGACGAATTGCGATCGTTTCTCGTCGAAAGTGCATCTTTGTTACAAATTAGAGGGAAAGGGATGCGCCTGATGAATAAAGTGATGACGGCAATCCCAGAAACAAACCTTTCCGACAGCGAAAGCTTAGCAAACACAAAAATTATTGCTCATGCATGTGCCTTAAAACAGGTCCCACCATCGCCTTGGCATTTTGAAAACGGCCTGTACTGCATGACAGAGGAGGAGCTTGGGAACCAGAGGAAAATCTTTTGCAGCATGACGCAATCTCTTACGAGATCATTACGCAACGTGTGGGGCTTCAACGAACAGGATTTTCCTTGGTTATTTAAAAAAATAGAGCATGTCTTACCACTACTCATCAAGGGTTGCGCATTCACATTGAAAAAGCAGGAAGTTGAACAGTTTCTGAGCACGGGATTCATTGCAGCACTGAGCGCTTCACTTACAGGGGGAAACTGTTCTGTTGTAGCCAATTCATATTCACTCTTGTGTTTTCACATTTTGCAATTAGTGTCTTTGTCAGACGAGAAAAACCATTTGGAGATGGTTTCGGAAATTTTGTATGACCAGCTCAACTTTGTGACGACACTCTCGGAGCACCATTCTAAATTGAAGACTGATATCGTGTCAGTTATTTTAGCGTGTGTTAAATGCACCGAGTGCGCTACACTATTCTCAAACACTCGATGGCTAACGCTCTTGGTGGGCGTACTGTTTACTGCAAAGGATGAAACCGTGCAAGCGCCAATGGTCGAGCTCACTGCAGAGATTCTTTCTCAAGTCGACAGTGACAGCTTAAACCTGGGCACACACGGCATTGATTCAAAAAATAGCGGTCGCAGCTTACTGCACTTGATTATGACAAAGTGTTTGCAGTCATTCCCTGCCTCCAGTCAATGCTTGTCTGACTCTTTAAAACGAATCGCTCAATCGGGCAATAAATGGAAATCGATCGTAATTGAAAACATTTGTAAGTTGGTGAAGTGTGGCCTATCAGACGACGCGTCCAGCGATGAAGTTCTGTTGGGTACAGGCGCATTTTCCATCCTTTGCAGCCGAGGTGAAAACTACGCTACTTGGGGTTATGCATCTGCAGAAGCAACAGAACTTGTCTTTTTAGTATTTGACAAGTACGCAGAAGCCCGTGGAGACAATTTAGAGCCCCCGCCGTTTTTCGGAGACAATGCTGCTGTTGTGAACCTTCTAAATGCCGTTTATTGTGCTATATGCTCGGGCAAAGCCAGCGAGACGATGGCCGGTCGTGTGACCGGTAAAGTCTGTGCAACTCTGCTCGACCTTGCTCTGTGCATGGATAGTTTAGCACCGGTCTCTGTAATCGAAGGAAAGCTTAAATCAATGATCGAAAATGAAAAGAAAGCAACAAAAACCCCTGCGCCTGCGAGTAGCAACACCAGTGATGGCGCGAAAACACCAGCCAGTAGCATGGACGGCGTGATCGAACTTTCGGCCGAGACGGAAAAGGTAGTTGACGGGATGTTTGAAGAGGTGGACAGTTATCAGTACGAGTCTCTCTTTCGATACATGGAAGCCCCTCCTCTAAATGCGAACTCGGAATCATTTCGGCCTCACAATTACAAGTACATTACATCGATTGAGGTAATTCATAAGCACCTTTACTGCCGGTATGCCCGACGGCTGATTTTAGTATTGATAAATATGGGTTGCTTCCAGATTCAGTTTGCCTCGCGAATTCTGAAGGTGTTGTTTTTAGCGCTGTCCGAAAAGCAGGGGTTACAAGAAGATATAGAATCGTTTCGTGGAAGCTTTGACCACCCCCGCGAAAATTTCAGAAAATTTATAACCAAACACATGCCAACCCTTCAGCGACCGATGCTGTTGCTGTTACGTGGCCAGCTTGTAAAACTTACGAAGCCGCGCGATGCTGTGCACAATGGGGTGACGTGCGACGTATCTGGCATGTCCCCAATTGTTGGTAATCGCTACAAAAAGAGGGGTGCCAACTACGACTTGTGTGAAGCAGAGTACCAAAAGTTAGACGCAAAGAACAAATCTTTATACGTGCTGATCGAAAGGCCTGATTCGAAGGATTCCCGTCGTTGGTCGACAAGATCGAATGCAAACGTTAAAATGATGACTCATGCGCACGATACGTCCGAGCTCTTGAAGTGGCTCACGTTTCTTGTTGTTGAAGGACAAGATGGCAGGGATCGGCTGGGAACGTACGAATCGATATGCAAAGCATGGTGCATTGGCTTAAAGTCCTGCAGCATGATCGTGAAAGAGCAGTCGTTCACAATTTTGAACGATATTTTGACACGATTGGAAGGCTCCGACATTTTGCCACAGTGCGTTTCTCATGTGCCAGTCGCCGCCCTGGTCAAGTTGGCAGCAAAACGCTTAGACAAAGAAATGGAATCATACCCAGTAATATCAACATTCTGCCAGCGGCTGTTGGAATTTGTTGCCAATTTGTACCGTCTAGGTTTCGTTAAGGATCCATTGTCTCGTGGACTAAAGGGGCCATTAGACCGTATAGCAACGCACGAGAGCTGGGAAACGTACCATGGGGTTTTGAAGGCAAGTTGGCGCCAAGCGATTACCATAAATCTCTTGTGGGAAGAAAAACGTGTTCGTGTTCAAATTGAATTGTGCTGGCATCATAATAAAACCGAACAGAGCCGACAATCCGAAGGAGAAGGAGAGCTTGAGGCCGGAACACCGCGAAATGCAACGGTGAAAATGTCCAACGGACCTTTGGAAGGGGCTACAATGTGCCTCGATGGCAGCAATGAGCAATGCATAAAATGTACATTTACGTCACTCGTACACGTGCTTATTAGGTGTGACCGAAGCCAAATGTCCCCTATACTTGGCGTCCGGTACCATAAAATCGGAGAAGATTACGATCTATGCGAGGCTGAATTCGCAAAGCTGCCGGAAGAAGAACAAAAGTTGTACGAGAAGTTGGATTCGTTATCGCCCCCGGCGCACATTGAAGCTTACCCCGAGTCCACCGTCCCATTTATCTTTTCTCCCATAAAAAGTGACTCTTCTCACATCAAATTGAGTGAGGATCTTCACTCCGCGGAAGCCATCTCGAACGAACATTCGATTGTTTATGCCAATCGCGGTTTTAGCTCTGGCGTGCATTATTGGAGTGTGAAACTGGATGTAATGGAATGGGGAAAGACTTATATTGGTGTCGCAGAAAAAGACTGTTCACTGCACGGGTGGCCAACAAATGGGGGTTACGGTCTAGTAACGTACCGCGCAACACATGGCCGTGGCCGAGAACTGTTTTACGGGACAATGTTTCAATCCGGTGATACTGTGGGTGTCTTGTTGGACATGGACCGGGGACAGATATCATTTATAAAAGAAGGGGAGGACCCTTTTACAGGAAAGAAAGTGTTTTTGAACATGGGCGTGGCGTACCACAATATTCGCACAAACAATGGAACGAAAGAAAACGTAAAATTGTATCCATGCATCGGGTTTGGTAAAGAAGGAAGCAAGGCGACCCTGAAAAATTGCAAGTTTTTGTCCATAGGCACTCCGTGTGCGCGAGACCGCGTGTTTCAGTTTTGCAGGGCTGCTACCACTATCCGTGCGTGGAACAGCGACTGGGCGAAGGCAGGGGCGACACCGTTAATGGAGGGTGCGTGCGACACTTGGAAACGTTTCAAAAGCGGCACTCTGAAGAAAACGAAGGCCAAGGACGTCAACGACGTCTTAAAGGCTGTAAAACGCGCCTTCGATGATGGTGCCACAAAAGTCGTTTTCGATACCGGGGACGACAAACGTGTAAAAGAAACCGATGCCAAGAGTGTGATGGATGTATCAGAATTTGCCGATTTGGCAAGAAAGTTTTCCATTGAAGATGCTATTGATATGGTAGCCAAGGTGAATGACATTTGTGACAGAAAAAATATATCACCGTATCAACTTAGCAACGCCTCATTTTTGGAGGATAATACAAGGGCACGGGAAGTTCTGCTCGCATTATTCTTTCATTTTAACGCTTGCGTTGGTGGCATACTGCCGTTCATCGACTTTTCGGCGCACAGGGATAACCGCTCGCTCAACTTTGAGTCCAATTTGGGCGAAATGGTAGCCAAGGCAAGAGGCTGGTTTTTCAGGAAAGAAAAAATGGTTTTCTGGAAAGAAATGCTGGTAGCCACGACTATATTTACACGCCCCCCCGAGGACGAATGGGAAAAACCAGGGGAGATACCGGAAATTAAAATTAATCGGGTCGGAGCCGCGACGCCCCGGCTGAAAGCCATTGCCGACCAGGCGGCTAGGCGAAGTGCGTCTGTCTTTGGTCAGCTAGAAGCTGCCAGCGGCAAATGGTCGAGCACCCAATGGCGTCGCTCATACCAGCACATTAACGACAAAGGACAGAGTCGTTGCTTCTTTGTGAAATGCCTAGGGGAAAATGTCGACGACAACGGCGGTCCGTACCGTGCTATATTTGCCGCCGCAGCTTGCGATGAACCTCAGCAGGTGCTCGATATTTTGGACGACGACGGGCACTTTAATTTTCGCTCAGACGCTGATACCGTGACATTTTTTGGAAAATTGACAGGACTGGCGATGCGGCATGGGATCCAGTTGCCACTGCACTTTTCACCATTCTCGTGGTCGTGGTGGACTTCCCAGACGGACGATTTATCCGCGGGCGTGAATGACTATCATGGGAAACAACTTGTCCAGATGTTGAAGGCCATGGAGCGCGAAGATGCCGAAATACTGGGCATCGAAACCATTGGGGAAGACAATTACCGGGCTACGGAGAAGCGTATGCGAAGAGAAGCGCAGGCCAGCCAAACAACTGCTTCTGCCAGCAATGCAACCCCCACGATCGAGGAGAAGGGCGCACAGGAAGTTGTACAATGCTTTATGTTGAATAACAAGCAAACATTCTTGAACGCGTTTGAGTCTGGCATGGGCCACGTCATCCCCACCCCGTTGCTCCGTATGTTTACCCCTAAGGAGTTTGAAACAATTCTGTGCGGTTCCAAAGACGTCGATTTGGACCTGTTGAAGGACTTGACCGTGTACGACGAAGGACTCACTGCGGAAACACCGCACATTGCCTTTTTTTGGAATGCGCTGGAATCCATGAGCAACGACCAGCAGGGTCAGTTCATAAATTTTGTTTACGCCAAGCGCCGCTTGCCATCCATCGCGGCTGGGTTTATGATGCCATTTCACATCGTGAAACCAACATTGGCGATGCAGAGCAACCCGGACAAGTTTTTACCGCACGCGAAAACGTGCTTTTTCGAACTGTCAATACCCCCTTACTCCTCCTTCGACGTGTGTTTGGAAAGATTGCTGTACGCCATTCAAAACTGCACCACGATGGAAGATTTTGCAAACGGGGGAGCATATGATGTTTTCGATTCCTGACTACCTTGACACCGAGAAGGGGTGAAAGTATGGAACAAAATAATGGCTGTTACTTGTACTTAGATGTTATCTAAAGTTAATAATTGAGTATATATAACTAAAATTTATGATAACACGTATCATACGTATCAAACATGTACGATTAATATATAATTTATCATACGTATCAATACCTTATATATATGATATGAAAAAAAAAACCAAAATATATAGTATGTTTTAAGACTCTCATTTTAAATCCAATACTACTTTACCTCTCGAAATTTCCAATTAATCCTTCCTTGCAATGTTCATTTTTATTTCTCGTAAAATCTTATTAAAAGAAGTAAAGAAATTTAGATTTTTAATAAGAGATAGAGCAGAAGTGACTGAGTTAAGCCATTTCCTTTTAAAACAATTAAATTGTCTGTTAAATAAAATTGAAAAAAAAAACTTTTGCGGTCAGCGCGCCGGCGTTGTATGTACATTTCTTGTGTTTTTTAATTAATTTATTTGGAAGCCGTGCTCGCCTGTTGTACCGTGTTGGTCACGGTATGGCGGCACATGGACGCACGTGCGCCAGGGCTTTGTTAACCAGCGCGCCATTTATTCAGCCTGGGCTTCTTGGTCTGGGTGTTGGTGACGGCAATTTTCTCCGAATCGGCACTTTCCCTCCATAAAGTTGTTGCAGACTTCGTCCGTCTTGGGGCGGGGCTTGCGGCGCCTCTTCTTCTTTTCACCAGTTCGGACGCGGTCCCCATTCTCATCGAAGCGAGGGTCCTCTTCCCCGTGCTTGAAACGGCAACGGTCTCCAAATTTGCACTCACCGTCTTCTTGAAAATTAAAGCATTGTCCACGAGGAGGGTTGGCGATCGAATCACCTTCGGAGTGTTCATACTTGCACTCGTCGCCGTACCGGCAACGGCCCTTGTTGCGGAACGCACGGCACACCTCTTCTGTTGCTGCTTCGGACATATTATTCGTTGGTTTAGTTTGGAATTATTGGATACAAAGGAAAACTATACGGTTCTTTAGGTTTTAGTTTTGCTTAAACGTAACTAAAATAGTTTATTTGTTTCCCCATCGGATTGCACTCAACTAAAAAGCATGTACAACAATGCCAACTGAAAGGAACGAAGTAAACAACTAAAACGCCAACAAAAACTACAACCAAATGTCCTTTTTTCGCAGCATGCAATAGTATAGTGGTGGTGTATTATTATTTTTTATTTTACCAAGCAACAAAAAAAAGAAGAAAACACAAAATTACGAGGATACTACCGCGGTGTAGTAGTTGAAACCCTTCTTTCTTTCTTCTTCTCTCCACAGAATGTAATACGAGGTATAATAGCAGAGCATTGATTTATTATTGCTGCTTTCTTTTACGAAGTTCAACTGTGATAAAATTTTGTTTATTTTATAATTAAGGTATTATATATATAAAAAAATATAATACTGTATTGTTTATACTAATTTTATTATCTTAATAACTAATGTTATTATATTGTAGTATTAATCCTTAATTAAAACAAAAAATGAAAAAGAGGGGGAGCGTAAGGACCGTGCAATAGCAGGATGTGACATTTTTTTAAAAATATATAAAAACCTAAAATAACACTACTTCTTCTGAATTCAATCTCTTTTTTTTTCTCCGTAGATCAGACAGCAGAGGGCAGAGGGCAGAGGGCAGAGGCGGTATTAATATTAATACCCAGGTAATTATACGGTACTATAATACAGCAGGTACCTGGTACCTGGTACCGGTACCAGGTACCATTCACAAGAAAGTAGTAAACGATACAACAACAAGGTGATGAAGGAATGCAATCCAAGAAAAATAGATACCGAACCTTCTTTTTATTCGTTTGTTTACTGTTAATAGTTGTTCATAATTATAGGAGGTGCAAATGATCTGACCTTCTCGCGGGTTTTATAAAAATATTTTAGCAGTTTAAGATTCCCTTCTTGCTGTGATTAAAAACACCAGCCATGTCGTCCTTGGCATTTGTTAAAGTCCTCTTGTTGGCGGTCTTCTTCTCGGCTGCCCAGGCCACGCAATCGTGCCCGGACAGTCTCGGGATATGGCCGCTTCCTAAAAAATGCGCAATAAACTATGATTCACCGACCGCAACGTTGTCCAGCGATTTTCAGTTCAACATCGCAGCGGCGACGAAATTGCGACTTAGTCCTTCGGAACTAAACATTTTGAACCAAGCCTTTGCCCGGTACTTGAAAATTTTGAAGCCGCTGAAAGCTACCCAGGCCGAGGGGAGCCAACCCAAACCGAGGGTGGGCGACCCTGATCCGAACATGGAGATTTTTTCACTTGACATAAGCATCGGTTCGACCGGAGGAATGCCCGCCCAAAGGAAAACTACCGGTCTAGCTTGGCCCTCGCAGAGCGCCGACGAGACCTACACCCTCTCCATCGACGGCTCCGAAGGCTCCGTGCTTGGCGGGACGGGGTCTGTTTGGGGGGTCCTGAGAGGGCTCGAAACGTTCTCGCAACTGTTTGATTTGGAGAGCGGCATGGTGCCTTACTCTAAATTCGTCATCGATGATGCGCCGCGGTGGAATTACCGCGGGGTCATGCTTGACACAGGGCGCCACTTTGTGTCTTCCACGCATTTCAAGGCCTTGATCGACGGGATGGCCTACAACAAATTCAATGTCTTGCATTGGCACATTACAGACGACCAGTCGTTCCCGATAGTTTCCAGCACTTACCCAGAGCTTGCCAACCAGGGGTCGTTCGGGATGGACGGGCGGCACATTTACTCGCCTGGAACCGTGGCGGATATCATCGATTTCGCTCGTGTCCGTGGGGTACGAGTTATCCCAGAGTTTGACATGCCCGGGCACAGCACCAGCTGGTTCGTTGGTTACCCAGGCCTTCGCACAGACTGCCCGGCAGGGTCCGTGAAGGAGTTTTCCAAGCCGATGGACCCTTCAAAGAATTACACCTACAGTTTTCTTCAAAAGTTTTTGAAAGAAATGTCCGGTCGGTTCCAGGACGAGTTTTTCCACATTGGTGGGGACGAAGTTGACGGGACGTGCTGGCAGAGCACCAGCTCTGTGCAGCAGTTTTGCAAAGATCACAACCTTACCTCGTCGCCAGCCTTACAAATGTATTTTGAAGAGAAAGTTGTCTCGATGCTTACGAACCTGGGCAAGACCCCAGTTATCTGGGAAGAAAATTTTGGCTCAACAACTGGGTACCCCGAGGGCGCGATCGTAGAGGTATGGAAGCACAAATGGGGGAACACGACCATCTTGGACACGCTCATAAAGGAGGGCTACAAGACCATTTACACGACCACGGACTGGTACTTGGATTATTCGACAAACGCCATAAACGGCGGCTTCACCAGGCGGATCGATGATATCAGCGAGTGGGAGTACTATTACCGGGTGGAGCCTTTTACCAACTCCAGCCTGGACGAGAAAGAGCAGGAGAAGCTTCTGGGGGCAGAAGTCTGCAGTTGGAACCCATACTTTGATGGGACCAATTTGTTGTCGAATGTGTTTCCCCGGAGCGTTGCTGTTGGGGAAAGGTTGTGGAGCGACAAGTCGGTAAGAAATTTGACGTCGGCGTTGAGCAGAATCCAAAACCAGCGATGTCGCATGGTAGCTCGAGGGATCCCAGTCTCTCCAGTGAACTTTGCTGACCACTGCCCTTACCCGTATGAATTCACATATGTTTCGCCCTAAGCGATTTTGGAAGGCAACGTTCAGAGCTAAGCGTGAGTGAGGTCAGGGCCTCGATCCGGGAAGTGCTTTACGCCTTCATACCCGGACCGACCCCGTACCAGATGTTTTGCTTATTACTCTTTCGAATAGGAACAAAAACAATTC
>JACLAC010008603.1_pt1 | contig 15176 bp, 10 predicted proteins | sample 8027881 | NCBI WGS metagenome assembly JACLAC01 (sample SAMN15725517, study PRJNA655200) | protist metagenome | isolation source: fluorescence activated cell sorting (FACS) single amplified genomes of... | place: Spain: Blaines Bay Microbial Observatory, Mediterranean Sea | collected 2016-01-19
GCAAGTTGCCTCGCAGTGCGACATAAGCCGACGTCTTTGCTCCTGGCATTTCCATGATTGCATCTGAGAGTTCGCCGTGAGGATTCAGTAGTTTGAAAAGGCCATTGAGCAATCCTGGTTGTTCCACTTTGGCGATGACCGTCAGGTCGGTGCCATCGATAAAGAAAAGGTCCGGGCAGAAGAGTGCCATTTCACGAATAAGCCCTGATTTCAGGATTGCATGTAGTTGCTCCCGTTTCATGCCCAGTCGCTTCAGATAACGTTTTTCAAGTCCATAGTTAAGTGAATTGCCGGTCAAGGCAGTTCCTACCGATGCGATGAAAGGTACGCCTACATCCAGCATTCTTTCCATCGTTGCCGGTTTGCCCAGATAGACGAAAAAACGATCGTGAGGCGCATAGTTAGCAAGTTCCAGACGCCCCCCAGGGTTATTCGCCAACATGTTTTTGAATGGGTGGGATTGAACTTGGACACCTTTCACCGTGTTGATGTCGATGGATGCATTCCCGGACAGTAAATCATCTCCCGGTACTTGAGCCGTATTGAGAGCCTGCATTTGCAGCGTCTCTTCAACTGCGGACCGACCCCCAAGGACGGAAAAGGCAGTTGTGGTTCGGCCTCTTTGGTTATTTTCGAGGCCCATGTCTGAACTGCCACTCCAATGTCTCAGGACATGGCCCGTACCCTGACGCAAATAAGGGCCCCAAATGGTGTGCCGGGCTCGCATGATCGCTTCACGTGGGTTGTGAAGTTCTTGCTTCTTCGTTTGGAGTGACCATGTGATTTCCTGTGTTTCGTTCAGGACATGATTGTAGAGCTCAATGGCGAGCGTTTGAGGCAGTTGGTGGTTGGTGAGTGCGACGACTTTGTAGGGAATTGTTTTTCGTTCATTCGCTTTTCTGCGTTCCTGCTTACTTATCAATGGTGCGATCGTTTGCCCCGTTTTTTTCATTAACTTCTTGTCGATCAGAGCACGCTCTGATGAACCATCGGTGTACAGAATCCAGTGCTTTCCATCGTCCACCAAAGGCCGAATCTCGAATGCCAGTGGGCGACGTTTCTCCTTGGGTACGATCCAGCGGACGGGTGCCTGGTATCCGTTCTTGGCACGCTCGATCTCAAAAGGCTGAGGTGGCTGTTTCACGAGTTCAAATCTGACATCAGGAATGAGGTGGATTACTGGTCCTTCAATCTTTTTGTTGAAGTAGTCTGTCAACGTTTTGGCATTTTGGTCGACGTGGGTCCACGAACGGCTATGTTCTTTTGATTTTTGGAACTCAGTCAGCTTTTTTATCGATGACGGACCGAGTCCGCTCCCTTCAAGTGCAAAGTTCTTGCAGTCATAGTAGCCTTTTTGGATGTGCCAACTTCCACTTCTGATTGCGTCCTTTTCCAACGCTGCGTAGACGCGTTTCCCGAGTTGCCTTGCATGCCACGTGCTTGCGGGAACCAGGTAAAGTTCCCGGACAGAATTGGACTCTCCTAGGTTTTGTGCTTGCCAAAGACCTTCCGCCGGTAGCTCCACCATTCCTGCATGAACCACGCTCGAACTCATGTTCAGAGAGCCCGAGACGCTGTTCACAACCTGCGTTTCAGCACCGACACCTGTCGTTAAAAATAGAATCGCGGTAATTGTGTAAAAAGAACGCATGGTGACCTGTTCATGAGTTTGAAGATCTGTTGGAACCCATCGCATCAGGCTGGCCAAAGTAAATGTGGCCGGTATTTGTGAGTAAGCTACGCAATGGAGAGCAAGTGAAGAGCCTGTGGCATGGAATTACGAGCGCGATGCATCAGGCGGTTTGGGGGATTTTTTGCAGCACCCAGCACGATCGCATTCGGTTTGGAACGGTCCAAGCCGAGAAGAATATCAGTGTCCCCAGTCGCGAAATGGACCAACAGCACTCGCAGATGGTGCGCGCACGCTAAGATAACAGGTCTCGAACGACTTTGCCGTGCACGTCTGTCAACCTGAAGTCTCGCCCCTGGTGCCTGTAGGTAAGCTGCTCGTGATTGATGCCGAGGCAATGCAACATGGTCGCGTTGAGGTCGTGGATGTGTACTGGCTTGTCGACCACGTTGTAGCTGAAATCATCCGTTTCGCCGTAGACAACGCCAGGCTTCACACCGCCACCTGCCATCCATTTGGTGTAGCAACGGGGATGGTGGTCCCTCCCGTAGTTGGTCTTCGTCAAGCCACCTTGGCAATAGATCGTTCGTCCGAATTCTCCGCCCCAGATCACCAGTGTGTCATCAAGCATGCCGCGCTGCTTGAGGTCATTTAACAGCCCAGCACAAGGTTGATCGACAATTCCGCATTGCCGTCGTATGTCTTTGGGGAGGTTTCCGTGCTGATCCCACTGGCGAATGAACACCTGAGTGAATCGAACCCCGCGTTCTGCCATGCGGCGAGCTAACAGGCAGTTAGCAGCGAAAGTGCCTGGTGTTTTTACATCGGGTCCATACATATCCAGAACATGTTGCGGTTCATCGGAAATGTCAGCCAATTCCGGAACGGAGGTTTGCATGCGATAGGCCATCTCGTATTGGGCGATGCGTGATTGGATTTCCGGATCGCCCACCTCCTTGTAGCGATGACGATTTAGCTTGGCCAGTTCGTCGAGCATGCGTCGTCGCATGCCTTCACTCATGCCCTCAGGGTTGGACAGGTAGAGGACTGGATCACCAGTGGAACGTAGGCTGACTCCCTGATGGCGTGTGGACAGAAAACCGGCGCCCCAAAGGCGTGCGTAGAGAGCCTGTCCACCGAAACCACCGTTCACAGTTGAATGGAGGACAACAAAGCAAGGCAGATTTTCATTCATGCTGCCGAGCCCGTAGGACAACCAGGCTCCGGCGCTGGGGCGGCCCGGTAGTTGACTGCCTGTCTGAATGTAGGTGATGGCGGGATCATGATTAATCGCTTCGGTGTTCACCGTCTTGATAACCGCCAAGTCATCGACAACTTTTGCCGTGTGTGGTAGCAATTCGCTGATCCATACGCCTTCTTGCCCGTGCTGTGAAAATTTGAACGTGGACGGCGCGATCGGAAAACGTTTTTGACCGGAAGTCATTGTCGTGATGCGTTGACCATTGCGGATGGATTCAGGCAGGTCCTTGTCGTACCAATCGTTCATCTTGGGTTTGTAGTCCCACATGTCCAGTTGACTTGGTGCGCCCGACATGAACAGATAGATGACGCGTTTCGCTTTGGCTGGAAAGTGAGGTATACCCGGAATGCCATTCCGGTCACTTTTCGTCTGGCTGCCGGGAGCTGTTGCCTGGGTGTTCTCATTTAAAAGGGACGCGAGTGCGGCGGTACCGATTCCCCCAGCTGCGCGCCCGAAAAAGTGACGCCGTGTTTCAATCAGTTTGGATTCGCGAAGCGGATTCATGGTGATTTCAGTTTTGGGTTACAGTTTCGCTAAGGTTCAAAAGAAGGTGACAGATCATCGTCCAGGCGGCGAGGTCTGCCGCAGGAAGCTTGCTGTCACGAGCGGATTCGCCAGTCGATAACAATTTTTCAGCATTCTCTGGTGTGCTTTGGAATTCCTGGAAATATTCCTTGTACAGCTGCATCAGTGAATCCCGTTCGTATGATTCTGGGAATCGAGAAGTGGTCGTGCGGAATGCAAACGCAAACTGTTCGGGCGGTGTGGAGCCTCCTTCCAGTAACACTCGTTCTGCAAGTTTTCGGGCTGCTTCAACGAATTGGACATCATTCATGAGTACCAGTGATTGCAGCGGCGTATTGGTACGTGCGCGGCGCACCTGACAGGTTTCACGATCAGGAGCATCGAATGTTGACATTGAGGGTGGTGGTGAAGTCCGTTTCCAAAAGGTGTACATGCTTCGTCGATACAGCTTTTCACCCTTGTCCTGAGCGAAGACGGAAGTGTTGCTGCCACCGAAGCCAACTGCTTTCCAGAGTCCAGAGGGTTGGTAGGGACGAACGCTTTTTCCGCCTACGTCACGCACCAGTAAGCCACTTGTTGCCAACGCATTGTCTCGGATGACTTCTGCATCGAGGCGGTATCGCGGACCGCGGGAAAGTAATCGGTTATCCGGATCTTTTTGTAGTTGTTGAGGCGTTACATTGGATGACTGTTGATAGGTCGCAGACATCATGATCAGTTTGTGGAATTCTTTTATGTTCCAACCGCTTTGAACGAATTGAAGTGCCAGCCAATCCAGTAATTCGGGGTGGGAGGGCTGTTCACCTTGAATGCCAAAGTCCTCGGCGGTCTTAACCAATCCCATACCAAAATGTTGCAACCAGAAACGATTAACCGTGACGCGCGCAGTTAAAGGGTTTTCCGGACTTACAAGCCAGGAAGCGAGTCCAAGGCGGTTGTTGGGAGCTCCCTCGGGAAGTGGAGCGATCCACTGGGGAACGGCTGACGATACTGCGTCGCGCTTTTCCGTGTACTGTCCGCGTTCCAATACATGCGCTTGACGGGGTTCCGTTCGGTCTTCCATGACCAATGTGGAAGGAATCGATTTTTCAACATCCGCCAATGCCTTTTTTGTGTCGTCAATATCCTTGCGTATCTTTGCAAACGAATCCGCATGCTCGGGGTGAACGTTCTGCAGGTAGTATTCTTCAATCTTGCGATGCTGATCTTCGGTTTGTTTTTCCGGTTCCAAATCCAGAATCTTCTGGATCTCGGCGGGAATGGGCGGTGACGTGACCTTTTTGCGATATTGTTTCCACAGGTTCAGCGACGACAGTTTTTCGGCCGGAAGTGATTGCAGGGAGACAACGCCAGCCGCATCCCAATGCACGGTGCCGCCTACTTGGGTGAATGCCCATCCATTGATTTCTGATTCCGGTTTCAGGCCAACGGATGCTGCGTCAATTTCCAGACGTATCCATTTTCCGGTTTCAGGAAGTTCACCAGCATGGAAGTTTGCTGCCCCCGTTTGCCCTGCCCCGTGTGCTTTATCAGCACCCCAGTAAGCACGGTGATTCCATGAACCATCGTTGAACTGCAGTTGGATGGTCTCTGGGGGATTCTCAGGGTCCAGGTAGACATAAGCAAACAGGCGTCCGGGGTTGCCCAGCTTGAGTTTAGGATTAGCACCATCAAAAAAGTGTTGGGTCAGCCCGGTGCCAGTGCGAACGCTTGAGTTTTTGCCGCTGTGGACCGGATGTTCCGGGGCAGTCACAAATTTCCATTGATAGGGGCCATCACCTTGCGGTTTCGCTCCGGGTGGCAATGCATCGTCAAACCATATGGCGTCACCTTGTTCGAGTTCACCCAGCATTGCATCAGCTAACGCATCCTCGTATTCGATGTTGTCGAGACGCTCTTTAATACCGCTATTCAGGTCAGTCACTTTCTGTTGGTACTTTGTTTTCAGTGCCGTCTGCTCATCGCTGGGGACTTTGACGACTGGCGGTGGCAGCAGATTGTTTCCATCCATTGCCCTTTCCGTCAAACTGAAAAAGTAGGAGAACATCTGATAGAACTCCTTTTGTGTCAGAGGGTCAAACTTGTGATCATGGCAGGCAGCACAGCCGGATGTTAACCCAAGCCAGACGGTAGACGTTGTCTCAACACGGTCCACTGCATAGCGGACATAGTACTCGTCGTCGATCGAACCCCCTTCGCTGGTCGTCACGTTACAACGATTGAAACCTGTGGCAATGCGTTGCTGCAGGGTTGGTTCAGGTAGCAGGTCACCAGCAATCTGCTCAACGGTGAACTGGTCAAACGGCATGTTGTTCTGGAATGCATCAATCACCCAGTCACGATAAGGCCAGATGGAACGTTCGTTGTCCAGATGCAGACCATGTGTGTCCGCGTAACGGGCAGCGTCGAGCCAGATTCTGGTCATGTGCTCGGCATAGGCAGGTGATTCCATCACGCGGTCAAGTACACCTTCAAATGCGTCCGGTGAATCGTCTGCAAGGAACTGATCGATTTCTGCAATGGTGGGAGGCAGTCCGGTCAAGTCCAGTGTTGCTCGACGAATCAAGGTTTCTTTGCCGGCCTTTTTTGATGGTGATAAACCAGATTCCTTCAAGCCTTGGTGGATGAAAAGATCGATGGGGTTGTTGTGTTTCCAAGTTCCCGTGGGGCTTGGCAGTTCTTGGGATTCGGGTTTCTCATACGCCCAATGCACCGACCACTCTGCGCCCGTGTCGATCCATTGTTTCAGTCGCTTGATGTCCGTAGCGGATAGCTTCTTTCCTGATTCCGGCGGTGGCATCAGAAGATCTGGATCAGCGCTGATAATGCGTTTGACGAGTTCGCTGTTCTCTGCTGATTCCGGTACCACAGCTGCCAGGCCAGAATCGGCCTGTGCCAAGATTCCGTCGCGCTGGTCCAAACGCAGGCCAGCCTCGCGAGTCGCTTCATCGGGCCCGTGGCACTGAAAGCAGTTCTCTGAAAGCAATGGCAGAATGTCCCGACTGAAATCGACTTGTGGTGACGCCTCCTCTGCGTTGATTGGAGCAAGCGAAAAGACGAGCAGGGCCAATGCCAAAATGCTTTCCAGAGCTTGAAACCATTGACGGTTAGCAGGCGTCATCAGATTCATTGAGTTTGGGTGGGGTTGGGACGTGGCGGGTATTCAACAGCAGGGCGTACCATGCAGGTAACTCCCCTTTTTATATTCTATCCGCTGTACCGTCACCGTCTTGTCGTTGTCACCCGAAATATTGCACAGATGCCGCAAGTTTGTTCATTCTTCCTGCATTTCTGCGTTCAAAGGCCGTTGCGGTGTCACCCGGGAACAGTTTGCAAGCGTCGAGAATCAACCGTGGGCAGGATGGCGGGATTTCCATTCATGATTGCAGCGGCGCACCGCAGACAGAGGGTTTGTCGGAGCTCCCTGCTTGCAAACGCTCAGTGCGGGTTAAGAGAGTAAGTTCGGGACAACTTTGCCATGGACATCCGTCAGCCTGAAGTCACGTCCCGCGTGCCGATACGTTAGTTTTTCATGATCCATGCCAAGGAGATGTAGAATCGTCGCCTGCAGATCGTGAACATTGACTTCATCGTCACCAAGCTGATCGCCCAATTCATCGCTGCTGCCGTGGACGATACCGCCTTTGACACCTGCTCCTGCAAGCCATGTGCTGTAGACGCGCGAGTGGTGACCTCGACCATCTGTTCCCGGAGATGCTACGAATGGACTGCGGCCGAACTCCGTGGTGAATACCACCAACGTGTCGTCAAACATGCCCCTGAGTTTCAAGTCTTGTAGTAGTGCGGCGATGGGACGGTCCACGTTTCTTGCTAAACGATCGTATTTGGTGAGCTCGGCATGTGCATCCCAGTTGCGGTCCACTCCACTGTCACCATCAATCAGTTCTACAAATCTCACGCCGCGTTCTACCATGCGGCGGCCAACAAGGCATTGCCAAGCGAAGCTGGAGGTGTCATCAGGATCGAGGCCGTAGAGATCAAGGGTTGATTTTGATTCTTTGCGGACGTCAAACAAATCAGGTGCTTCCAGTTGCATACCAGCGGCTGTTTCAAACGACTTGATTCGCGAGCTGAGTTGAGAATCGCCTTGGCGGTGTTTGAGATGTTGTTGGTTAAAATAGGAGAGCATGTCCAGTTCCGTCCGCTGTAATTCTGCCGTTTCCAACCGGCGGTGCATGTTGGCAATCGGCTCGACCCCGGGAATGACCCTTGTGCCTTGATGCAGCGCTGGCAGAAAGTCGGATCCCCAAACTTGCCCTCCCGCATACGGCAGTCCAGCTGAGATCACCATGAAGGCTGGCAGGTTTGCATTTTCGGATCCCAAACCGTAGCTGATCCATGATCCCATGCTCGGTCGATTGAACGTTGCTGATCCTGTGTGAACTCCGATGGTGGCCCCAAAGTGATCGCCGTTGAGGTTTGTCATGGAACGAATCATGCAAATGTCGTCAACTTGACTGCCAATGTGGGGGAACAGATCACTGACCTCCGTACCGCATTGGCCGTAAGGTCGAAACTTCCAGCCACTTCCCTTGTAAAAGTTGCGGCCCCGATATTGCTCGTTGTGTTTTGCGTTGAGCACAGGCTTAGGATCAAAGGTATCCACGTGAGAGACTCCGCCCGTCATGAACAGGAAAATCACACGTTTGGCTTTGGCTGCGAAATGCGGACGTTTGGATGCTAGTGGATCGATTGCAGGGACCGGTTCGGCGGCCATGATTTCTGACAGCATCCCAGGTAGCAAAAGGCCACCGCCTGCCAGGGATCGCAGGAAGCGACGTCGATGGATTGGCATGATGATTTAATCCACGAAAAGGAATTCATTACTCGAAAGCATTGCACGAATGAGGCTCGACCACGCGGTTTGCTCTCCAGATGTTGTGCTGGCTCGTGAGATTAGATGATGGGTTTGTTTGATTTCTAAACTGTCCGGCTGCCTGCCGAACAGTGTTTGATAACAAAATGCAATCCGCGTGGTGAAGTCTGGATTGGTTTCGAGCATACGTGAGGTGATGCGGTTTGCTTCGCTCTGAATGAACGCTGAGTTCATGAAGTAAAGGGACTGCAAACTGGTGGTGGTGGGACGTCGCACACCTACATGTAGGTTGCCGTCGGGTGCATCAAAGGTGTCCAGAAAAGTGTTCTTGCGAATCCTTTGACGAAAAAGATAAACGGTGCGTCTGTCACTCTCAAATTCTGCCACGTAGGGTTCGTGTTGCCGGAAGTAATAAGTCAGGTAGTGTGGCAGGGGATGGGCACTCGCGGGGCTCGGGTCAAGTCTGCCACTGATGGCCAGGACTGAATCTCTTAGTTGTTCCGCATCGAGGCGGCGGCGATTTGCTCGCCAAAGATAGATATTGTCTGGATCAATTGCTGCACTTTCAGAAGCGTGCTGGCTGAGGCGTTGGTAGGTGTCTGAAGCGATGATCAGTCGGTGTAATGCTTTGATCGACCAATCGCTCTGTATCAAGTAGGCTGCCAGAAAGTCAAGCAGTTGTGGGTGGGAAGGATCACTTCCACGTACACCAAAATCACTTGTCGAGCTCACAATCCCTCGACCAAAATGATGGTGCCATACTCGATTGGCAATCACCCGCGCGGTTAACGGATTGTTTGGGTCTGCGATCCAGTCTGCCAATTGGTGTCGCCCGCTTTGATCATTTGAGTCATCTACTATTTGGCCACCAAGGACCTGTAGGAAACCACGCTGTACCATCGGACCCAACGCTCGAGGGTTACCTTGTTTGTGGATGGCTGCGTTGCCGACATCTCCTTCACGCACTGCGTAGGCTGTTTCCAGTGGGGGGAATGTCTCTGCGAGGACTGCAATCTGGTTTCTCAGTTCCAGTACTTCGTTCCAGGCCGTATCGCGGTTGTAGCCCGGGATGTTAATCGGTTCTGTTTGGAAGGAACGGTAACGCTGGAAAGCCGCTCTCTCCTGCTTTCGAAGTTTGTCCAGTTTCTTGCGGAAAACGCTCAGAGTTTCCTTCGCCTTTTTGTCGCCAACACGATAGACAAAATCCTCCCGGTAAGGTTTGTGTTCGGCCCCCGCATGCGGATAGATCGTGCTTGAGAAAATTCCGTACAACGCGTAATAATCGGCTGTGGGGATAGGGTCGAATTTGTGGTCATGGCAGCGTGCACAACCAATCGAAAGGCCGAGGAATGTTTTTCCTAGATTGTTCAGAGTGTCTTCGATGGTGATATGCGGTTGGTTCTGGGGGCTTACACCAATACGCCGTGAAATCGTCAAATAACCGGTGGCAATCGTCTGCTCCCAGGATTTGTCTTGGTCGCTTGAGTGCAGCAGATCACCTGCGATCTGCTCTCTGACGAATTGGTCATAGGGTTTGTCTTTATTGAATGCGTCAATGACATAATTGCGATATTTATAGGCCTCCGGAATTGGAAAGTCGGCTGCGTCACCGGCGGTGTCAGCGTAGCGAACCAGATCAAGCCAGTGTTGGCCCCAACGCTCGCCGTAGTGAGGCGAGGATAATAGTCGATTGGTTAGTCTGTTGATTGCCTGTCTGCGGTCTCTTGATGCATCAGCCAAAAACTCACTGGTCTCTTGTGGTGTAACAGGTAAACCAGTCAGGTCGAACGTGATGCGGCGGATCAACGTTTGTGGAGTCGCAGGCCCTGCGGCATCGAGACCATGTTCCCGGTGGGCATCTGAGATGTAAGAATCGATTGGGTTTTTGGACGAAGCGTTGCTGGGGTCTACGGTGGCATTCGCAATGGCGGTTTCGCTTAACGGTTGGAAAGACCAGAAACTGCGTTCGTCGTCGGTGATCCCGTGTTCGTCAGGACCGGTTTTGGATGAGCGAATCGGCTTGGGCCATGTGGCGCCCTCCGCGATCCATTTTTCGAATGCATTGACCTCACCATCTTTCAGTGATTCAGAGGGGGGCATGGTGATGTCGGAATGTTGCTGGGCGATCACCTGCCACAACAGACTCTGTTCCGGCTTGCCAGGAATGATTGCGGGCCCTGAGGTTCCGCCAGTGAGAATGTGTTTGCGAGAATCCAGTCGCAACCCGCCCTCAGCTTTTCGGCGGTGGCACTCAAAGCACTTGCGAATCAGAAGCGGGCGAATACGTGATTCGAAGAAATCTTCCTGATCCGTGGCTGATGCCATCTGCGTCGTGCAAGGCATGAGCATGCAACAAAACAGCGTGACGCATGGAATCAACAGGCAGGAAAGGCTTCGGACCCGCATGGCACAATAAGAAACGAGGAACGACATGTGACCACATCCATGTTAATTTGCAGGCTCCATGAACTGGAGCACCAAGGATAGTTTACCCTGATGGGACTTGGCTTGCCTGTTACCTTCAATTTCACTCACCAACAGATGCACCGGCGATTTGTTGCCCGGGGTGTGTTTGAGACGTCCCAATACGCGAGGAATGAAAATGTCGCAACTGAATCAGGATCCCTCGCAGTACGATTCGCTTGGTTATTGCGTATTTCGGGCAGCATTGGATGCTGAGCTGGTTACTTCGGTGCAACAGGATTTGGAGCAAGTTCTGCATGCAATGCCTGCCAAAATGACGGTTTACAAAGATGGTGAGCATGTTGAAGCCGATGCACGCCCAGAGTTTTTGGTTGAACCTCACGCAAAAGAGGGCGGAAGGCCTTGGCTGGAACTTTGTCGTCATCCCCGTGTACTTGATGCCGTGGAGGCGATTTTAGGGCCAGATTTGATCCTGATCATGTCTCACTTGATTGTGAAGCGACCTGCTGATGGTTTGCCCGTTGCATGGCATCAGGACAATACCTACTGGCACTCGGTGCAGGGAACCGATGTGTGTACCGTCTGGTTGGCGATTGATGATGCGGATTCCGACAACGGATGCATGAATGTGATCCCATGCACTCAGGCCGATCATCCCAATCTCGAAAAAATATCGACGGGTGGTCAAGATCTGCTGGGCACAACGGTAGCAGTCAGTCAGCTTCAAGCCGGGCAGGCGGTTGCGATCGAGCTCAAAGCAGGAGACTTGTCGATTCATGATTCCTTCATCATTCATGGATCCGAAGCCAATCAATCCGGGCGACGTCGAGCTGGCTATACAATGCGGTATGCCAATGCGGCTACCGTTGCCGTCGACATGGATGAGCACTGGGTGGACGTGTATCGTGTTCGCGGGAATCCGCAGATCGAGGAAAAGTACATCGATCTCAGACCCGGGCAGCCAATTCCATCGCGTTGAAGATGCAACACGCTGCAATGCCTCGCAGAATTTGCGATGGTGCGAAGTCAAAGCAGGCGGCGGCTACGAAATGTTCGAGTGGCGCAGAGATTACCGGCAGAGGCATTGATTTTTAAAAATTCAAATGTCGCGCGCCCAAATCTCATTCAACTGAGCCTGAGTCAGCAGTGGGAGGCATTTCCCAACGTTTTTCTAGTTCAAAGATGGAGTGCATGGTGGACACGATTGCGTCAGTTGTGGGTTGGGCTTTATGTCTGGGCATCGGCGCCCCATTGGTCTTGCTCGGGTTCTTGCATTTTGCGTTCCCCAAGGCAGCTTGGTCGGTGTATCGCGGGTGGGGCAGATCATGGGCAGCAGACCCACAGGAAATTGCACCCGAATATAAATCCAGCGTTGCGATGCGAGTGGTTGGGATCGCCTGTGGTTTGGGAGGTCTTGCGATTTGCGTGACTCCAACGCTGCAGGGCCTTTGACAGGTGCTTTCGCTACTATTGGCGACCCAGTGGATCGCCGCTGTTCTCCATCCAGTTCTCCAAAGCAGCCATCAATTGTTCGGCTATCTCTTGGTGTTTGGGGTCACCGATCAAGTCGTTGGTTTCCCACGAATCCTGTTCCAGGTTGAATAATTGCCGGCGACCGCTGTGCGTGTAATACAACAGTTTATGGTTTCCCTGACGAACTGCTCGCACACCATTGGGAACTTTGACATTGGGCATGTAGGCACCAAACAGTTGTGGTTGCCCGGTGGCTTTTCCTTGGATCACGTCATGAAAGCCGAATTTTTGCGTGTGGGCCGGCGCCTCAACTCCTGCCAGTTTTGCGAGGGTAGGATAGATTCCATGCAGATAGGCAAAGCCTTCTCGGGATTTTCCTGACGGCACACCCGGACCGGCGATGATCATTGGTACACGCCATGATCCGTCGTAAAGATTCTGCTTCCCCATCAAGCCATGTTCGCCCACGGAAAGGCCGTGGTCGGCCGTGAACAACACGATTGTGTTTTTCAATTGCCCCATTGAATCGAGTTTGTTGAGCAGTTGTCCGATCCGGTCGTCGATTTGGGCGCACATCGCCAAATAGATTGCACGTTCGCGTCGAACCGTTTCCGGACTGTGGGGTGGCTTGTAAACCATTTCATCCCGCACCAGCATGTCACCATTATCGAAAGGGTGAATCGATTGGTAGTTGGGTGGCTCGTAGACATTCGTGAAGCGAGCGATGATTTCGGCGGGAACGTGGCGGGGATCATGAGGTGCATTTGTTGACACATACATCATGAATGGCTTCTGCTTGTCCCAAGTGGAATCAAGAAACGTTTCTGCAGCATCATAGAAAACATCAGTGCTCCATCCCTCGGTTTGATGTTTTACCACTTTGCCTGGGGCAACAATCCGCTGGCAGGTTGGGTTCATCATCCCGATTTCAATGGCATTATCTTTCGCGCCACCTCGGTCACGTTGATTGAAGGGAAGCATTCCTCCCGTGATCGCCTCTGCGTTGTCAAACGATCGAAGCAGAGCCGCATTTCCGTTGTGCCATTTTCCCGTTCCAAAAGTATGCCAGCCCTGCTCGCGAAATTGTTCTGGAAACAACTTGTCAGCAGTCTTAAGATTTGCGGGGCCGGCGTAGGAAAGTTGATTGGGAGTCACCGACCAGAGCGGTCGACCTGTTAGGATCATCGCCCGACTGCAGGTGCAAATAGCTCCACTGAAAGCTCCTTGGTGCACTGTGTTCTGCATCACAGTTCCACGGCGAGCCAGGGAGTCGATGTTGGGCGTGATGGCCTGGCTGCCACCCGTGGCCGTCACACAACGCCGGCTCATATCGTCGGTCATCAGAATCAGGATGTTGGGGCGTTGCTTTGAATCGACGGATTGGGTGGCACGTTGTTGCGCGACAGCCGCCTGACCAGTCCCAAACAGCAGGATCATGCCGAAAATTGCTGCCGGCAGCATTGCGGTGGATAGAAGATTGCTTGCGGACGATTTGGGCATTGGATTCAGTGAGCTAGGAGGTTTTGTTCTTCTGGAACCTGGGTGCGTGCCAGGTGCTTGTGATTCAAGCGTTCGTTTGTTTCAAATTTCCGATTTAGGGTGATCTGAGGCATCGCAGACGCGGAACCTTCATCATTTCATTCTAGCCTTTTTTCTGCTTGCGATCAGGCACTGTTTCGCTATCCGGGAAATTGGCAGGTCAATCCTATCCTGTGGCATTCGCTGTTTGGTTAGACTTTGGAGATGGCGTGTTCGGTGGGCGACTGACTTGGGAAAGACGTTCAGATTGCTTTCCCCGTTTTCAGGTTGTGCCGTTTCAGGACCCAGTTGCATCTTTAAGTGACATGAATCGCGTTTACTCCGAGAGATAACAATGAAGTTTGTTCAGTTGATATTGTTTTTCTGGTTGATGGTCTTGTCTGCAGGCTCGCAGGCTGAGCGACCATTTGTCGTCATACACCAGCAGGGAGGAAGCGATTGCCACACATTTCGGATCCCCGCGATCGCCGTCACCAATGATGGGACCCTGCTGGCGGTCTATGACATGCGTTATCGCAGTCGTCGAGATCTGCAGGGGCACATGGACATTGGGCTGTCTCGTTCCACGGATGGTGGCAAAACATGGGAGAAGCCACGTCCGATCATGGACATGGGAACGTTTGGTGGTCTGGCCGAGGATCTGAATGGGTGCTCCGATCCGAATATCCTGGTGGACAAGGAAACAGGCGAGGTGTTTGTCAGTGCTGTCTGGACCCACGGAAAGCCTGGCACCCATCAGTGGCGAGATCGGGGTTCAGAGCCCGGTTTTAAACTCAGTCAATCCTCGCAGTTCATGATCGTGAAGTCCAAAGATGATGGCAAGAGCTGGAGCGAGCCGGATAATTGGACGACGAAACTCAAAAACCCTGCGTGGTATCTGTTTGCTCCTGCTCCAGGGAATGGAATCACACTGAGTGATGGAACCTTGGTGATGCCGACTCAGGGACGCGATGAAAACGGCTTGCCATTTTCAAACCTGATCTGGAGTAAGGATCATGGTGCATCATGGACGCTTTCCAGCTGGGCACGATCTGATACCACTGAGTGCGCGGTGGCCGAGCTGTCTGATGGTGGTTTGATGTTGAATATTCGCGATAATCGAAATCGGACTGATAAAAGTGAAACGAATGGTCGTGCGGTCAGCGTGACAAGTGATCTGGGCATTTCGTGGAACGTGCATGCTTCGGATCATGGTGCGCTTCCCGAGCCAGTGTGCATGGCGAGTCTGATTTCCCATCGCCTTGCGGATGGACGAACCGTCCTCTTTTTCTCCAATCCCCGGAGTAAAACCAAGCGAAAAAAAATGACGGTTCAGATGAGTCTGGATGATGGGAAAACTTGGCCCAAAAAGATCCTTTTGGACGAGGATGGGGGAGCCTACAGTTCGCTGGTCATGGTTGATGGTCAGACTCTCGGAATCCTCTACGAATCATCCCGTGCAGACATGGTGTTCCAGACGATACAACTTCAAGAGTTCGGGCTTTGAG